>Ga0209835_1001154_pt1 | contig 15206 bp, 15 predicted proteins | sample LakKivwa52mmetaG_FD_184138 | JGI IMG/M metagenome (GOLD analysis project Ga0209835, IMG submission 184138) | Anoxic lake water microbial communities from Lake Kivu, Rwanda to study Microbial Dark Matter (Phase II) - Lake Kivu water 52m metaG... | ecosystem: Environmental > Aquatic > Freshwater >...
ATTCAATTCAATTGTAGCCTTCAGGATATCCTCGGCCGTCTGCGCATTTTGCACGAAATCCGAATGGGCGGTGCTGTGGATGACCTGCATCCGCCATGTCCACTGAGGCGCCGCCGACCAGGCGGTTGCGGCGAAACATAACGCTGCCAACAATGCTACCAAGAACAAACCTTTTCTTTTCATAGACCCTCCTCCTTCTTTCTTTCTATGTTCTCCCTTGTGGATCCGACGACCCCTGCCGGATCATCCCTTGTAGATCTCCAACGCCACCATGCCCTCGGCAATCCGAATCCATGGGGCGCCGACCATTTTTTCCCGGCCTCACCACCCAAGCCGGACCGTTATTTAAAGGATCAAGCGCTTGCAGAGCTGGACCGCGCCCGGTGCATCGTAAGCATTGCCGTCGGCCCCGATTTGGGAAGCGAAATCCGGTGTCACCGGCGCTCCTCCCACAATGATCTTCACCTTATTTCTAAGCCCCTGGACATGAAGGGCCTCGATCGTATGTCGCATCTCCGTCATGGTCGTGGTAAGCAAGGCGCTCATCGCCAGGATATCGGGGTTCAACTCCCGCGCCGCCTGGACGAACTTCGAGGTGCTCACCGAAACTCCCAGGTCATGAACCAGAAATCCCTGTCCCTTGAGTATCATCGCCACCAGGTTCTTGCCGATGTCATGAAGGTCCCCCTGGACAGTACCGATCACCACTTTCCCCATCGGCTTGGCATCATCCTTTTCGGTCAAAGACGCCTTGAAATGATCCAGCGCCGCCTGCATGACTCGCGCCGCAATCATCATCTCGGGAATATAGATCTGCCCGTTCTGGAATTTTTCTCCGACAACGGTAATCGCCGGGATCAATCCTCGGGAGACGACATGCTTTGCGGCTGCGCCCATGTCAATATCTCCTTGCATCATGGCAATCACCTTGGCCGTATCGTTGGCGATCAGAGCTTCCGTGTACCCGCCCACATCGAAGTCGGTCTGCGCTTTCGTCGCCGTCGCCACTGTCCTGCGGACTTTGGTCTGAGAGGTCCAAAATTTACCCGGTACGCCCCCCCTCTCCAGCCGTATCGGATAGGCGCCGAATTCATAGGTCGCGTCGAACATGGCCCGCATGTTCTGCACTGGAACATAGTCGGTGATGGAGTTTGACGAAGAGACCATATAGCCGCCGCCAGGACCGATCGTCCGGATCCGTTCGTAAACTTCCGCCCTTACATCCTCGGGACTCCCCAGAGTGAGCGTCGAATCGAGGTTGATGTTGCCAATGAGGCAAATCTTCTTGCCCCATTTTTGCTTCACATCGACGATATTCATGGCATTGGGCTGAATCGGATGGAAAGCGTGGAAACCGCAATCGATCAGATCGTCCATCACTTCGGTGCAGTCGCCGTCACTGTGGAAAACGAATCCGAGCCCCTTTTCATGGCAGATCTTGCCCATCTTTTTGTACCAGGGGAAGATATACTTCCGCAGATATTTCGGGTTGACCAGCAACCCCGTATTAAAGGCAATATCGTCGGGATTGATCACGGCTCCCACGCAGGGATGTTCGACGACCCTCAGGAAGGTTTCGTACTGGATCTCACCGATTCGGTTGATGATCGCCGCCACCAATTCCTCATCCTGTTCTAGGGCATTGAAGAATGTCTCAGCTCCCATATACATCCACGCCGGGGTATAGATCTTTCCCAGCAGCAGAATCGCCTTCATACCCATCGGAAGAATCTTGTCGAAGACGCTCCACTTGGAAAGATCGAAATCATCGACCCGGGGCCAAGTGAACTTGTCAAACTTCTCCAAACTTGTCAACACCCCCTCACGGGTGTGCGCCCATTCACGGGTGACCCGGTCTCCATATTCGGTATGGACCGCATCTCCCTTCACCATCATACCCTGGGGCGCAACAACCGGTTCGAGAATGCCGGAAGAGGAAGTGACGTAGTCGAAACCAGCGGCATGCCAGAAGTCCACATGGTCATGAAGGGTTTTGATCGGCCGGCCCAGGAATGCCTCCTTGGGTTTCTGGTCCACATGCCAATCCCCTTGCGGCACACGATCCGGCTCTTCGCAGCGAAGGGCCGTCATATACCTCTCAAAATCAGGTTTCCGATCTCTAGCCATCCTTCACCCTCCTCTTTATTCGCCCAGCCTCTTTCCAGGCCTCTCCATCCTGCCTTTATTCGAGACGCCCCTCGCGGAAGGCGCTGATGTATTCCATGCAATAGTCGTCCTTGCCGGCGACCAGAGTGACGGCCTTGAGCATGGCAAATAGCTGCTTGTCCGTGGGGTCGATGATCGCCGCGTCGAGTCCCATGGCGACCGCCGCCGCGAGAAAGGCGCGGTTGATCAGTTTCCGGGCCGGCAGACCGTAGGAGACGTTCGTCAGGCCGCAGACCGTGTGAACGCCGGAATATTCCCTCATAATACGGCTGATAGCATCAAGCGTTGCGTGCGCTGATTGGGGGTTGGTGGATAACGGATAGACCAGGGGATCGATATAGATATCGTCCAGGGGCACGCCCGCGCCTGTGAGCTTCGCCACAAGCTGGCCGGCCAGCCGCACCTTGTCATCGGCCGTTTCCGCCATGGCTTCTTCGGCCTGACATAAGGCAATGACTTTGGCTTTGTTCGCCAAGACCAGCGGCAGGATTCCTTCGATCCGCGAGGGCTCCAGGGTTATGGAATTGATGATCGGCGCTTTCTTGACCAGGGGAAGCATGGCCTGGATCACGGCCGGATCAGGGCTGTCGATGGAAAGAGGCAGATCCGTCACCTCCTGGACCGCCTCCACGATCCAGCGGAGCTTTTCAGCCTCCTGCCCCACGAAGGTGCCGGCATTGACGTCGATATAGTGGGCGCCGGCGTCGGTCTGGGCCTTGGCCTCGCCCTGGATGAAGGCTATGTCCGCGCCGGAGATGGCCTGAGCAATCGTCTTGCGCGACGCGTTGATCCTCTCGGCAATAATCAGCATATTTTTTATCCTTATCAATCAATATCAATTCAATCAATTCAATAGGGCCCGGGTCCTCTCCGTGATCGCCGCCGCAAAGGCGCCGGGATCCCCCGAATCGACGAAGATCACCTTCCGGCCCAGCTTGGGGAAGGTGTGGTGGAAGAGCTGATAGGTCCCGCCGTAGAGGTTGTTTCCGGCCACGATTTCATCGCCCGTCCGGGTGATCGCCAGGAGCGCAAGGGAAATCGCAGCCATGCCCGAGGCCACGGCCAGGGCCGCGGTGCCGCCCTCCAGGGCGGCGATCCGCTTCTCGAAGACGTCGGTCGTGGGATTCATGAGCCGCGTATAGATGTTTCCGAAGGCCTTCAGACTGAAGAGGTCCGCTGCATGGTCCGTGTCCCGAAAGACATAGGAGGTGGTCTGATAGATGGGAACCGCGCGCGCCCCTGTGGCCGGGTCCGGGCTTTCCTGGCCGGCATGGAGCGCCAGGGTATCGATTTTCCTTTCCGCCATGATGTCATCTCCTTTATCCGTGTTTCACTGTAGGGTCGATTCAGCTGCGATGCAACAAAAAACCCGCAAAACCTTCACCGGTTCGCGGGCCGCCCGTTCATGAAATCAGCTCAGGCTTCACATGAACAGACCTCCCTGTCCGGTGCAATAACGCATGCACATCAGAATGTTTCCCAGAAGACCTTCCCGTTTCATTTTGCCCTTTTCCTTCCCCTGGGCCGCCCTGGCCCCCGGCGCCATCTTCCGGCCTCTTCCTCAGCCGCCTCGCCGACGGATCTCCACTATCTCCACTTGTTTGGTGGACAATACATCCACGAATCACCTTCTGTCAAGAGGAATCTTTGCCCCTCCCCTTTATCCGGTTACGGCCCCCCCGGAGATTCACCAAGGGAGTCCTGCCAGGCTACAGCTTAAACCGGTTGGGGCTCAGGGCCGAAAGATCCATGAAGGATTTCCCGTCGCAGATCAGGTCCGCGACGATCTTTCCGGTGATCGGGGAAAGGGCGATCCCGTCCCCCTCGTGGCCCGCGGCCATGAAATAGCCTTCCCGGCCATCCACGAAACCGATCAGGGGGAGGCCGTCGGGGGTGTAGGGCCGCAGGCCGCCCATGGTGCGGATGATGTGCATCGATCCCAATCCGGGAACCAGCCGGAGGGCGTTCTTCAGGACCGTCCCGATGGCCTCGTGGGTGTTGGCGGCATCGTAACCGACAAATTCCCGGGTCCCCCCGATGAAGATGTTCCCCTTTTCGGTCTGGCTGAGCGACAGCCCCACCCCGAGCTGCACGGCCCTGTCCTTGGAATCCTTCAGCTTGTCGGCGTTGTATTTGGCCACGATGTAGGAGGCCGAAAGGATCTGCTGGCCGATGTAGGGCGCCACAGGCTCGGTGATCATGATCTGCCCCCGCCGCGGGAAGATGGGCAACTCCAGGCCGGCCAGCTTTCCGACCAGGGGCGCCCAGGCTCCGGCGGCATTGACCACGACCGGGGCAAAGAGGTTCCCCTGCGCTGTTTCGACCCCCTCCACCCGCCCGCCGGCGAAGATGACGCCGGTCACTTCCCGGTGGAGGAGAATCTCCGTGCCCAGCCGGCGCGCCGCTTTGGCAAAACCCAGGGTGAGCTCGATGGGGTTCACGTCGCCGTCCTGGGGGCTGTAGGTGGAACCCACCAGGTGCTCCGCCAGCCCCCGCTGCAGCTTGGCGGCTTCCCGGCGGTCGATGATTTCGACCTGCAACCCCGTCTTCTTCTGGCGGGCCACGAAACCTTCCATGACCTTCAGCTCCTCGGCCGTTTCGATGAGGATCATGCCGCCCTTGACGTGGTATTCGATGTCGTGCCCCAGCTCCTCCTTCAATCCCTTGAAGAGCTCGGCGCTGGCCAGGGCCAGTTGCAGATGGATCCCGGCGTTCTTGGACTGGAGAAAAATGCTGGTATCGCAGGAACCGGAGGCCCCCGAGGCAAAATCACCCTTTTCAGCCAGGATGACCTTCCTGCCCTTTTTGGCCAGTTGGTAGGCCACGGAGGCGCCGATGACCCCTCCGCCCACGACGATCACGTCCCCTCGGCCGGTCATTCTTCCTCCCCCTGGGCGATTTCGCTGATCCTGACGGCCCGGACCGGGGGCCGGAAGGTGGCCGGCAGGATCTTCGCCGGGTCGCGGCCTTGGGCCAGCATGGCGGTGATGAGTTTCCGGCAGGTCCGGCCCTGGCAGAGCCCCATGCCCGCATGGGTCCGCTTCTTGACGCCCGCGACGGTGGTCGCCCCTTCCCGGATGGCCTGCTCCACCTCTTCCCGGGTCACCTCCTCACAGCGGCAGATATAGACTGTCTCGTTGTTTTCAGCCATCCCGGCGATACTCCTTTCGACAGAGGGTCCGGACCGTGAGGCAAAAGGCTTTGGGAACCTCCACGCCGACCACGGCCGTGCCGTCGTTGGCCCTGGCGTTCCTCACGCTCACGACCCGGCCGTCGGTCACATGATCCCCGGTCCGGTCGGCGCAGGGCACCCTGTCCCCCTTGCGGGGCAGGGGAGAGTACTCGTAGGGGAATTCCACCAGGGAGGTGGTGCCGGTGTAGTTCAGGTGGACCTTGAAAATGGCCAGCCCCGGGCATTTGGCAATGCAGGCCCCGCAGCCGGTGCACGCCTCGCCCTTGAGCACCGGCAGGTTGGTGATCGGCTCGCCCACGAAGATGGCGCCGAAGGGACAGGCCTCCTCGCAGGGGTTGCAGGGGATCTCCTGGACGCACTCGATGTAGGCCACGGGCCCCTGGGTCAGCCGCTCGGCGCTCGGCACGCCCGGGCTCGCCAGCAGCTCCTCTTCCGAGGGGATGCCCGTGTATTTCACACCGTTGTTCATGAACGCCCCTCCCCCGACAAGCCGATCAGGCTCTCCTTGGCTTTTCTCCGTCCCTCGCCGAAGGGTCCGGTTCTGAGGGCGTCCAGGCGCTGCCGGATGACGGCTTTGAGTTCCCCGGCCTTTGGGCCATCCAGGAGCCCCAGGGCTTCGGCGCAGGCCGTTCCGGCCAGGCGCCCCTCCTCCATGGCCGTGCTCGCCTCCTCCACGCCCGAGATGTCGCCGGCGATGAAAACGCCCGGCACGGTGGTCTCCATGTTCAGGTCGTGCTTGGGCACATGGCCCCCGAGCCCCGGAACAAAGGCGAATTCACAGCCCGCAAGCCAGGCCAGCTCCGTGAGCGGGGTCAGCCCCACGGCAAGACACAGCGTGTCCACGGCCAGGATCTTTTCCGAACCGGCCAGAGGCTGCCAGCGGGAATCCAGTTCCACAATCTCCACCGCCTCCACCTGATCCGTGCCCAGGACCCCTTTGACCGTGTGGGAAAGGTAAATGGGCACGCCTGCCCGCCGGATCTTGGCGGCATGGACCCCGTACCCGCCGATCCGGGGCGCCGCTTCGATCAGGGCCGCCACGTCGGCGCCCGCCTGCATCAGCTGATAGGAGACGATGAGCCCCACGTTGCCCGAACCGATCATCAGGATCTTCTTTCCCGGCAGGACCCGGTGGACATTGATCATGGTCTGGGCCGCGCCGGCGCCCATGACGCCGGGGAGCGTACTCCCGGGAAAGGCCAGGATGTTTTCCGCCGCGCCGGCGGCGATGATGATCTTTTCCGCCTTGAGGCTGCCCTCCTTCCCGTCATGGATATAGCCCACGGTCCTGTCCGCAAAGAGGGCATAGACCGGGGAATCGAGCAGGATCTCGACGTTGAGTTCCCGCGTCTCGGCCAGGAGCTGCTCGCCGATGTGGATGCCGCGCACCCCGGCCCGGTGGTCCCGGGAGCCGAAGAATTTGTGGATCTGCTTGAAGAGCTGCCCGCCCGGTTTGGCGTTCTCGTCGATCACGGTGACGGAGCCCCCGGCCCGGGCGATTTCGATGGCCGCCGCCAGACCCGCAGGGCCGGCGCCGATCACGGCCGCTTGCGTTTTTCTCATGGTTCCTCTTCCCACTTTCCGAGCCCGGCCTGGGTCGTGACGACCATTCCGTCCTTCACGGGGGTGACGCAGGTGCGGACATTGGGCTGGCCGTCCACGGTCATGACGCAGTCGGTGCAGCGCCCGATCCCGCAGAAGAGGCCCCGGGGGCTGCCGAAGCGGGGCGTGACCCGGAATTTCCGTATTCCCACGGCCAGAAGCGCCGCGGCAATGGGCTCCCCTGTGACGGCAGCCACCGGCTTTCCGTCCACGAGAATGTGGGCATCCCTTTCCCGTTCATCGTCGCCCAGGATGGGATGTTTTAACACCCGCATTAAAAAACCTCCTTGAACCCTTCGGCCTCCAGCTCCCGGGCCGCTTCGACAAAGGGCGCAAGCAGCCCGGCATCCGGTGCGTCTCCCATGACGGTGAAGGGGTTGGCATTCTTGACCGTCTTGTACCGGACCGGAAAGGGATAGGAGCGGGCATTGCCGATATCCCCGGGGATCCTGGGAAAAACCGTGTCCAGCATGAGGATGCCGATATCCTGTCCGTAATTCGTGAACCCGCCTGTCAGATGCATGGCCGATCCCCCATTTCTACAACCCCTCGCTCCCGGCAGGACCTGTTCACATGATTCCTCTGTATTCCCGGCTCACCACCAGGGAATAGGTGTACCGGATCAGGGTGACGATATCGAAGACCGGAAGTTTCACCGCATCCTGAACCGCCCTGCTGTAGGGAGGCAGGTTGGTGCATTCCATGACCAGGGCGCCCACCTCCGGGTGCTTTTTCACCACCCGGAGCGCCGCGGCCACCACCTCCTCCCGGATCCGGTCCATGTCCCCCTCGGGCCGGTTTGCGCCGATGGTGGCGTTGAACTCCTCGGCCTCATCCAACCCCTCGACCACCAGAGGGATGTTTTCGATGCCCACGCCCTGAAAATGGCGCTCCGTGAGGCTTGCCGCCCGGGCCGTGATCACGGCCACTTTCTGATCCTCCCGGATCATGGAACAGGCCATGGGAACCTGCTGCAGGCTGGAGGTGATCAGCGGAACGTGAACCGCCCTTTTCATCTCCCGGTGGAAGATGGCCAGGAACCCGCAGCTGGTGGAAATGGCCCGCACCCCTTCCCTCTCCAGGCTCCTGGCGGCATCGATAAAGGGTTCGAGCAGGCCGGGGTCGGCTTCCTGCACCACCCTCCGAATCGAGGCGCCCTCCACAACCCGGTACCGGACCGGGAAGGGGAAGGTGGAGGCATTGCCCACATCGCCGGGAATCCTCGGGAAAACCGTGTCGAGCATGATGATGCCGATGGGTTCTCCGAAATTGGTCCTGCCGCCCTTGACGATGGTCATGAAGCCCTCCCCTGCCCGGGAATCCCCGGGGAAATCCCGGCAGCCGCCCTGCCGGTTGCGGCGCCCGAAGCCGGCATCACGCGCTCCTCTTGTTGGGGGATGGAGTGGTCGGATGAATGCATCATTAGTGGCTTCAAGGCATTCCTCAACCGGCATCGAACCGTATGCCCTGGGCCAGGGGCAGGTCATGACCCCAGTTGATGGTGCTGGTCTGCCGCCGCATGTACTGCTTCCAGGCATCGGAGCCGGCTTCCCGGCCCCCGCCCGTCTCTTTCTCGCCGCCGAAGGCGCCGCCGATCTCCGCCCCCGAGGTGCCGATGTTCACGTTGGCGATGCCGCAGTCGCTGCCCCCGGGGCAGAGGAACTGCTCCTGGTAATGCATGCTCCTGGTGAAGATGGCCGAACTGAGCCCCTGTGGCACGTCGTTGTGCTTGGCGATGGCCTCGTCGAGGGTTCCGTATTCGATGATGTACAGCAGCGGGGCGAAGGTCTCCTCCTGCACGATGGGGTATTCGTTTTCCACTTCCATGATCGCCGGCTCCACATAAAAGCCGCCCTCGCAGCCGGGCACGGTGACCCTCCTGCCGCCGCAGAGCAGCCTGCCGCCTGAGCGCTCGGCGGTCCTGATCGCCCTTTCCATGGATTCGATCGTCGCCTCGTCGACCACAGGCCCCATCAGGGTGCCTTCCTCCAGCGGGTTGCCGATGCGGACCTGGCCGTAGGCCGCCACCAGCCTCTCGACAAAGGGCTGCTTCACCTCCTTCTGGACGATGATCCGGCGGGTGGAAGTGCAGCGCTGGCCGGAGGTTCCGATGGCCCCGAAGAGGGTCGCCCGGATGGCCATGTCCAGGTTCGCATCTTCGGCCACGATGATGGCGTTGTTGCCGCCCAGTTCCAGAATGGACCGTCCCAGCCTGCGGCCGACCGCCTCGGCGATGTGGATGCCCATGGCCGTGCTGCCGGTCATGCTGATCAGGGGGATCCGCCGGTCGTTGACCAGGGCCTCCCCGATGTCGGAGCCTTTGCCGATCACCAGGTTGAACACCCCGGTCAGATCGTGCCTGTCAATCACCGGGGCGATGATGTTCTGCACGGCAATGGCGGTCAGGGGGGTGAGCGAACTGGGCTTCCAGATCACGACGTCGCCGCAGACGGCCGCAATGAGCGCATTCCAGGCCCAGACCGCCACGGGGAAATTGTAGGCGGTGATGACGCCCACCGGCCCCAGGGGATGCCACTGCTCGTACATCCGGTGCTTCGGCCGCTCGCTGTGCATGGTCAGGCCGTAGAGCATCCGGCTCTGGCCAACGGCGAAGTCGGCGATATCGATCATCTCCTGCACTTCCCCCCGGCCTTCCGCCGCGATCTTGCCCATTTCCAGGGTCACCAGTTTCCCCAGGGCCTCCTGGTGCTCGCGCAGGAGGCAGCCGATCTCCCGCACGATCTGGCCCCGGACAGGCGCCGGCACCATGCGCCACCTGCCGAAGGCCGCCTGGGCTTTTCCCATCACGATCTGATAGTCATCGCCGTCGGCCTGGATGACCTTTGCAATCGGCCTGCCGTCGATGGGCGAGAGGCTGACCCGTTCCCGGCCGGCCGTCTCCAGCCGGCCCTTGCTGCCGCCGGTGGTCGCTCCGCAGTTGACTTCCCCGATGCCCAGTTTCGTCAGAAAATCATGCATGATTTCACCTCAGAGCCTCAGGCTGCCGGACTTTGCCTGGGCTTCCGGAGGTAGACCCAGGCCAGGAAGGCCAGGGTCACCAGGACGGCGGCAACGAAGGTCGACGGCAGGGCGACCAGTTCCCGGTGGGTGCACAGGACCACCCCCGCGGCAGCCGCCAGCAGCATGACGGCCCTCATGAGCAGGCTGATATGCTTTATGAAGTATCCCGTCACCGCTGCGGAAAGAAAAACGACGAAAATGAGGATCACCAGCAGCAAGGATACGGTTTCGATCACCCCTCCCTTGAAAAGCAGGGCCTGGTTGAAGACGAAGATATAGGGAATCGTGAAGGCCACGATGGCCATCTTGAAGGCCTCGAAACCGGTCTGCAGCGGCTTGGCGCCGGCGATGGAGGCGGCGCAGTAGGCCGGAATGCACACGGGCGGGGTGACCTCCGCCAGGATGGAGAAATAGAAAACGAACAGATGGGCCGGCAGCAGGTTGACCCCCAGGGCCACCAGGGCCGGGCCGCCGATGGTGATGGCGACGATGTAGGCCGGGGTGCAGGGCATGCCCATGCCCAGGATCAGCGATGTGACCATGATCAGCATCAGGGCCGGCAGCAGAAAGCCTCCGGACCAGTTGGTGATCACCGTGGCGATGCCCAGGGCCAGCCCCGTATGGGTGACGATGGCCACAATCATCCCGGCGCCGGCGCAGGCCAGGGCGATCATGACCATGTTCTGTCCCGCCGACCGCAGAGCCTCCAGCGTCTTTCTCGGGGTCATGGCGGTCTTCTTCTTGAAGAAGCTGATCGCAAAAGACATGGCAATGGCCCCCATGGCGGCCATGAAGACCGAATAGCCGGCCAGGAGCAGCCCCATGAGGCCGAAGAGGGGAATGAGCATGTAGGAATCCTTGACGATGACCGACAGGGGCACCATCATGTCCTCCTCCTTCATCCCCTTGAGGTTGTCCTTGACGGCGATGAAGTGCACCCTGATGGCCAGGCTCGCATAGTAGGCAAGGGCCGGCAGGACAGCGGCGACACAGATATCGAGATAGGGGATGCCCGTAATTTCCGACATCACGAAGGCCCCGGCGCCCATGATCGGCGGCATGTACTGCCCGCCGCTGGAGGAGACGGCCTCGACCGCCCCGGCGAATTGCGGACGGTAGCCCAGCCGTTTCATCATGGGAATGGTGAAGGTTCCGGTGGCATAGACATTGGCCGCTGCCACGCCGCTGATCGATCCGAAGAAGGCGCTGCTGATGACCGCGACCTTGGCCGGCCCGCCCCGGCTCTTGCCGGCCAGGCGGCAGGCCAGGTCCGTGAAGAACTTCCCGGTCTGGGTTCCCTCCATGATGGACCCGAAAATGACGAAAAGGGCCACGAAGGTGGCGGAAATGCCGGTGATGGAACCGTAGATGCCCGAGTCGGTCAGCATGTACTCCATCTCGATCAGTTCCGACAGGGGCAGGGGCTTGCAGTAGAAGACCCCGGAAAAGTGGGGCGCGGCGAAAACGTAGACGAAAAAGCCGCAGATCAGGATGGTCATGGCCGGAACCACGGCCCGCCGGATCGCCTCGAGCAGCAGGACGATGTTCAGGGCCCCCAATGCCGTCTGCAGCGGGGTCAGGGCATCGACGAATTCAAACCGCGAACTCAGGGCGTCGTTGTTGAAGATGATGTAGAGGGCGGGCAGGAGCGCCAGGAAGGCCAGGACCCAGTCATAAACCGGAATCTTGTCCGCTGGCCTTTTCTTGCTTGCCGGAAAGAGAATGAAGGCCATGGGCAGCAGGAAGAGCAGATGAACCCCCCGCTGAATCCGGGGCTGCATGATGCCGAAGGTCGCCGTATAGAGGGCAAAGACCGAAACCACCGTCAACCAGAGGCCGATCACCGTTTTTATCCAACCCGATAATGTTCTCAATGAAACCTCTCCTCCATTCCTGACAGCCGCCCGAAAAGGGCTGCAGGTCGGAAACCGGGTTTGACCCGTGCCCGACCCGCAGCGCTCCCCGATCCAAAGTCCCCTATTTCATGTAACCGGCTTCCTTGTAATACCTTGCCGCGCCGGGATGGAGCGGAACGGCCACGTGCAGCCATCCCTTTTCCGGAATGAAGGTCTGGTTGGCGTTGTTGATCTTGTGCAGCTCTCCCACGTTCTGGCAGAGGATCCTGGTGATGGCATAAGCCACCTCTTCGGGCACGTCCTTGCCGACCAGGAGTTCGCCGGTGCTGACCACGGTGGAGATGTCCTCAGCCTGCCCCTTGTAGGTGCCCTTGGCGATGGTCTGATGGCCCGAGTTCGTCCCCAGGGTCCCCAGATCCTTGGCCAGCTTGTCGATGCCGGCGTTGGACACGGAAAGGATGGTGCTGGCACGGCTGACGAACATCTCGGTCACCGCCGCAGCGGGCAGGGCCAGGTGGGTGAACACGAAATCCACATGGCGATCCTTGTAGAGGCTGATCATGTCGGCGTAGACGGCCTGGTGAACCTTGCCGCCGGCCTTCTTGATGGAATCGGGCGTAACACCGTAGAAGGCCAGAATGGTTTCGATCAGGGGCAGATCGGATGTCCCCTTCATGGGCATGGCCACATGGACCGCCTTTCCGGCCTTGACCATGTCGGCCAGTTCCCCTACGGTTTTGATCCCCTTGTCCTGGGCGGCCACGAAATGGACGTAATAGGTTCCGAAAATGCCGCCCAGGGCCCGGAGGCTCGGGTTGGGCTTCTCGAAGAGGGGCGCCAAGCCGGCATAGGCCATCTTGTCCACAAAGGTGATGCCCCATCCCAGATCGTCCTTGCCGCTGGAAACCCGGACCGGGTTGACCATGCCGCCGCCGGGCACGACCTTGACCACGAGCTTGGGCTCCTTTTCCGTGATCAGGCGGGCAATGCCGCCAGCCTGGACATACCAGCCGCCGCCGACCCCGCCGGCAACCCAGCTCAGGGTCGCCGGTTTCAATGCCTCGGCGGCCGAAACCGTTGCCGGACCGGCGGCCAAAAACAGGACCATGACCGTCACCATCAGCGCCGTATAAATGTTTCTCCCTGTGTTTCCCCTCATCATCTCCTCCTCTTCCTTCGTTTAATAATCATACCTGTTCAATGACGCCGCAAACAACACCCTTTCGGCTAACCCTTCTGATCCCTGGCCAGCCTCTCGGCGGCCCTGTGCCACGAATAAACAGGCGGCAGCTGCTCCACCTCCGTCTCCGACACCACATCCAGGAAGATCGGACCGCTCTGGGCAAAAGCCTCATCGAGCCCTGCCTCCAGTTCAGCCGCCGTTCTGATTTCGAGCGCCCTGATGCCGAATCCCCGGGCCACCAGGGCAGGGTTGCCGGGGGTAAAGTCCACGGAGAGGTACTTTTCGTCGCTGTGGAGTTTCTGGAGGCATTTGATCCAGCCGAACATGCTGTTATTGAAATGGATCAGGACCGCCGGGATGTTCATCCGGGCCAGCGTCTCCAGTTCGCCGGCGGACATGCCCAGGCTGCCGTCTCCGAAAAGCCCGATCAGGCGGGCATCGGGACGGGCAAAATGGGCCCCCACCACCGCCGGGATGGCATATCCCAGGCCGCCGTAGGCCCGGGGAATCAGAAACCGGGAATTGTTACCCCGGAGCTTGAGGTAGCGGGTGGTATAGGGCGTCGGCGTGCCGGCGTCGGCGATCACCACGGAAACGTCGGGCATCCTCTTGTTCAGGGCGGCAATGATCCGTTGGGGCTTCAGCGGAGAGGCGTCGGAAGCGAACTCCGCCTCGGCCGCTTCCCAGAACCGGGCCCTTTGTTGATTCAATTCCCTCACCCGGACCGATTCCGTCCGTTGGGGCGTCTTGCCCTGGATGAGACCATAGAGATCCTCCATGATCAGCCGGGCATCGCCGGCAACGCTCAGGCTGTTCTGGAAGTTGTTGCCCAGCATTTCGGGATTGAGATCGATCTGGAGGATCTTCCGGTCCGGCCTGCGGGAGGGCATGGACCAGTTGATGGTGGAAACGGAACCCATCTTGCAGCCCACGTAAAGCAGAACGTCGCCCTCCTCGACAGCCTGATGGGCATGGGGATGGAAGCCGTTGTCGCCGATCACGCCCAGGGCCAGCGGATGATCGTCGGCAATGAGCCCCTGGCCGGAGATGGTGGTCACCACGGGGATCGACAGCCATTCCGCGATTTGGGAAATGGCCCGGCCGGCCTGGGAATGGTTGGCCCCGCCGCCGGCGATGATGATGGGCCGCTCGGCCCCGATCAGGTCGTCTGCCGTCTTTTCCAGCTCCCCGCGGGCGCCGCGGGTGCGATAGGCGGGATAGGTTGCGCACTCGGCCTCGGCATAGAGTTCGTCCCTGCCGCCGGCCAGTTCCCCGGTCATGACCTCCTTGGGGAAGGCCAGATGGATCGCTCCGGGGCGACCGGTGGTGGCGATCCGGAAGGCCCGCCTGACCACTTCGGGAACCTTTCCGGCGCTCTTGAGCACACTGGACCATTTGGTGATGGAATCGAAGAGTTTCTGGCAGTCCAGTTCGGTGATGGTCTGCTTGCCCTCCCCGGACAGGGGAATGTCGGAGGTGATCAGGATCACCGGGATGGAGGAGGCGTTGGCCTCGGCAATGCCCGGAACGGAATAGAGGGGCCCTGCGCCGCTGGGACACTCGCAGATGCCCGGCTTGTGCGCCAGCCTCGCGTAGGCGTCGGCCATGAACGCGGCCGACCGCTCGTCCCGGGCCAGGACATGCCTGATGGCCGGCGCCGCGTTGTGGAGCGCCCGGTAGAGGGGAAGGCTGGTGTCTCCGGGAACGCCGAACACCAGTTCCACCCGATAGGCCTTGAGCATCTCGACCAGAGCCTGAGCGCCGTTCATGTCGATCTCCGCAGCAACGGTTTATGAAGCAACTCCCCCCCATGGGCAAGAATGGGGCTGCAACCCCACACCTGGAGCGCATGAAGCTCACCGCCTGCAGGGCGGGGCTTCCCGGCAAGAAAGTCATCTTTTTTCATTGCGCCCCTTAATCCCGCCCGTAAGGCTGGCATTAAAGGGCTGCGCTCCCGGTCATCAGGCTTGATTAAAGCAGAAGCGACTCCGGATATCCTACCTGCGTAAGGGTGTCAAGTTTTTTTTAAAAATGCGGTCGATTTCCTGAAGTAAGGCGCTATACCGCCAAAGACGGCAGGACAAGCAAGGTCTTCCCCGCACTGGAATGGCTGGCCGCCATGTCTTCGCACATTCCCAACCGGGGCGAGCAAATGGTCAGGTACTATGGTTATTACAGCAATGCC
>Ga0209835_1001155_pt1 | contig 15200 bp, 13 predicted proteins | sample LakKivwa52mmetaG_FD_184138 | JGI IMG/M metagenome (GOLD analysis project Ga0209835, IMG submission 184138) | Anoxic lake water microbial communities from Lake Kivu, Rwanda to study Microbial Dark Matter (Phase II) - Lake Kivu water 52m metaG... | ecosystem: Environmental > Aquatic > Freshwater >...
AAATATTACATCTAATTTCTCTAAGCTTTTTTTCATTTCAGGAGCATTCAGGTCTTTGTTGAATACAATTAAGCCATTTGGTGATAAAATATTTCTCAGTGCTTTAATAAACTCATTTGATTCAAATTGTGATGGTATTTTATTATCAATATAGATATCGAACAAAATGAGGTCAAATTTATCCTTACAGTTTAAAACATAGCTGAATGCATCCTCTTTTATCAATTCAAGATTGGTAAATCTTTGAGTATTGAAGTATTTTTTACCAAGATGTATAATTTCGTCATCATTTTCGATAGCAAAAATCCAGCATTTCATTTTAAATTCTTCCTGTAAAACGCTAACTACGCTGTCTGTCCCAAATCCAAGCATCAGACAGTTTTTTACAGGGAAATGATAAATTTTAATTTTCATTAAAACTCTCCTGAAAGCTTGCTGAAGTGCACCATAGGAATAATTAGCTGACTTTGTGTTCAGTATATATCTTCCTTTGATATAATAGACTATTAATTCTCCACTGATTTTGCTGAAGCTTTTATCTATCTCCTTTCCGAAGATAAAACTGTTTAAATAGTCTGATACTTGTTTAATTTTTTGCATTGTTTTCTACTTCAAAACTAAGTATAATAATTGAGATTGAATAATAGTTAAAATTAACTTCTATTCAAGGTTTAGTATCAATATAAAATAATTTTGTACGGGTGAATAGCTGTTATTAACTTGCCTGAAATTTTGAACAACTAAAATTTAATTTTTATGTACATTACAGAAGAACATGAATTAATCAGGCAAACCGTTCGTGATTTTGCTGAACGCGAAATTCGTCCCAGAGCAAAAGAATTAGATGAAAAAGCTGAATTTTCGGTTGAACTTACCAGAATGATGGGCGAACTAGGTCTTTTCGGGATGTATATTTCTCCTGAATATGGTGGACAAGGTCTTGATACACTCTCTTATATTATTGCAGTAGAAGAAATTTCCAGAGTTGATGGTTCGCAGGGGGCTACTTTAGCTGCCCATAATTCGTTGGGAGTTGGTCCTCTATATTATTATGGTACTAAAGAACAAAAAGAAAAATATTTGCCTCAGCTTTGCACCGGAGAAGCACTTTGGGGTTTTGGACTCACTGAACCTGATGCCGGTTCTGATTCAAGAGGTTCAAAAACCAAAGCAGTCAAAGAAGGTAAAGAATGGGTAATCAACGGTTCGAAAATATTTATTACAAATGCTTCATCTTCAATATCAGTAGGGTCAACTGTTCAGACAGTTACAGGTATTGATGAAAAAGGTGAAAAAGAATTTACTAATTTTATTGTTCCAAGAAATACACCTGGTTTCAGAGCAGTGAGTATGCATGGGAAAATGATGTGGAGAGCCTCCGATACTGCAGAATTGTATTTTGATGATTGCCGGATTCCGGAAGAAAATATGTTGGGTGGAGTTGGTGAAGGATCAAAAATAATGTTACAAACGCTTGACAGTGGTCGTTTATCTATTGCTGCTATGGGTTTGGGAAATGCTCAGGGAGCTTTTGAACTGGCTATGCAATATGCAAAAGAAAGAAAGCAATTTGGAAAACCCATCATTAAATTTCAGGTGACTGCTTTCAAATTGGCAGATATGGCTGTTAAAATTGAACATGCAAGGGCTTTACTCTATAAAGCTTGCTGGCTGAAAGACAATCATCAGCCATTTGCTATGTATTCGGCTATGGCTAAACTGTATTGCTCAGAAATAGCAAAACAGGTTTCTGATGAAGCTCTGCAGATTCATGGTGGTTATGGCTTGATGAAAGATTATGATATCGAAAGATTCTATCGTGATCAAAGATTGCTTCAAATAGGCGAAGGAACATCAGAGATACAGCGACTGGTGATTTCTAGGTATATTGGGTGCTAATTGCTTGTTGCAGGTTTCATGTTACAGGTTGCAGGTTTTAAGATATGAGCAGTTACAGGGATTTGGAAATATATAAGATTTCTTTTGATCTTGCTATAAAAGTTCATAATATCTCTCTAAAATTGCCTCAATTTGAATTGTACGAACAAGGAAATCAAATAAGAAGAGCCTCTAAACGAATATCTGAAACAATTGTTGAAGGATATGGTAGAAAACGATATAAAGATGAGTTTATCAGATTTCTCATTTTTGCACATTCATCAAGTGATGAGGTTACTTCGCAAATAGTCATGCTAGACCGACTTTACCCTGAATTTGAAGATTGGAAGGAATTACTTAAAGAATATGAAGAATTAGGGAAAAAAATAAATAGTTTTATTCAATTTGTTGAAAGAGAATGGATCTCAAAAAAATAGTACAAATAATAAAAACCTGTAACCTGTAACTTGAAACCTGCAACCTGCAACTTGTAACATGAAACCTGCAACTCCAAATACTAATTCCTCAAAAACTATTCACTTAACTGAATCCCCCCGTGATGCCATGCAGGGATATAGTCATATTATTCCTACTGAGCATAAGATAAAGTATATCAATTCATTACTACAGGCAGGATTTGATATAATTGATGCCGGGAGTTTTGTATCTCCAAAGGCTGTGCCTCAAATGGCTGATACTGCTCAGGTACTCGAAGGTCTTGATATAACTTCTACTTCGTCTGAAATAATGGTTTTGGTAGTCAATGAAAAAGGGGCTGGTCTTGCTTCTTCATATGAAAAACTTAATATTATATCTTTTCCATTTTCGGTATCTGAAACATTTTTAAGGTTAAATCTGAAGTCAACTCTGCAAGATTCATTTATTAACTCATTAAAAATAAATGAGATTAGTAAAAGAAATAATAAAAAGTTCTTATGTTATCTCAGTATGGGTTTAGGTAATCCTTATAACGACCAATGGCATCCTGAAATTGTGGCTGAATGGATTAGAAACTTTATTAACGAGGGTGTCGAGTTGTTCAGTATTGCTGATACAACAGGAGAGGCTAATCCTTCCGGTATTAAAAAATTATTCACTTTGTTATTGTCAGAATTTCAGAATATTAATTTCAGACTTCACTTACATACCAGAAAATCAGAAGCATTTATAAAAATTGGAGCTGCTTTTGAAGCAGGCATAACTCATTTTGAATCTGTATTAGAAGGGCGTGGAGGTTGTCCGATGACCGGAAAAGACTTACTTGGTAATCTCGATACACTTGACCTTTTGGAATATTGCAGAAAAAATAAAATTGCAACAAAAGTTGACCTCAATAATTTACAGAAAATCAGTGAAATGCAATTCACATTGTTTAATCCCTGATAAATTTTCCAGTTATTATCATATCATTGGCAATCACCTGAACAATATAGATTCCGGAGTTTAATTGTGAGATACTAATTTCATTTTCAGGTAGATATGTTTTTTTAAAAAGTAAAAGTTGCCCATTTTATTTTTAAATTATTATTAACAACCATTTTTCAATTAATATTTCATTATTATATTGCACCCTCAAAAAATCCTAATATTTTTATAATCCAATGAAAAAAGTAGTAAAAAATGCACAGGAAGCTGTACGTGGAATTCAGGATGGCATGTCAATTATGCTTGGTGGTTTTGGTTTGTGTGGTATTCCTGAAAACTGTATAGATGCACTCGAAACCCTTGGGGTAAAAAATCTTACCTGTATTTCAAATAATGCAGGGATAGATAATGTTGGTTTAGGTAAGTTACTGAGAACCCGTCAGATAAGAAAGATGATTTCATCTTATGTCGGAGAAAATAAAGAATTTGAAAGGCAATATTTAAGTGGAGAACTTGAAGTTGAACTGATTCCTCAGGGAACTTTAGCCGAACGTATCAGGGCAGGAGGAGCAGGTATTCCTGCATTTTTTGTTCCTGCAGGTTATGGCACAGAAGTTCAAGGCGATAAAGAAGTTAGGATTTATAATGGAAAACCTCATATTCTTGAACTGGGTATGAGAGCCGATTTTGCTATTGTAAAGGCATGGAAAGGCGATACTGCCGGCAATCTTATTTATCGTTATACAGCAAATAATTTCAATAATATGATGGCAGCTGCCGGTATTATTACCATTGCAGAAGTTGAAGAATTAGTTCCTGCCGGAGAGTTAGATCCTATTCAGATTCATACACCCGGAATTTTTGTTCAGCGAATTTTTCAGGGAACTGATTATAAAAAGCAAATTGAATTCGTGACAACGAGATAATTTAATTAGAAAGAGGCAATTATAAACCCGAAATAAAAAATTATGGCATTAGATAAAAACGGAATTGCAAAAAGAATAGCCCAAGAATTAAAAGATGGCTATTATGTAAATTTAGGAATTGGCATACCTACACTTGTTGCCAACTATATTCCTGAAGGAATTGACATCGTTCTTCATTCAGAAAACGGATTACTTGGAATTGGACCTTTTCCAACACCTGAAAATGTTGATCCTGATTTAATAAATGCAGGAAAGCAAACTGTTACCTATATTGATGGGGCTTCATTTTTTGATTCAGCCAATAGCTTTGGTATGATTCGTGGCGGGCATGTTGATTTAACTGTTCTAGGAGCCTTTGAGGTTTCTGAAAAGGGTGATATTGCTAGTTGGAAAGTGCCCGGAAAATTAGTGAAAGGAATGGGTGGAGCTATGGATTTGGTTGCTGCTGCCAGGTTTATTGTGGTTGCAATGCAACATACTGACAAGGAAGGTAATTCTAAGTTGTTAAAAAACTGCACTTTGCCACTTACTGGTGTTAATTGTGTCAAAAAAATTGTGAGTGATCTGGCAGTTATTGAAGTAACTGACAAAGGGTTCAAACTTCTGGAAAGAGCTCCCGGTGTAAGTGTTGAAGAAATAGTGCAAAAAACAGAAGGAAAACTAATTGTAGAAGGAGATATTCCTGAAATGAAATTGTAACTTATTAAATTTTAATATATTATGGCAGAATTAAATTATCCTAAAAAAGTCATTATTGGCGATATTACAGTACGTGATGGATATCAGCATGAAGAAAAATTCGTTTCTACTGATGCAAAATTATGGGTTCTTGAACAAACCATATTAGCTGGTATTAAACATGTGGAAGTTACAAATCTTGGAAATCCAACCGGTATGCCACAGTTTAAAGATGCTGAAATATTACTTAAGAGAATCAAACAAAGTAAGAAAGTAGCACATCTTATTGACGGGGTAAAATTAACCGCTGTTACTATTCGTGAAAAAGCCATTGAAAGAGCAATTGAGTTAAGAAAACAGGGAGTAGGCCCCGACAGAATTTTAGTCATGGTTTCTACCAGTGAATCACATCACCGTAAAAATTCAGGTCTTTCATTAGCTGATTATTTTAAAATGTGTGAAGAATGGATACCTAAGGCTCGTGAAGCTGGAATGAAAGTAAATGGTACTGTAAGCACCATTTGGGGATGCCCTATTGAAGGTCCTACTAAACTCGAAAAAGCTATTGAATTTGCTCAAAGGTGGTTAGATATTGGTGCTACTGATGTTGAACATGCCGATCATGATGGCTCAGCTTCACCCGACAGGGTTTATCGTTATTATTCAATGTTGTTGGATCATTTTGGCGACCCCTCTAAGCATATTGTTCATTTCCACACTACCAGAGGATGGGGATTGGCAAATGTCTTAGCTTCATTACAGGCAGGAATGACTAATTATGAATCAACATTGGGTGGTATCGGAGGTCAGCCGGCAAACTTTGTGGATGATTGTCCGGTAAGCGGAACAGGTTCTTATTATTATAAAGACCCATCGGCAGTAGGTTTGGTTTGCACCGAAGATATGGTTGTTATGATGGACGAAATGGGAATTGATACAGGATTAGATATTGACAAAATTCTTGAAGTTGGGAAAATGAATGAACGTATTGTAGGTAGAAAACTTCGTTCTGAATCCATTAATAATGGCAGAATTCCAAAAAAATTATCAGGAAGAGCTTAATAAACAGATTCTTTAATAATAGACCTCCTGATTTGCTTCAGGAGGTTTTTTTATAAATAAAAACTAGCTTTTGCAGTTGAATAAAAGAATTTGTAACTCAACTCATAGAGCATCCCGATTCATATCGGGAAGTTCCTGAATTCAAATCAAAAATCATAGAAATTGGATTCTAATATTTTATTATTTTTGCAAGCCAAATAAAAAGACTCTGTAGCTCAGCTGGTAGAGCAACTGACTCTTAATCAGTGGGTCCGGGGTTCGATCCCCCGCAGGGTCACCGAAAGCGTCTCAATTTTAAATTTGAGACGCTTTTTAAATTAGGGGGCTAAAATAGGGGCTAATTATTAAAGTATTCATAGCATTTCAGTTATTGTAAGAAATGGGTTTAAAAATCCAGTTCAAAGTTTCTAAAATTTCTGCTCAATATTTTTAAAACATATTATGTTTAAGGAGCTTTGGCGGGTTTCCCGTAGCCCACTGAATTACTGTTTTACTAACACTATGGGTGGGCATCCTAACAGGGCGAAGGGAAAAGCGGGGGGTGAACGAAGGCAAAAGATTAAAGACAAAAGAATAAAGATAAAAGGAAATTCATCATCTGAGGCACTGATTGTAATTAGATTAAAGCAGTTAGGTTTTTGGGAGGTGACTCAGGCAGGAAGAAATTTTGTGTTTATGAGTTACAAACTCAATATTAAAACATAACGCGTTTCAAACACGTACGAGACAGGGATAGATGAAAGACATGTTATGCAAATGCTAGATAGATAGGCTATTTTACTTCTACAATATAAACATATTTGTTAATAATTGAAACTTGTTGAGTTAATGTTTTTCCATTTAACGAACTTACTTGAGTTTGGACTGGTGTTCCATCGAGTAAATCTATTAGATTTAGCAGGTAACTTATTTTTATAGCATAAGAAACATTTTCAGCACCTATATGCTTTGCATTAACGACTCCTATTACATTTCCCTGTTTATCAAATAACGGTCCGCCACTATTTCCTGGTTGCACTGGGGCTGAAATTTGATATGATGTAATATCATTTTGAAAACCAGTTTTTGAGCTTATAATTCCATTTGTTAACTTAATTTCATCCCCCATTGTTGCTCTTAATGGATAACCTAAAACAAATACTTCTTCACCAACATTTGAAATACCACTTTTAATTATATATGGTATGTGACCAAAAGAAGTAAAATTAGGATCATTAATTTTTATTATTGCTAAATCATTATTTTTATCACTAGTTAAAATATTTGCAGTATAAGTTTTAGTAAAATCACCATTTATTCCACGAACAATAATTGACTTAGCTCCTTCAATAACATGATTATTTGTGGCAATTAAACCATTTGAAGCAATTGCGAAACCAGTTCCTGAAGCAGGAATGTTAGAATTGTTTTTGATATTATCATTAACTGTTGGAAATACTTTTATATAAATATCTTTGGTATTGTCTAGGAAAACATTCATAAATCCAGTTTCAAAAATAATGTAACAGTTTGAATTTTCTTGTTTATTTAACATTAACCATTTTGAATTAAAAAGATTTATAGTTGCTGTTGGCTCTAATGATGCTTTAATTTCACCTTCTTCCCAATCAGATGTGTTTGCTCCAGATAAATATAAAAGGTAATATTTTTCTTTTATCCTTTTAACAGCTACTCTATACTTAGGTTCATTAGAATTTGAATTAATCACTTTTTCATAAATACCTTCATAATTATCAATTCCATTAGATTGAAATTCGACTTTAATGGTATTTTCATTCCAGCAAGTATATCTTTTTGTGGCAATAACTGCTTTAGAAGTCATATATGTTCTTGAATAACATATACCATTAAATAAATTCTTTTTATAAATTTGAACAGAGCTAGCAGGTACATTTATATCAAAATCCCAACTATATGAATTATAATTATCAATAAATGAAATTTTTGCAAATCTTTTACTTATATATTGACCAGTGAAATCACCTAAACTCAAATAAACAACCAAATCATTAATTTCGCCAGTATAAAAAGGTTCTTTTGATGGATAAATATAAGTCCCAGTGGCACCATTAAGATTCTGTTGATCTTTGTCAAACTTTATTGGTACTTCAATAACAGTTAAACCAAGATCTCTTAAATAACTAGCAAATGTACCCCAAACAAATGTACCATTATATGGTATTGGAAGGTATATATTTTTGCATCCTGACAACCTTTCACAAATTGATGGTTTAGAAATAAAATTTTGACCTGATATGATTTTAATATCATCACATTCGAGTGGCTTAGTTTGTGAGAATAATTGTATCGATAATAAAAATGAAAGCGAAAACAAAATAGATACTTTATTCATGCTCAATAAAATTATTGTAAGGTTAAAATAATTACATAGCAAAAATTCGCATCAAAAATAAAAAAAATAATCTTAAAAGACAAACTTAATTACAGCAGCAAAAGAGATTCCTTTTTTTCGAATAATTTCATATTGCCTTATAAAAAATCGTAGTGCTTCACCCCAATAATATCAATATAAAGGTGGCAATAATTATCTGATTGTATTTAAATGAGTTTATTAGTTATGAGGTTGTTAGTGATTTGAGTTTTTTTAATAATAAAAGAACTCTTCCATTTTGAAACTGTGAAGCAAGGAAACCATCACAGAATCTGTCGCAGCGAATTACTTCTGTAAGTAATTTGCAGATTGTTAGAAGATCAAGTGAATCAAGGTATTTATCAAGATTTGAAATAATGCGTGTTTCTTTATCCATAACTGGCCAATTAAAATCAAGCTGAAGGTTTAGGTTTATAAAGATTTCCCTGAACCTGTCAACTATTTCAGCATCGTAAAAGGATGGGATATAAAAAGTGTTTTCATCGTAGTCTGGCCTTTTTGTGTGATCGATAGGAAGCTCAAAGTCTGTTGTGTTTTCAATTTCAGGGATTAAATCAGTTAGCTTTGACCAATCTTCTTTCTTGAGTGTTTTTATGTATTGGATGTATTCGGGTTCTTTGAAGATTTCTAAATTCATTTGAGATTAGTTTTTGTTATAGCCAAATTGTCTTGACAATAGAATGTCTTTCCAAAAAGATTCACGTTTGATAATTTCATCATCTTCGGCATTCATGCTGCGGGTTTCAAGTATGGAAAACTGAAAATTGTTGGTATATTCTATTCCGTATTGATCAATTAGTGCTTTTAGCTGCATGTTGCCTCCATGCCCATTTTTTATATATTCCTGCCATCTGTTCCAAAAAGCTTGCTGGCCATAGGCTGAGCCTACATATAGTTTACCATTTGAGATGTCAGAAATCAGATAAATTCCTTTAACAATTGACAGGGCTGTTTTCCATGATGTTTCTTGCTGAGAGATTACTGTTTTAAGTAGTTCAAATTTAATATTTACATTGTTGTATCCTGGAAATGGCGCGGTTGTATATCTTTCACGTAAGATTTCAAGTAATTCAAGGTTGTCGATGTGGTTAATAAGAAATGGATAAGATTGCCTGAATGATTTTTTATATTTGATTACCAAACGACCTATTAAATCGGAAGAAATGTCTTGGAGTTCGGTTATATATCTAAAGCGGTTTGGTATTTTACTGATTTTTGAGAGGGCAATTCTCTTATATACACCAGCATACAGCCATTCATCTTTTTTATAGTAAATTAATGATACGATAAAAGGCAATTCAAAGTTCTTGTTGTTTTGAGTTTCCTGCCACTCTTGAAATCTGTTGTCATAAAAAGTATAGAGTGGTTCGAGTTTGTCCTTCATGCCAATAGCAAAATGTATTTTGGCATTTGTCAAAATATCCTCTGATAAAGTTAGTAATTGTTTAATTTCCATGATGATTTATGATGCAAAGATAAAAAATAATAAAAGTGTAACAAATAGTATGAAGAAATTAAGCTTAGCAAGTGTTTGGAGGAGAAAAAAAGTGATAGAAATACTACCGTTTCAGCTATTAAAACTTTCTTCTGCCATTGTAAGGAGAGATTTGATAATGATTTCATGTTTTTTAATGTCTCCTTTGTTGAAACGGATGCGGTAAACACCCCATCGTGGATCATAACCCATATCATCTAATTCATGCTCCTCAATGATGATGTCGGTATCAGAACTCTTTGGCAATCTGAGTTCCAACCGCATATAATTTTTCTTTGGACGCATCATTGCAAAATTGTTTGGTTGTCCATCTTTAAATAATCCAATATAAAACTTGTTGTATTTCAATTCATATCCGGGTTTAAAGCTATTTATAATATCCAGTATTTGATCTGCCATTTTAACAGTTGCTTCAGTACCTCTCTTTAACCAATATTCTCTATTGGTTATTGCCTTTGGTTCTTCATCTTCATCAGCCAAACCGAGGTGCAGTTCATCAAGTACACGGGTAAAAATGAGGGCAATGCCTTCCTGTGTCTTGAATGCATTCATTTGAATGGCTATTAAAGGGATATACCCATTGAATAAACTTATTACATTTAAAAAGCGGCTGGTTATATCTTCTGCAATGATAACAGCACAATGGTCATACATGGGGTAGCGCTTTTTTTCGATGTCCCAGTACTCTATTGTACGAATAATATGTGATTCGTCTGTTTTGCCAAGTTGTATTTCTATTTCATACCTGCGATTTGTTTCAGTATCTTGCATGAGTAAATCAAGACGTCCTGCTTTGGGTTGTATTCGTTCCTTATCCTTGAGTACAAGGTCGCCTAAACCAATAATAGTTGGATCTTCTGCAATCTTTGTCTGTATCACTTTTTCAGTAATCTCAGGGTGATTATAGAGATTGATTCTTTCAGGTTTGAATAGATTAACCATATTTTTAGAATTTGATAAGTATTTCTGAATGATTGTTAATGAATTGGTCGTTTAGAAATGCTACAGCAGGTTCATCTTTAATTGCCTTTGATGACTGAAGATATTTTGCTGCCCAATAACTACCTCCAAATTGAGCTAAACCTGAAATATTGAAGGGTTTACAGTACTCAATATTGGAGAGGGTGAAGGTGAATTTATAGTTTTGACTGTTTGGCCAAGGTTTGAGATTGGTGGAAGTGCCAATAATGCCTCTTGCGCCAATGTAGCTGATGCCATTAACTTTTACTGCTAAGTAAATTAAATCACCTACCGATGGTGATAAATTGGTGAACCCAACAACTGCTTTTTCAATGCAGAGGTTATAGTTTTGAAGGTTATCTCCACAATGTAAGATTCGGGTATTCATAAAGCTATCTTTTATTTCTTTGTTAATTTAGTTGTTAGTTAGTTCGTTTGCAATAAGTTCTGCCTGTTTTAATACTGTTTCAGTTGCCAGTGCTTGCATGTCCGGTGGATAGCCATATTTTCGTAACAAACGTTTTACTACAACCTTTAGTTTTGCTTTTACACTTTCTTTGATTGTCCAGTCGATGGATGCATTCTGTCGGATGGCTTCTGTTAATACTACCGCTAATTCTCTTAATTTTTCTTTTTGCATCAGCTCCCGTGCACTGTCATTATCTGCTACTGCTGTATAAAATGCGTATTCAAAATCGGTTAAGCCCATTGCTTTGGCTTCTGAATCCATGTTGGTAATGTCTTTACTTAACCTGATCAGTTCATCAATTACTTCTGCTGCTGTGAGAATCTTTGCATGGTATCTTTTTATTGCATTTTCCAGCATTTCCATTAATGACTTACTTTTGACAAGGTTCTTTTTTACTCTTGATTTTATTTCATCATTTAACAATTTTTTCAGCACTTCCAATGCAATGTTCTTGTGTTCCATGCCTTTCAATTCCATCAAAAAATCTTCTGATAGAATAGAAATATCAGGTTTCTTTATTCCTGCTGCATCAAAAACATCAATAACCTGTTCCGAAACTAAAGCTTTGTCAATAACCTGACGGATTGTTGTTTCTATTTCATCATCTGTTCTGCCTGATACATTTATATTAAACTTAGCCAACCTTGCTTTGACTGCCTGAAAGAATGAAACTTCATCTTTGACATCCATTGCTTGTTCATGTGGTATAGCAATAGCAAAGGCTCTTGATAAAGCAGTTACTTCGTTGATGTATCTTTTTCTGCCATCATCAAGACCTAAAATATGTTCTTCTGCTTCTAATATTAAGGAAAGTTTTCTGGATGTTGCAGCCTCAAAATAATCTTCATAGGGGAAATTATGAAACATTTGTGAAACGACTTCCAGTTTTTCCAACATCAACTCAACGGCTTGTTCCTGCAATAATGTTGGATCACCTTTCCCTCCTGCATCTGAATAAAATGATAATGCTTTTTTCAGATCGGCAGCAATGCCCAGGTAATCTATAATCAGACCTCCCGGTTTATCCAAGTAAACCCTGTTTACTCTTGCGATTGCCTGCATCAGGTTATGACCTTTGATTGGTTTATCTATATACATGGTATGCAGACATGGAACATCAAAGCCTGTTAGCCACATGTCACGAACAATCACAATTTTTAGTTCATCCTCATTGTCTTTCATCCTGTCGGATAAGAGTCTGCGTTGTTCTTTTGATGTATGATGTTTTGATATATTTGGTCCATCAGAAGATGCAGATGTCATTACTACCTTAATAACTCCTTTGTTGAGGTCATTTGAATGCCATTCAGGTCTTAAGGCAATTATTTCAGCATACAGGTTTGCAGCAATTCTCCGACTCATGGTCACAATCAATGCTTTGCCTTCAAAAACTTCCTGACGTTGCTCAAAATGAGAAATAATATCTTTTGCAATTTTCTTTGTTCGATTTTCACTTCCTACCAAGGCTTCCAACTGCGTCCATTTGGCTTTTGCTTTCTGGGTGGTGGTCAGGTCTTCCTGATTCAGTTCATCGTCCAACTCGTCCACCAACTTTTTACCTTCTTCACTTAAATTTACTTTAGCCAAACGACTTTCGTAATAAATGCGAACCGTTGCTCCATCCTCAACAGCTTGTGCTATATCGTAAATGTCCACATAATTTCCAAAAACTGCCGGAGTGTTTACATCCGTATTTTCAATCGGAGTTCCTGTAAAACCAAGATAAGTGGCATTTGGCAAGGCATCGCGCATGTATTTGGCAAAACCATAAACAATCTTTTTACCTATTACTAAGCCTTCCTTGTCTTTATCATCAATGGTTTTTGCCCTGAACCCATATTGTGTGCGGTGTGCTTCATCAGCAATCACTACAATGTTTTTTCTATCTGAAAGCAATTCATATATGTTTCCTTCTTCGGGAGAGAATTTTTGAATGGTGGTAAATACCACACCTCCTGATGCTACTTTCAGTAAATCTTTTAATTGATTCCTGTCTTCTGCCTGAACGGGTTCTTGTCTTAAAAGCTGTTTGGAGGAAGCGAAGGTATCAAAGAGCTGATCGTCCAAATCATTACGGTCTGTTATCACAACAATAGTTGGATTATCAAGGGATAAGACAATTTTACCTGCATAGAAAACCATGGAAAGAGATTTACCGCTTCCCTGAGTGTGCCATACCACACCGCCTTTTCTGTCACCAATGGGTTGGAGTTTTACAGCGGGGAGGCCGTAGGATTCGGGGCGTTCGGAGACAGAACCCACCCCTAGCCCCTCCAAGGAGGGGAAGCCTGAAGCACGAAGGGTTGATTCTACAGCTCTGTTTACTGCATAGTACTGATGGTATGCAGCCATCTTTTTTTCTGTTGTAATGATGCTGATGCCAGTATTGTTGTCAACTCGTTTCGATTTTTCAAAAACGATAAAATGCCTGATAAGGTCGAGTAGTGTTTGTTTGTTTAACATCCCATTAATCAAAGTTTCCAACTGACTAACCAGATGTGAGGCATCAGCTTTGCCATCAGCTGATTTCCATGCCATATACCTACTGTATGAGGAAGAAATGGTAGCAGCTTTGGCTTCCAATCCATCAGAAATAATGACAAAGGCATTATAAGTGAATAAGGTTGGGATAATCAGTTTATAGGTTTCGATTTGATTGAAAGCAGAATGAATGGTTGCGTTTTCGTCTGCCGCATTTTTTAGTTCAATAACCACCAACGGAATTCCATTGACAAACAAAATAACATCAGGACGTTTGTTGTTCCCGTTTTCTATGATGGTGAATTGATTGGCTACCACAAAATCGTTGTTGTGCGGATTCTTAAAATCTATCAACCAAACTCTGTCGCCCCTGTCGTCTCCGTCCACACGTTTTGAAACGGGAATACCTTCGGTTAACAGACGATGAAAGGTTTCATTGTTAGCCAATAACTCAGGAGAAGCAATACGCTGAATTTCTTTTATAGCTTCTGTCTGTGCAGCAGCTGGAATGCTTGGGTTTATTTTTCTAACTGCATTTTGCAATCTTCCTAATAACAATACCTGTTCGTAAGTAGCTCGTTCAGGTAATAAACTTTCCGGTGCAATTTCTGGCCCATGAAGATATTTATAACCATGTTCTTCAAGTAAACTGATAGAAAAATCTTCAACTTGTTGTTCAGTTATTCGAGGCATAAGTTATGATTTAAACTATTCATTAAAATAAAGGATATTTGAATGATAAAAATTTATATCAATACTCGGAAAATCACCATTCGAAATTTCTTTATATACAGGCCTACATATTGTAAGTAGCTTGTCCTTGTATTTTATAAAACTATTAAAACCCAATTCCCGTGTAAAAACAATATCTCCATTTTGCAAAGAATTAACTTCTCTCGATAATGTATGACTTGCTGTATTAAAAGTTTGTAGCCAGACTCTGTATTTTGGAACTAAAACTTCAAATAGCTTTATATTTAAATTGTAATACTGATTCCTCAGTCCTTTTTTATTATACATCATATTGATTTCTTCAATAATGGTTTCATCATCCTTTTTAATAAAATCAATTCGATAAAATTGTAATAAGTTTAAGAGTAATAATTTTTGCAATGTTGATTCTTTTTTCTTCCATTCAATACATAAGCATAATAAAACACCATGTATGAATATATTAGAACGGGTTTGTATCATTTTATCATTCAGGATTGTATAATTGTAATTCACAAAACCTGCTTTATCATTGACACATAACAAAAACTTATCAAAAATATTAACCATATAGAAATGAAGGTCAATGCCTGAGGTAGCTAACATATCTACAGCAATATAATCATTTCTCATTGTAATGGTTGAATACTCTGACTGATTAACCAATATTGCTGGCGAAATTGCTATGATTTTTTCCTTGAATTTTGAGAAGAGGCTACTGTCAATGAAATAATATGCAATCTTATCGTTTGAATGATTTATTTTTTGTGACTTAATCAGATT
>Ga0209835_1001157_pt1 | contig 15185 bp, 17 predicted proteins | sample LakKivwa52mmetaG_FD_184138 | JGI IMG/M metagenome (GOLD analysis project Ga0209835, IMG submission 184138) | Anoxic lake water microbial communities from Lake Kivu, Rwanda to study Microbial Dark Matter (Phase II) - Lake Kivu water 52m metaG... | ecosystem: Environmental > Aquatic > Freshwater >...
ACATGCTCAGGACGAACGGCTAACTCATTGATTTTTAACATGTCGTTTTCCGTTCGTGGTGAGGTTCTCGAACCATGAACGGAATTACGACACAGTCTCTCGCGGGGGAGAATCTCCTTTTTCCCTCCCCCCTCGCGGGGGAGGGTGAGGCCTGTCCTGAGCAGCGCCGAAGGGGTGGGGGGGAGATCATACGTCTTCGGCACCGGGATCCCGTGACTCTCCGCAAACCGAATCAGATTCCCTTTGTCACGCACAAATTCGATCTTCTCAAGATCAGGGATAAGAAGGTAGGTATGTTTTGAAATTTCGGATCGATGTCTTGCGACGAGAAGAAGAGTTTCCTCTTCCATCGGGAAGAGACAGTCGTACCGGTTTTTTTTTATCTCCCTTAAAAGAAATTCAATAAACCGATCCGGATATCGCCGTGGAGAAGGATAGATGAGTCGCCTTGAACAATATTTTGAAAAGAACGATGTGTTGAGAAAAGTCCTCTCCCCGACCGTGACATGAATCCCTTTCCGACCAAGGGATCGAACCACAGCGAGTGTCTTTCGAAAGTGACCATCGGTAACCAGAACACGATTCATATTGCGGATTGCGGATTGCGGATTGCGGAATCTTAGTGAAATCCGAATTCCGCATTCCGAAATCCGAAATTAAATCAACCCATCATCTGCCAGACTGCGGTAATCCTCCCCTCCCAGGATGATATGGTCATAAACCTTGATCCCCATCACCCGGCCTGCCTCCACCAATTGCTTGGTGATCCGGATATCCTCTTCGCTCGGGCTCGGATTTCCGCTCGGATGGTTGTGAAGGAGGATGACCCCTGCCGCGGATTCCAGGAGGGCTTCCCGAAAAACATCCCTTGGATGGACAATGCTCGCATCGAGTGTTCCTTCGGATATAATGACCTCCTTAATCAACCGATTGGCGCGGCTGAGGAGAAGAATCCTGAAGACCTCCTTCCTCAAATCTTTCATCAACGGGAGATAATGGTCTCTTACATCCGAGGATCGCTTGAATGTGGATCGGTTCGTTGTCTTTTTTGCCTGAATCCGTCTCACCAACTGGAAGGCTGCCGAGAGCGTAGCCGCCTTGGCCGAGCCAATGCCCTTGACCTTCATCAATTCCGAAGGGGAACGGCTGAAGAGGTTCTCAAGCGATTCGTACCGGTCCAGAAGCTCCCTTGCCAGGTCGATGGCGGTCTTTTTCCTCGTCCCTTTCCCGATCAGAATCCCTAAGAGTTCGGCCTCGGTGAGATACTGCGCCCCCTGCTGGAGCAACCGCTCTCTCGGCCTCTCTTTTTCCGGCCACCTGGAAATTTTATAGGGAGATTCTGCCATGACTCAAATAAAATAAACCCTCCTCTAACCCCCTTCATCCCCCCTTATCTTAAGGGGGGAATAGAGGGGGGTTACAAGAGGGGAGATATACCCACGCAAAAGCCGGAAGACCCAGAAACATTTATTCGCTGGTTGGAGGAATCGGCTTTGCCTTCTTCCCAAAAATCCTTGAAAGAATAATGCTCAATTCATAAAGCCCCATCAGAGGAATAGCCATGAGCAACTGTGAGATGATATCCGGCGGGGTCATGATCGCCGCAAAGATGAAGATGAGCAGAATGGCATATTTCCTGTGCCGGGCCATCGTCTTTGCATCAACCACGCCGATCCGTGCGAGAAGGACCAGGACCACCGGAAATTCAAACACCAGACCGAAGGCCAATAAGAATTTGATGCTGAAGGAGAGGTATTCCTTCATGCTTGGCATCGGTTTGATGAAATCGGTGGCATATCCAAGAAGAAATTTAAAACCGACGGGGATGGCGACAAAGTAGGCGAATAGAATTCCCAAGACGAAGAAGAAGGAGCCGGCAGCGACAAAGGGAATCACATACCGCTTTTCATTACGATAAAGCCCCGGCGCTACAAAAGCCCAGACCTGGAAGAGAACAAAGGGAGAAGTCAAAATGATGCCCGCAATAAAGGCCACCTTCATATAAGTGAAAAAAGCTTCTGCCACACTTGTGAAAATGAGAGAGCTTCCGGAAGGCATCATCTTGAGAAGGGGTTTGGAAAGAATATCGAAGAGGTCTTGGGAAAACGCATAACAGACGATAAACCCGGTTACGACCGCGATAAAGGAAAGGATGAGGCGTTTTCTCAGCTCCTTGAGGTGAGAGGTTAAGGGTTGCTTCTGCTCATCCATGGGAGGGGATCCCCTCTTTTATCCCTTCCGGTTTCTCCTCTTTCTTTTCTTCAACCTCTTTCTCATCCGGAGAAGCCGCCACCTCCTCGGCGGAGGGGATCTCTGTTTGTCCCAATGCTTCCGGAGGAGACCCTTCGGTCATTTCTGCCTCCGGAGAAGGCTCTTCAAGAGTGGATATCTCCCTGGCCAGATCTCCCAGGACATTCTCGTCCGCGATGGCGGTTTTGATCTCCTCCAGGTCCCTGGTCTCAGCTTCAAAACTCTCCTTCACCTCGTCGGTCGCCTTCTTAAACTCCCGCATCGCCCTGCCAAAAGCCTTGGCCAGCTCCGGAAGTTTATTGGGTCCAAAGACGATCAGTGCAATCGCTCCGATGATCAGAATCTCCGGCAATCCGATATTAAACATCTCTCCACCTCAAGGGTTTTATACCACAATCCCGTCATTTTTTGCAATGGGATCACAGAAGTTCGGAGTATGGAGTTCGGAGAACAAATCAAATCTAAATACTCCGAACTAATACAAACGCAATTAATTTATTGTCATTCCAAAATTTGAGATTCCGAAATCGATAGACCCTGAATCAAGTTCAGGACCTGGTTCGGAATGACAGACTTTTTCTTGTCATGCTTCTGAACTCGTTTCAGCATCTCATTCAATGCGTTTGTATTAAATACTCCGAACTAAAACTTCATCGTCTATCTCATCGGAGAGAGAGAAAAAGTTCTGAAGGCAATCGAATTGATCGAATCGCCATCCTGAGACGGGTTGCGGTTTACGGATGAGAATGTTATAAAGCCATAAAATATTGGGAAATAAATTACCAATGACTACACAAATCTCAATTGCCCATCACTAAGAATCAAAGCTGATTTGCCGCCCCATTCCCATTTTTCAAGCCTTTTTTATTTGGTCATTGGTCATTGGTTATTATTTGGTGTTTGGGATTTGGTGATTGGTGTTTGAGGTAAACCGAAACATTCGGATTCGAATTTAATGCCGGAGAATGAAAGATGACCCCCATCCAGATCAATATCCCTTATTCCATGCTCCTTCAGAGAATCGATTTTGTCTCGGAGCATCGCCTTCATCCCGAAATCTACTTCAGCGCCGAAGATCTCGACGCCTGCAGTGATAAAGAAGCAAAACAACTTGCGGAGACCCTTCAACGAAACGAACTCTGGATCACCATCCATGGCCCCTTTATGGATTTGAGTCCGGGAGGAATGGACAGAAGAATCAAGGAGGTGACGCTGGACCGATTCTCAAGAACGATCGAGCTGGCCGGTCTGTTCAAACCGAAGGCGATCGTCTTCCATCCCGGATATGAGAAGTGGAAATTTGACGGGGATGTTCGCCTCTGGTTTGAGAGCAGTCTCCAGACATGGAGACCCCTCATAGAGCAGGCAAAAGAACGGGGGCTTACGATCGCCATCGAAAATGTCTATGAGGAAAACCCTGATTCATTATTAATGCTTCTAAAAGAGATCAATTCGAAGCACTTTCGGCTCTGTTTCGACACCGGCCACCACCATGTCTTTAGCAAAACCCCTCTTTCTCTCTGGATGGAGTCTTTAAAAGAATATCTCGTTGAGGTCCACCTTCATGACAATCACGGAGAGATGGATGAGCACCTGCCCATGGGCGAAGGAGGATTCGATTTCAGGGAGCTTTTCAGCCTCTTTTCCCGATGGGGATTAACCCCCATCCATACACTCGAACCCCACGAAGAGGCTCATCTCTGGAGAAGCCTCGAAGCCATCAAGAAATACATCTCTCCCCAGCCCATTCCAAAGTAGTAATACCCTGTTTAAAGTTTAAAAGGACTTCGATCATTGAAGGGATAAAAATCTTTGAGGTAAGAAAGCCAGAAGGGATGGGGATGGATTTTTTCTTTTCGGTTTGGCAATCGAGGATCTCCACTTCATGCCCATGCGCCTGGAGTGAAGCCGCAAGATAAGCCAGCCCGATCGGCTGGGTCCGTATGGAGGTTTGATAAAAATCCCTGACAGGAGGTTGAATGAGGAGGATCTTCATTTTTGAAATTTCGTGAAATCAAGTATGATGATCTCGTAAAAAGCCCCTTTATTCCTGGTTTTGTCATTCCGGCGAAAGCCGGAATCCAGTGTTTTCAATCGGTTAAGACTTCCTGGACTCCGGTTTTCACCGGAGTGACGACTTTTTACAATTCCATCAAGTATAATAAATTGAAGATCACCTGTCCATTTTAAACAGTTTTCCCGAATTATTTATTGACAAACCATGAAAGGAAAACTAAAATATATGTACGTACGTATTAAGGAGAGGGGTATGGCAACAAAAAGACTCACAATAGAATTATCAACGGATCAATACGAACTGCTTCGAAAACAGGCTAGTTCAACGGGAACTACAGTGACCGGATTTATCAGAAAGTTAATTGACGATTTTCGACTTCGTCCCACAGCGGAGGCTCGCAAACATTATCAAAACGATCCCCTGTATAAGGTGCGGGGGTCTTTTGATGGGCCAAAAGATCTTGCTGAAAATCACGATCATTATCTCTATGGACGGCCTTCCAAATGATATTTGTGGATACTTCAGCTTTTCTTGCACTTGAGAACCGACGCGACCTCTGTCATTCTAAGGCCCTTCTTTTTAAAGACGCCTGCCTTAAAACCGGTCAAGCATTCGTGACCAGCGATTATGTACTTGATGAAAGCTATACGATCATCCGACTCCGTGCCGGACATACGATAGCCGTCCAATTTGGAGAATCCCTTCGAAAGAGTCAATTTATCCATATCGAGCATATCACACCCGAGATCATCGAAGAAGCTTGGCGTCTCTTCAAAAAGTTTGAGGATCATGATTTCAGTTTCACCGACTGCACCAGTTTCACCCTGATGGAAAGATTAAATGTCATCAGCGCTTTCACTTTTGACGCCCACTTTAAGGAATACGGAGGATTTCAAGTCAAACCGTAATGCATGAGGGCTTCTTGAAAATCTGGGAAGTAACCTTACAGATTCCTGAAATGTGCAAAATCAGGATCAAGTAAGATATTCGCCATTGCAAATGGAAAGAAAGCAGGTTTACTCCTTGTAACGACTCTTGCCCCTCAAAGATCCTCTGGCCCACCCTAAGTCGGACCAAGTATCAATTGACATCGCATCAAAGCTGGCGTATAAAGAACAAGAAGGGGGGAGAAATCTTAAAAACCCCAATGAGAAAAAGCAGCCTATACGTGGATACATCGGTGATTGGCGGTTGTTGTGACCAGGAGTTTCAGGAATGGTCAAACGGGCTTCTTGCCGATATCAGAGCAGGAAAATTCTCACTCTTCCTTTCTGAGCTTTCTGATGCAGAAGTTCAGGATGCTCCGGAGGAGGTCAAACGGATCTACCTTGAATTTAGAAACTGTGCGAGTAGGGTTCTTGAGCTAAGCTCTGAGGCCATTGAACTGGCCGATGCGTATCTCAATCATGGCATCTTGACACTGAATTATCGCAATGACGCTCGCCATATCGCACTCGCAACGATAGCCGGTGTCGATGTATTAGTTAGCTGGAATTTCAAGCATGTCGTCCATTACGAAAAGATCCAGAAATTCAATGCCGTTAATATCGAAATGGGTTACAAACCAATTTCTATTTTTTCACCGAGGGAGGTGACGACCTATGGCAGTCAAGACAATTGAAATGGTCCGCGAGATCAGGGATAAGCACTATGAGGAGACCAAGGATCTTTCAGTGGAAGGACAGATTAAATTTGTCAGAGACAAAGCAAAAAGATTACAAGGAACACTCATGGAGAAACAGCCAGCACCTGTAAATGTGAGAGCACGAAAATCAACGTGACCCTACCATCATCACTAACCCGGTGATTCCCGCCCTGACGAAAGACGGCCCGTCGGCATTGCTCACTTTTCAATGGAAATGAACAACTCTTCATGTACACTGGCACTCCCCATTTGTAGGTGTATCCTTTCAAATGGGTGGCGGGTTGCACCTCAGCCTAAGTCGATTTTGTGGGTATCTTCCTTTTTGTAATTCTGGGGACTGTATTCGGCAACCAGTGTGTCTTCTAAACCCTGGAGAGATGGCCGCAGGAGGGATTCAAAAAATAATTACAGAGATTTAATTGGATAGCCGGCTTGTTTCCAGGCTTCGACACCGCCTGCGAGGCATACAGCCTTGTTGAACCCAAGGGCGATCAGTTTTGCTGCCTCACGGGCAGCGCTGGCCTCTTTGGTTCAGGCGCAGTAGAAGACGATTTCCTGATCCTTGGTGAGCGAGAGGAGTTTCAATTTAAACTCAGCAAGGGAAATGGCCCCTTCCAGCCTCATCTTCTTAAATTTCTCCTCATCTTCGTAGGCGCAGACGAGGAGGGCTTTCCCTTCATTTACTTTCTTACGAACTTCTTCTGGAGACACTCTTCTGGGTTCTTCCATCGTATTCCCCCAAGGTTAATATATTTATTTAGTGTCTGTCCATAAACTGATTGTTTTCCAAAAGGTTGTCATTCCGGCGAAAGCCGGAATTCAGTTTTTTCAAGGCCTTCTGGATGCCGGATCAAGTCCGGCATGACGGTAAAAGGAGTTTATGGACGGATATTAGTTATAACCTACGATCCAATGAAAAGCATCCCAACTCTGATTATTGATTATTCAAATATTTTCAATTATGATGCAGTCAAAAGAGGTCGAAAATGGCAGGATATACAGACACGCATGCCCGGGCGGGAATTGATGCTCCGCTCCCCAAGATTGAATGCTTCGAGAACCAATTTAAAGATTATGAGATCACCATCTCCATCCCGGAGTTCACCTCGGTCTGCCCGAAATCAGGGCTCCCCGATTTTGGAACGATCACCATCCGATATATTCCTGGAAAGCGGTGTGTGGAATTAAAATCTCTAAAGGAATATATCCTCGCTTACCGAAACCTGGGAATCTTCTACGAAAATGCAGTCAATCGGATCCTCATGGACGTGGTGAACGCCTCAAAACCGGTTTGGGCCAGGGTGACCGGTGAATTCAACATCCGGGGAGGAATGAAGAGCATGGTTGAGGCCTCATACCCCCCGTTTCCTGTGAAAAGGTCAAGGCTAAGGCAAAGGTGAGGACGCCAGTTTGGGCAAAGGGAAAAGGTTACGGCTGTTGAGTTAAAACCCATCGCCCAAGCCCGTAGACTAAACCGGCATCCTTGCCCTTACCTTCGCCCAGCGACTTATTTTCTAGGCTACTATGGATGAAAAAATGAAAAAGGTTCTCTTTCTCTGTACCGGCAATTCTGCACGGAGCCAGATGGCAGAGGGGTTGATGAGGTCCTTGGGTGAAGCGGATTGGAAAGTCAGGAGCGCAGGAATCTTTCCATCCTATGTCCATCCTCTGGCCATTCGCGCCATGGAGGAGATCGGGATCGACATCTCCGGACAGATTTCCAAATCTACGGATGAATTTCTCAAAGAAGAGTTCGATTACATCATCACCCTATGCGACCATGCAGCCATGGCCTGTCCAAATTTTCCCGGTCAGGGGAAACGGGTCGCCTGGTCCTTTGAAGATCCTGCGGCCGCCATCGGGACGATTGAAGAGAGGCTGTTGGTGTTTCGAAAAGTGAGAGATGAGATTAAGACAAAGATCGAGGTATTCTTAAAATCTGAATCATCTTAGCCGCTCAGAAATCCACTTTGATCCTTTCCTCTTTCAAAGCCTTTAGATGACATGTCTCATTCATTAACGAAAGAATGTATCTCCCCTGTTTATATTGAATCAAGCTGATTGCAGTCGTATCCTGCGTAATCTGCCAGAAATGGGAATTGTCTATCCCTAAGATTCCGCAGAGAAGCACCTTGTTGACGACCCGGTGAGAAACAAGAACGATATTCCCTTCGGGATGTCTCTTAATCACCTCTTCCAGGACAGCCATTCCCCTGATCCGTACCTCATCCAAACCCTCTCCACTTGGAAGCCGGACCAGATGGGGCTCTTCTCTCCATTGCCGGTAACGCTCCCCATCCATTTCTCTTACTTCCTGAAGGGGACGTCCCTCCCAGCTTCCAAAGCTCATATCAATGAGCCCCTCTAAGGGTTGCACTTTCGGAGGATGAAACTTTGCAATCTTTTCTGCTGTCTGGAAAGCACGGGACAGGGGGCTGGAGTAGACTCCCTCTATTTTCATCTCCCTGAAAAACTCCCCTGCCAGTTCCGCCTGTTTCAAACCCGTCTCATCCAGAGGAACATCGGTCCTCCCCCGGAAAATCTCCTCCTTATTCCACGCAGTTTGACCGTGTCGTACCAGATAGATTGAAGTCATCATGATCCCTTTCTAATTAATGCCCCATGTCCGGAGGGAACTCTCGGACCATTAAAATATTCCAGGCATTTCGGTTACGGCTACGAAGCCCGTTTCGTAATTCGGTAACGGTTACGTGAAAAGAATAAAGAGACGCTAAACGTAACCTTTTATAAACGATACGGGCATCGTTACCGTTTAACGAAACACTTATTTTCAAATTAATCACCCACCCTTAACACTCCGGAGCCCTGGATTCTGCCTTGCTTTAAAAGAAGAAGGGCCTGGTTGGCCCCCGCTAATTCAAATTCTTGAACTTCCGGAATAATGGGAATCTCGGCGGCCAGTGATAGGAAATCCTCGGCGTCTTTCCTGGTGATGTTGGCGACACTCTTGATCTCTTTTTCGTCCCAGAGGTGTTTTGAATAGTCCAGAGGTGGAATGGGATTTCTCTTTCGAATAACTGCCAGTATTAATCTCCCTCCCTTTTCTAAAACCCTTAAGGCATTCAGAACGCTTTCCCCGACCGGAGTGAAGTCAATGGCGCAATCAAGTTTCCTTGGAGGTTGATCTTCCGGACCGCCTGTCCAGGAAGCCCCTAACTTTTTTGCCAACTCCCGATGCTCCTCTCCTCTTGTAAAAACAAAAACCTCACACCCCCAATATTTTGCCGCCTGAATGACGATATGAGCGGAAGCCCCGAATCCGAAAAGTCCCAGTGTTTGACTTTTCTTGACGCCTGAAAGCATCAAATCCCGGTATCCAATGGCGCCCGCGCATAAGAGTGGGGCGGCCTGAGAATCAGAAAATCTTTCAGGGATCAAATAGGCATAATCTTCCGGGATCACCATGTATTGAGCGTATCCTCCATTGGCATGGCATCCCGTGCCTTTGAAATCTGAACACAGATTCTCATCCCCTCTCCGGCAGAACCGACACTTTCCGCAGGCAGAGTAAATCCACGCAATGCCCACCCGATCTCCTAATTGAAATCTTTTGGCCCCTGAACCCAGGGCGGCCACCTTTCCAACCACCTGATGACCTAAAACTACAGGAAGTTTAGGCTGAAGCCTTCCCTCAATCTCATCCAGTTCCGTGTGACAAACCCCGCAGACAGAGACCTTGACTAAAATTTCCCCGGGACCAGGGACAGGATCAGGAAGGTTCTCCATTCTTAAAGGCTTCTTTTCAATAGATGAAGTCTCTCTAAGCACCATTGCCTTCATCTTGTGATTCTCCCTCTCGATTCATCCTATAACACCCCAAATTTCTTTTCAATCATTCCGACTCTTTAAGATTGGTTTTTCCAAGGCACTCTTTAAAAAAAAATCTAAGACTCTCTTCGAGGTCTTCTCTTTTACCATTGAAAATCCATTCCCGGGATTTTTTCTCAGGCTGAAAAACGATCTCTCCTCAAATAGCGCCAACAGTAGATCTACCCATAGAGTAACACCATCCTCAGCCCTAACCTTATCTTTTAGTCCCTGAAATAAATCTTTCCAGGTTATTCCCTCCTCCAACTCTCCTTGGTCCATTTTTCCTTTGACGACATTGATGACCCTCGCCAATCGCAGGAGGGTGGCAAGATCGAGGCGGCTAAACTCTTTTGTTTCGACGGGAAGGGCGCTGGAGCGCCATTGGGAGAGGTTCGAGGGTAAAATCACATCCTCTTTGCATCTCTGAAAAAGTGGCGTTCCGGGGACAGGGTAATAGACGCTCGGGCCGACCAGAACCTTCTTCCCCATCAGGTAGATGAGGGTGTCCGCCATCTCTTCAATAGTTTGCTCAGGCAACCCAAGAATGGCGTAGGCCACCACATTTAGGCCGATCTTTTCTGCTTCCTTAAGGATAAGGTCGAAATCAGTGATGGGTTGAGGTCTTTTCATTCTTTCCTTCGTTACAGGATCAGCGCTCACAAAGGAAAGGTTAAGGGCATGAAAACCCGCTCTCTTCATCAATGATAAAAGTTCGCCATCTAAAGAGGCGAATGAGATGCCATTCATAGCAGAAAGCTCGACCCTGCCCTCTCCGAATCTTTCTATGATCCGTTTCATCAATCGCTTTGCCCGCTCAAGATCGTAGGTGAAATTGTCGTCTTCAATATCAAAAGCCTCGATCCCATATTTGTTGTGGCACTCCACCATCTCCTGAACGATATTCTCCGGGCTTCGCACCCTGAAGGAAAACCCCATGACAAGATGGGCTGAGCAGTAAGCGCATCCATGGGGGCATCCCCTGCTGGTAAGGATCATGGTGGACCGTTTCTTTCTCATTCGATATCGATCGAGATTGAGGAGGTCTCTTGCAGGAAAAAGAAGGGAATCGAGATTTGGGATAAAACTCTGAAGCGGATGGAGGTGGATTGCTCCGTGACGCCGGAGTCCAACTCCGTCCATCTGATCAATCCAATCAGGTTGTCCCTTCTCCAAACATTCCACAAGAAACGCCAAACGATACTCCCCTTCCCCTAACAGGATATAATCGACCAACGGACTCTTTAAAACCCCTCCGGGATCGCAACTGACATGGGAGCCTCCCATCACGACAATCTTCTTTGAATCCCATCCCTTGATGAGTTGTGCAACCTTAAGCGCCTCTCCATGATAAGGAGTGAATGAGGATGAGATTCCAAAGACATCTGCCCTGGATTCCTCGATTCTCTTTCTGATCTCATCCCATCCCATTCCAAAATGGTAAAAGCCCGTATAGAGCTTGAAGGGGCTTCGGTCTTCGAAAGGATAGAACTCACGAAGGTACGAAAGTTCCGAGGGAATGGGAACTGTTTTTTTCTTCCCAACCTGGCAATCGAGGATCTCCACTTCATGCCCATGCGCCTGGAGTGAAGCCGCAAGATAAGCCAGCCCGATCGGCTGGGTCCGTATGGAGGTTTGATAAAAATCCAGAGCAGGCGGTTGAATGAGAAGGATCTTCATGGGTTTACAAAGGAAGTATAATAAAGGCAGAGCCGGTTGTCTATTTTTCGGTTGGAATAAATGAGAGTGCTCTGTGAGTTGCCTTGACAAAGAGGGTTTTTTTTGTATACAGTATACATTAAATACCGTTATATTTCGCGAGATATTGCCCTGTGTTACCTTGACAAAGAAAACCGAGTTCCCTATATAAGGGGGAGAAAGAGACCCATCAATCGGAGGAACCTATGAGGCTGCCACCGTTTCAGTTCCTTGAGCCTACCAATGTTGAAGAAGCGCTGTCCATGATCAACACCCGAAAAGAGACAGTGAAGATCATGGCGGGCGGGACAGATCTTTTAAACCGTATGAGGCTGAGGCTCATCGAGCCCGCCTTCGTGATGAACATCAGCAAGCTCCGGAATATAGACGGCATAGACGTAGGGGAGACCGAAACCGTCATCGGGGCCAATACACGGCTAAAAGACATTGCCCGTTCACCGCTTCTCAATAAAAGATTCAGGGCGATCAGTGAGGCCGCCTTCCTGGTGGCCTCACCAACGATCACCAACATGGCGACAATGGGGGGCAACCTCCTCCAGAACACGCGATGCATCTACTATGACCAGTCCGGGATGGTGCTCAATGGGCTTGAACCCTGCCACAAGAGGGGCGGAACCCTATGTCTCGCCGTCAAAGGAGGGAAACGCTGCTTCAGTGTCTACCAGGGTGATATGGCGCCGGCGCTTATCGCTTTCGATGCGCGGTGTGTTCTTGAAAAGAAGGGCTCAACACGCACAGTCGCTGTAACCGAGCTTTTTACCGGCAACGGAGCAACCCCTTTTGCCATCGGGGCTGATGAATTGCTCACAAAGATCATCATCCCTCAACCCAAAGGCATGTTCAGCTCCGCCTACCGGAAGTTGCGACTCCGGGGAAGCGTTGACTATCCGCTGGCGTCCGCAGCGGCTTTTGTGTCGGTCACGAAGGATAAGGAGGTCAACGCATGCCGTGTGGTCATCGGAGCCGCCGGGGCCAGTCCAAAGGTGATGGATGGTCCGTCCAACGAGGCCAATTGGGAAGGGATGGCTCAGAAAGCATACGAATATATGGAAGCGGTTGATAATCTCCAGATGCCCGGTGCATACCGGAGGAAGACGGTAAGCGTCCTGACGAAACGGGCAATCAAGGCGGTGATGGACAGGCTCAAGGAGGGGATGTGACATGAATGAGATGAAAAAAACAGCCATCAGCCTGAATGTCAATAATGAAACACACGAGATCGTCTCCAATCCCAACAAGACACTTCTCGAGGTGCTCCGTGACGATCTCCATCTCACCGGAACGAAAGAGAGCTGCGGCGAAGGCGTGTGCGGTTCCTGCACGGTCCTGGTTGACGGCGCGCCGGTTCGCTCCTGTCTCACGCTCGCTGTCGCCGTGCAAGGCAAAGAGATCACGACCATTGAAGGGCTCCGTGCGGGTGAAAAACTCCACCCGGTTCAGGAGGCCTTTGTCAACCACCACGCAATACAGTGCGGATTCTGTAGTCCCGGTATGATCCTGACCGCTTACGCGCTCCTCAAAGAAAATCCAACCCCCACAGAAGCCGAGATCCGCCGTGCCATTTCCGGCAACATATGCCGTTGCACGGGTTACGCGAAAATCGTCGAGGCCATCAAGTCACTCGCCGAGGAGGGAAGGTAGGCCATGAAAGATTTTTCCTATATCGGAAAAGATATGAAACGGATCGACACGGCCTCTAAGGCAACGGGCGAAGCCCTCTTCGCGGCCGACCTTGCACTGCCGCGAATGCTCGTAGGGAAGATATTGCGTTCTCCTCATGCCCACGCGCGGATCGTGGCGATCGATACCGCAAAGGCGGAAAAACTCCCTGGCGTAAAAGCCGTCCTCACGGCAAAGGATACGTGCGGCGACAAATGGGGAGTTTTTAAATACACCCAGGACCAGCAGTTTCTTCCCACCGAGAAGGTCCGTTATGTGGGCGAAGAAGTATCTGCCATAGCGGCCGTCGATGAAGACACGGCATTGGAAGCGCTCTCGCTCATTGACGTCACCTACGAACCGCTCCCGGCCGTCTTTACCATCGAGGATGCGCTCGCGGCCGGCGCGCCCCAACTCCACGAGGTCTATCCCAACAACATCAATATCCACGTCCACATTGACGTGGGAGACGTTGAAAAAGGTTTTGCCAGCTCCTATCTCGTCAGGGAAGATACTTTTACGGCTCCGGAGGATTCTTATTTCCAGGGGGAACCTTACGCAGTCGCCGCCCAGTTCGACCATGCGGGAAATCTTGAAATATGGATGCCCAACGCCGGACCCCATCTGAAGGCGAAACCCCTCTCAAACGTGCTCAAAATCCCGCTCAACAAGGTCAGGGTTCGCAAAATCACCATCGGCGGCGCCTTCGGAGGCCGCTCGGAGATATCACCCGCCGACGTGATCTGTGCGTTCCTTGCGAAGAAAACCCAACGACCCGTGAAGATCGTCTACACACGGGAAGAAAACACCGTTTGCACGCGACAGGCCCACTCGATGATCGCCCGGATAAAAACCGGCGTTGACAGAGAGGGAAAGGTTGTGGCCCGTGATATTACCTGTCACATGGACGGCGGCGCCTACAGCTCCACAGGTCCCATCGCGACCTCTGTGCCGTTCCTCTGCATGGAGCAGGCCTACCGGATGGAGAACGTCCGCTATAACGGCTACCGGATCCTTACGAACAAGCCCATCCGGGGGATGTTCCGCACCCACGGCAGGGCCTTTGCCTGCGGTGTCGACATTCAGCTCGATAGGCTTGGCGAAGCGATGGGAATTGACCCGCTGACCATGCGGCTTCGTAACGCCAGACAGACCGGGGACACCACGCCGACGAAGTCCTACGTGGCAAGCTGCGGACTTACGGAAACGATCGAGAAAACGGCTAAGAGGTCGCGGTGGGCAGAGAAATTCGGGAAACTGCCGCCCTACCACGGCATTGGCATTGGCTGCAATTCCGTACAGACCGGTTTCCCAATGGGAATCAGGGGAGGCTCTCAGGCCTTTATTAAACTGAACGAAGACGGCGGCGTGACCGTGATTACCGGCATCGTGGATAACGGACAGGGCAATGACCACATGATCGTCCAGATCGCCGCGGAAGAACTGGGACTCACACCCGATGACGTACAACTCATCACTGCCGATACGGAAGTGACCCCCAGCGACCCGGGCTCGTACTCGATGTGCGAGACCTTCATCGGAGGCAACGCCGTGCGTCTTGCCGCACAGGACGTGAAGAAAAAGCTTTTCAGGATCGTCGCCAATGAGTTCGGAGTCGGCGAGGAGGAGCTGAGCGCGAAGAACCGGAAGATCTTTGTAACGAAGAATCCCCAACAATCCATCAGCATCGCAAAGGCTGTCCGGATGGCGCTGACTCGAAACGAATCGATCAGCGGAGAAGGCTCCTACTGGCCTAACGTGGACTGGAAGCGCGAATGGGTTAAAAATCCTTACGGCCAGCTCTCCGAGACATTCTCCTTCGGCACGGTCATCTGCGAGGTAAAAGTCGATCCCGAAACAGGCCAGGTGGAGGTACTGGAAGTGACCGCCTCTCAGGACGTGGGCTACGCGCTCAACCCGAAGGTCATCGAGGGACAGTTTGAAGGCGGTGTGGCCATGGGAGGACAGGGCGGAATGCTCACGGAATACCTCCAGTGGCATGAAGGCAGGGTGTTGACGCCTACGCAGCTCGGCTATCTCGTGCCGCTGGCCATCGATATGCCGAAG
>Ga0209835_1001158_pt1 | contig 15184 bp, 12 predicted proteins | sample LakKivwa52mmetaG_FD_184138 | JGI IMG/M metagenome (GOLD analysis project Ga0209835, IMG submission 184138) | Anoxic lake water microbial communities from Lake Kivu, Rwanda to study Microbial Dark Matter (Phase II) - Lake Kivu water 52m metaG... | ecosystem: Environmental > Aquatic > Freshwater >...
CGCCGACGGCGACGATGCCCTACGCCAGGAACGAGGCGGCTGCTGGCGCTACCCCGACAAGTTCGCCTTCCGTTGTTCGCAGCGCTCGTTCGTGGTTTCCAAAGCCGTCAACGATTTCCGGGGGTTTCGGATGGTGTTGCCGGTGCAGGCGGGGGCGTGAGGAACGGAAATATGGGGCGGTGCAACTCCCGGTTCCCGTGCAGGATGAAACGGATATTGAATTGGTGCCCACCTGATCATGCATAAACAGGCGATTGAGATAAATATTTTGAAATATATCTGTATTTTGCAATTTGAATAGTTGGTAGCAAGTGTATAAGACAGCTACCCGACAAACAAACGAGAGACATAAATAGAAAAAAGTAAACAATTTTGACAAGAGAACAAAGACTTAGAAACTATTTTGCAACAAGCTCCAACTGCGTAAAACTTTAACCAACGATTTAATAATAGGAAAAATTAAAATTACAAATGAAGATAATTACTTTGTAGATTAAAATTTAAAGAGAATGATGCATGCTTAAATATACGTTTCAACATATTGAAGGTATTGGCTCATCAAAAGAAGTAAACTTATGGCAGTCTGGTATATTGACTTGGGAGGATTATTATGACAAATACTCCTATAAAAACACCTTATTCCCTGATGAACCCTTTGTTTCTATATTAAATTCTTCTATTGAAGCTTTTAAAAATGAAGATGCTAATTTTTTTGCAAAAAAACTTAACTCACAAGAATATTACCGTATAGCATTATCATTTCCTAAAGATGTAATGTTTTTAGATATTGAAACTACAGGGCTAAGTAAATATTATGACCATATCACCCAGATTGGATGGTCATTTCAAAATCAATATAATGTATATTATAAGGGCTTACTTAAAGACGATTTCATTGATGCAATTAAAAGAGCTAAATGCGTTGTAACATATAACGGATCCATATTTGATATTCCCTTTATTAAAAACGAATTTCCCGGAATTGAATTTCCATTATGTCAAATTGATTTAAGATTTTTTAGTAAACGATTTGGTTATTCAGGAGGCTTAAAGAAAATAGAAAATAAAATTGGTTATATAAGAGATTTTGATGACAAGGAAATTACAGGAGAAATTGCGCCAGTTCTATGGCATAAATATAAAGAAGGAAATACTAAAGCCTTAAAGCAACTAATCCAATACAACCGAGCTGATGTAGAAAGCATGAAACTTCTCTTAGACATTTGTATTGATAACGCATTAAAAAAAATCACTTTAGTTGCGGATAGATTATCTCTTTATAGATTCTCAAATCACACTTCTGAGCTAACTTTTACGACCAAAGAAAATCAGAAAGGAAAAATTTATATAAAGCCTTACAGTGGTAAAATAGGTACGGCTGTTACTTTAAACGAGTTGCCGAAATATGAAAAACTAAGCATTGTAGGTATAGACCTTACTGGGTCTGAAAAAAAACCATCGGGTTGGTGTCACTTGGTTTATGACAAAGCGGTTACAAGGCAAGTTTTAAGCGATGACGAATTAATTGAAGAAACAATTAGGAGTAAACCCGATATAATTTCAATTGATTCCCCATTATCTTTTCCAAAAGGCAGAACCTCTGCATTTGATGATGATCCGAAAAGGAACGAGTTTGGTATAATGCGTATTTGCGAAAGAATACTTAAACGTAGAGGTGTTAATGTTTATCCTGCATTAATTCCGAGTATGCAAAAACTGACACTTAGAGGAATACAACTAGCTGATCGATTCAGAAAATTAGGTTATACTGTTATTGAGAGTTATCCCGGAGCTGCACAAGATATTTTAGGTATTCCAAGAAAAAGAGCCAGTTTAGAATATTTAATAAAAGGACTTAGTTCATTTGGAATAAAAGGTGATTTTGAAAAAATAGAAGTTAGCCACGATGAATTGGATGCAATAACATCTGCTATGCTCGGTTATTTCTTTTGGTGTGGTATGTTTGAAGCATTAGGTACTGATGAAGAAAATTACTTGATTATTCCGCAATTAAATGAAAAATTCAAAGAATGGGAAGGCAAAACAGTAATTGGATTAAGTGGTGGATTTTCTTCAGGTAAAACAACAGCAGGTGAATATTTTAAATCAAAAGGATATGAATATTGTCGTTTCTCAATGGTAATTTCAAAATTAGTAACTGATAAGGGCATAGAGCCCAATAGAAAATACTTGCAAGAAATGGGGGAATATGTAAATAAAGAAAAGGGGCAAAGATGGCTATGTATTACCTTATTAAATGAGTTTTTAATTAATTCGGATAAAATAGTAATTGATGGTCTAAGATTTCCAGACGATCACTCATTTATGAAAGAAAAGTTTGGCCCAAACTTTATTCACCTTCATTTATCATGTAGTGATGAAATTCGTCAAAAGAGATATTTACTTCAACAACGTAATGACATAACCTTCGAAGAGGCTATTAACCACCCTGTAGAAAGAAATGTTAATAAGCTATTAACATTAGCCGATAATATCATTTTGAATGATAAACAATTAGATAATCTATATAAACAATTAGATAAACATATAAAATAACATGCCAGTATCTGTAATTTTTGGTGGCCAATTTGGCTCAGAAGGCAAAGGGAAAGTTGCCCATTTTTTTGCTAAAGAACAAAATGCGAAAGCAGCAATACGTGTAGGTGGTCCAAATTCAGGTCATACAGTAATTCAACCAAACGGTGAGCCTTTAGTTCTTAAACAGTTGCCGACTCCTTCCATTTTCCCAAATGTTCACAGTATAATTAGTTCAGGCAGCTACATAAATATTTCAATTCTTAAGAAAGAAATTGAACTTACTAAAGTTAAAGACGACCTCCTACATATAGATCCTTATGCTGTAATTATTACGCAATCAGAAATTGATTCCGAAACCAATGGAGGGTTGAAGGAATCAATTGGTTCTACAGGTAGTGGTGTTGGGGCTGCTGTTTCTAATAGGGTGAATAGAATCAAAGACTTAACCTTTGCCAAAGACATTTCGGAATTAAGTAAGTATATTACAAATACAAAATCTCTTTTAAGACATTGGCTTCAAGACAACGAGAGAATTATAATTGAAGGCACTCAAGGTTTTGGCTTGTCGTTGCTTCATTCAGAATTATACCCTTATACTACAAGTAGAGATACATCAGCCGCAGCATTTGTATCAGAAGCAGGTTTGAGCCCCTTAGATGTAGATGATGTAATTATGGTTTTACGTGCTTTTCCAATTAGGGTTTTCGGAAATTCAGGTCCATTGCCAAAAGAAACTAAATGGGATATAATTACCCATAAATCAAACAGTAATGTTCCATTAATTGAATATACTTCTGTTACAAATAAAGTAAGAAGAGTTGCTGAATTTGATGCAGATGTGGTAAAAATGGCGATAGAAGTAAATCAACCCACAAAAATAGTATTAAACCATTGTGACTATTTTGACCCTTCTAGTAATGATTTATGTAAATCTCAAACAATACTTGACAAAGTAAAGAATATTGAAGAGATGATTAGTTCTAAAATTGGTTATTTAGGATTTAGTAGAGAAAAGGTTGTAAAAAATGTTTTTTAATGAATCAATTTTAAGTTCAAATATTTTAAGTAAGATATTATGAATAATAGAATTTCATTAAGTACAAATATAAATGAAGCAGAGACGAAATATAATCAGTTTGGCAAAGTTGACCCATATCCTGAAATTGTACCTTCATTGCTCAATAGTGCAGACATATTTGACTATGTAGCGAAAACAGGTATGATATTTCCGTTTGACAAGTCTTGCTTAAAACCAGCTTCATATGGTGTTAAGATGCAAGGGGAATATATTTATTGGGAAAGCATAGATAAACCAGCAATTGAAGGAAGGTTAGAAGACGTTACTGAGACGGATATTGATGGAGACAAAGTTTTTATACTAAAGCGAGACTCGATTGCCTTTGTTGGGCTTGAACCAGAATTCAAAATTCCTGATTATATAGCTGCTCGATTTAATCTTAAAATAAAACACGTATACCAAGGATTATTACTTGGCACAGGGCCACTAGTAGATCCGGGTTATCAGGGCAAGATTTATATTCCACTCCATAATCTGACAAACAATGACTATAAAATTAAAATTAACAAACCACTAATATGGATGGAATTTACTAAATTAAGTTCAAACAATAATTGGAATAAGGATTATTTAAAAAACCAAGAAAGAGTTGGAGAATACGTTTCATTTGATTTAGGAAAAATAAAAGTAAAGAGGAATTTAAAAGGGTATTTAGCAGATGCTCATAATGGGGCAATATTAAGCACCATGCAAGGGCTACAATCCCAGATTAATAAAAATTTAAAAGAAACTCAAAGATTAAATACTGATTCATCAAAAGCAACCACCTCTTTCAATCGGGCTATACTTGTTTCTATGATTGCTGTTGGAATTGCTCTACTTGCAACGATTATTCAAACATATTCTATTCATAGTAAAACAATTGATTACCTAAGGGAAGCTGATAAAAGACAGATTGAAGAAAATTTAAAAATCAAAAATCAAGAAAGCACAATTATTGAATTAAAATCAAAGGTATCTGAACTTGAAGGTCAACTGAGAAATAAACGAATTATTCAATAGCAGATTATGCGTATAGAAATATGCGGTGGTATTGGTGCAGGAAAAACGACCCTATGTGCCTTGCTGAAAGAAAGAATTATAGAGGGAGTATTTGAAAACTTTAAGATAAACCCATTTTGGCAAACATTTTATGCTAATCCCGAAAAATACAACTTTGAAACTGAAATTACTTTTCTGCTTCAACATTATCACTATATAAAAGTAGCTTTAGAGTCAAAGAATAAATTTGTTTGTGATTTTTCTTTTTATCAAGATTTAGCATACGCTGTAATGGGGCTAAAGAGTAATCGATTTGAAATATTTAAGGATGTAATGAAGGAGTGTATCAAAGAAGTCAATGAGCCTTCATTACTGATTTATCTGGAGTGTGATGAGTTTACATTATTGAATCGAATAAAAAACAGAGGTAGAAATGAAGAAACAAATATTACTACTGACTTTCTACACTTCCTTAACACTCATATAATTGATGTTGTAAATAAAGAAAGAAACGAGCTAAATATTTTAACAATTAATAGTAGCTTATTAAATTTTGCAACTGATGAGTTGGGAAAAGAACATGCTATTGAAATAATTGTTAGTGAAATCGAAAAAATAAGAGGGTCATTGGTTTGAATATCCAAGTATGAAAGAATTAGGGAGTCCGTCTTTATTAAAATACCGTTTTAGGCTTAATGCGAATATCCCACCACCAGAGACTTGGCGAGCGATCTAACCTTTTTTCCAAGGCAGTTTTTGCTCTATAAGAAAGCTTTATCCCCTTTTTATATTCATCATCCACCAGCAAGAAGAGGGGAATAGGGGACGCAGTGCAATAGCGTCGAAAATTGTATTTTGCAGTGAGGAATAAACGATTTGTGCAGGCAGCTTTTGAAAAGCAAAAGACAAGAGAGCCATATGCCAAGAGGAGCGAGACTTGACATACCGGGAACACTGCATCATGTAATGGTGCGGGGCATCAAACAGGGACATATCGTTCCGGAAGATAGCGACAGAGTGGAATTTCTTCGCCGCTACGTTACGGGCCATGGCATTGAAGCCGAACACGTTTAGAGACCGGTGGGACGAAAGCAACTGCCGGAACCGGAACACAACCGGGGAGCGGATTCTGTAGCCTCGGTGTACGCCTATCCAGAAGGGGTCTCCGGCTACGGAACCTGGAACCAGAGCGGCAACGTCATGGAGTGGTGCAGCGTCCGGCACGACGAAACCGATTCCGCAAACACCGTTTCCGGCGAAGAATCCCTTCGCCAGGAACGGGGCGGCTGCTGGCGTTACCCCGACAAGTTCGCCTTCCGCTGTTCGCAGCGCTCTTTCGTGGTTTCCAAAGCCGTCAACGATTTTCGGGGATTCCGGCTGGTGTTGCCGGTACAATCAAGTATTTGAGGAGATGAAATAGGGGAGACGGAGTATTTCCCGGTTTCCATGCAGGAGACTTTCGTACATGTCAGGAGAAACGGATTGTGAATCGGTGCCCACCTGAGCATGCATAAACAGGAGATTGAGATAAATATTTTGAAATATATCTGTATTATAACAATTTGAACAGTTGGCACCTGCTTGCAAAAAGTTTTAAAACATGCACTCGATCATGCCAAAATCAAAAAACCGGTAACGCTTCATTGGTTGCGGCACTCTTATGCAACACATTTACTGGAAGCAGGGACTGATTTACGTTACATACAGGAGCTCTTAGGGCATAAGAGCAGTAAGACGACAGAAATCTACACTCATGTATGCGAACAGAGTTTACTAAAAATTTCCAGCCCCTTTGATAATTTGTAAAAAATATTGTACACCTCAAAGGTGTATAAAGCCAGCTATTCTGGCATGCTTTATACACCTTTTGCTAGTATATGGTGCACATATAAAGGAGTTACCGCCAAGTGTAGAAAACAGAAACGACAGACAGAAAATTGAAAAGTAAACCATAGTGAAAGGACAAAAAAACGAAATATTGACAAGGCCAGAAAGCCGACACTCAAGCCGACCCGATGTTTTTTATTTTTTTGCCACCACACATTTTTTAAAACAATTGCCGACCCACATTGCACACATTGCCAAAGCCACACAAGCCAACGCTAAGACCAAAGCTTTGTCAAAGAGTGCAATCTTGCCGACGCACAATAAATAGTATTAACAATTTAAAATTTAAGAAAATGAACGAAAAAATTAAATTAAACGAATTCAAGAACAAATTCAATGTCGAAGAGTATTTAGTTTTAAATACTGGGAGTTGGTCATGGTCAGTTAGACCTGCACAAGCGACATTAGGTTCTGGCATAATTTCATTAAATCGCTATGCTTTGCATCTTTCTGATGTTACGCCAACAGAAATGGCAGAACTTGGTGAGTTGATTCAAAAATTTGAAAAAACTATAAAAAAATGTTTTAATCATGACATTATGAATTATTTAATGTTAATGATGGTTGATCACCATGTTCATTATCATGCAATACCTCGATACAATGGAATAAGAAATTTTTCTGGTTTGGATTGGGTTGATAATGGTTGGCCGGCACTTCCCGTAATGGGGGATAATCAGCATAAAGAACAACCGGAATTATTAAAGGAAATTCAGAGGACGCTTGTTTCATCGTTATAAACGTTAAGTATATGAAATTGCTAAATAGATCTGATCCTGCTCATGATCTTCTTTTGCCATTTATCAAGGAAACAGAAGATTTGCTTTTAGAGGCATTGAGAATCTATGATAAAAATGCTGAATGTAGAATTACGCCAGCGGTGGACTTAGGTTTTCCTCATGATGTAGTGCGAATTGCTGGAGGCTTCCCGACTGGTGCATTCATAGAATGGAAATGCAACCAGCCATTTATTCCTGTGGATACAACAGTTAACATTGATACAAGTAGTGTTTTTTATTTAGAAGATGATATCTCAAATGACATAGACTCTTTAACTTTTGAAGTCCTTAAAAAGAAAATGGAAGATAGCAGTTACTTATTCAATTTTCATAAAGGAAACCATTTTATTAGTTTTTGTAAAACCGAAAAGGGAAATAAACCTTTGTTGGTAATTCACTCAAATGAAAAGGAATTCAAATATCAATTCAATGGACTTATGCCTGTTAAAGGAAATTGGTTTATGGATGATATTAAAGTTCTTAAAAGAGGTAATAGATATGTAAGATATTTAGTTGGTAAGAAGGCAAATTTATTTATTGATATTGCAAAAATGCTTGAAGATTATAATATCATTAGGCATAGATTTATTGCTGAACTTATTATTGGAAATAAAACTAAAATTCTTCATCAAATAGATGATCATCATTATTATATGCCAACAAGGGATAGTGTAGCCATCGGTTGTTTCCCTGTTAAATATGGTAATGAAGTGCCAATTTTTTCAAAATTAGGTAGAGATATTTTTTTCTTTAAACCTGAACATGGTGGAAGTAATGAAATTAGTCTATTGCATAATGGAGATAATGTACTGTTAACACCACATGGTTGGGGTAAAACTTGTCAGGAAAATATTGTATTTACTATTGATTATGAAAATGAATCCTTTGAATTATCTGGTGTAAAATATAACATCGAGACACTGGTTTCTTTAGGAAAAGATAATAGACTAACCATTAGAGAATTTTCTTCAAACCCACATGACCCAGATAGTCTATTCTCTCAAATGAAAGATAATTGTCCAGGGCAAGTAATTGATAGAATCCAACAACAATGCTCTTATACTCAGTTCGGTTTCAATAAGCATATAACATGAAACAAAAGTTAATAAATACCATTATTCTAATTAGGCATGGTGAATCAGATTATAATATTGAAGGTATTATACAGGGGAACTCAAACTTTTCTGATTTGACCACAAGAGGAATAAAACAAGCTGTCAGTATTGGAGAATGGATAAGCGAATTAGAAATAAATTGTATTTATACTTCTCCCTTGACAAGGGCAAAAAGAACAGCGGAATTAATTTCTAAGGAATGTGGCTATCCTGTCAATAAAATTATTGTTGACGAACATCTAATTGAGGTGGATTTTTGTTCTTGGCAAGGTAAAAAAAGAGATTACATTAAAGAGACAAATCCTGAACTCTATAAATTTTGGAGGAGAAGACCATATGATTTAGAAATTGACAATAGAAATCCTATCAGAGAATTATATGATCGAATTTCATTATTTCTCAATGCTAAAATTTATAACAATAATGAAAAAGGGACAAAGGTTATTATTGGTCATAAAGGCACTATTTCAGCAATACTCGTTTCTCTCTTGAAACTCCCTAAGTCTCATCATCATTTTATGCAGATAGATAGAGGTTCAGTGACCGTGCTACAAGAGAGAATTAGCACAACATCTCCTTTTGATTATGAATTAATTTTCGCAAATGAACTGCCTAAAGAAGAAGGGGTAAATATTCAGCCAGTTAATTACAAGACTGAGGAAAGAACTATTTCATCTGGTGAACTTTATTTAATTCGACATGGTCTGACTTCTTCTAACATTGATAAGAAATATCAAGGTTCGAAAGATATTCCACTATCCAATATTGGAATCAGAGATATGTCGACTTTAGCAAAATCATTTCTACCTCATACTCCAACTCGTATATATAGCAGCCCATTAAAACGTGCCATTGAAAGTGCTAAGATAATTGCTCATCATAATAAATTAAGCTCAATAAGCGTGCGAAATGATTTACATGAATTTATTTATGGAGTTTGGGAAGGTATGACAGAAAATGATGTGATAAAATATCGCAATGCAGAATACAATCAATGGCAGTCTTCACCATCTGAAGCAACAATTCCAAGAGCTGAGCATATAAATAATGCATATAATAGGTGTTCGAAAATTTGGGAGGATTTTCAAACTGATATAGAATCATGGAATGGCAGTATAATTAGTGTTGCACATGATATTGTTAACAGGTTAATAATCTGTAATGCTTTGGATTTGCCTGCAAACTATATTTGGGCTTTCAAACAAACAAATGCATCTGTAAGTGTAATCGCGGTTAAAAATATTATAGATGGGAGACTTAGAATATTGAATCATAGTACTAATCCTTTAAAATCAAGATTATCTGATGAATGGTTATAGAAAAGAAACTATTAATACAATTGTATTATTAGTAACAGTTTTTTTAGCAATCCAATTAGAAAGTTGGTTTCCAAATATTACAAATCGACCACTATTTATTGCGATTTCTTTGTTAACAGCCAAAGGATTTTATGAATTAGTTGTCAAACTAATTTTCTTTTTAATATCACATACTTCCTTCTTTATGAAAATTTATTGGGGAAAGATATATTTAAATGGTTATTGGTCTTACGAATACACTAGAGAAGGGAAAAAATATTTTGGAATTTGGCAAATAACCCAAGATTTGACATCAACATATATTGTTGGATCGGGTTTAAATGAAGATTATTCAGTTCGGACTATTGTACGTTCTGTTAGTCCATTGCTAAAAGAACAAGGAGTTTATTTCGTTTTAAATGTTAGGTCAGAACTAAGTTCAGAAACTGGTTTTATTGCAAATGTTTATTCAAAAACAACTTTAATATTAGATGAACCAAACAAATGGTGGGTGGCTACTAATGCTATGAGAGCAACTACTGAAATATACGGAGGTAATTCAAATGCACACATACATTCTAATGTTGTTTTTAAAAAGCATAAAAGAATAAAATCTCATGAAGAGTTAATCAGTAAATTGTCCCAAAAAACCGATTTGCCCAAAACAACTAAATCATAATGTATGCATATATCATCACTTTCAATAAGAAATTTTAGAAATTTCAAGAATGCAAAATTCATTTTCAAAAATGGCATCAACACAATCATTGGTGAAAACGGTTCGGGTAAAACAAACTTGTTTTATGCTTTAAGAATTTTGCTTGATGATACACTTCCCAGATACATCAACTTCTATTCGTCTGATTTCAACAGGGCATTAGGTAACTGGGCTGGTCATTGGATAATTATCTCAATTTCATTTGACGAGTTAGATGCAAGCGAAGAGGCACAAGCGTTAGCAGTGCAATCAAGTGGACATATGGACACTGAAACACAAGGAAGTTATGCAGTTTATTTCAGACCAAAATATCAATTTAGAAAAGAACTATACGACTATTCTCAAATAGCAGGGAAAAACACTAACGACTTACAGCTTATACTAGACAAACTTACTATTGAAGATTACGAGACAGTTTATTTAAGTAGAGGTTCAGCCGACTTTAGTGTCAATGCAACTTACAATCAATATGTAGGAAACTTTGAGACGATAGAGTTTCCTGACCCTGACAACAAAGAAGAATTAATATTCGGAACATGGCTTCCGAAGGAAATTAATATTCATAATGAGGTATCATGCACATTCATTAAAGCATTGCGAGATGTTGAAAGCGACTTAAGATCATATGCAAACAACCCGTTGTTAAATCTTTTGAGAGGAAAGGAAAAAACGGTTGAAGTTGGAAAGAAAAATGAAATCATTGAGAGTATTGATAATCTCAACGAACAGATAGGTTCACTTGATGAAATAAAAGAAATAAAACGAGGTATTGACAAAAGCATTAAAGAAGCTGTAGGAACAACCTATGCGCCAAACATTGATATTAAATCAGAGTTGCCAAATGAAATGGAGAAGCTATTTCAATCCTTGAAACTTTGGGTAGGCGACCCAGATGATGAAGGTTACAAAGGGAGAATCTGGGAATTAAGTTTAGGTGGTGCAAACCTTATTTATCTTTCATTAAAGTTACTTGAATATGAAAAAGTAAGGACAGATAGAATTGCAAACTTTCTTTTCATCGAGGAACCAGAAGCACACATTCACACTCATATTCAGAAAACCCTTTTCAATAACTTAAAAGAAAATAAAACGCAAGTAATTATTTCAACTCACTCAACACACATTTCATCCGCGAGTAAAATTAGCAGCGTAAACATTTTAAGTCGCGGTGAAAAAGAAGCATTAGTTTTTCATCCTTCAAACAATTTAGAGCCAGACGAAATAGTAAGAGTTGAAAGATACTTAGATGCTGTTAGAAGTAATCTGCTATTTGCTAAGGGAATTATTTTAGTTGAAGGTGATGCAGAGCAAATTTTAATTCCCGAAATGTTCAAAAAAGTATTTGGGCTTTCACTTGATGAAATAGGAATTAGTTTAATAAATATAGGTAGCACAGGTTTTGAAAATGTTGCATGTATTTTCCATTCCGACAGGATTCAAAAGAACTGTGCAATTCTTACTGACCTAGACAAATCAATTGTAACACTTCCTGCTGACCCAAAAGATGATGACGATTATCAAAAACATTGCAGAGCATCAGAAAAAAACGGAGCAGAAAGAAAAGTTCGGCTGACTGAATTTTGTGACGGTAATAATTTCTTAAAACCATTCTATTCAAAGCACACGTTTGAGGTAGATATTCTAATGAATAGCAACAGTCATGAGTTTGTCAAATGCCTTAGCAAAATTTATTCAAGAGAGGCAGACAGGGCAAAAGCAAAAACAAAACTTGAAGATAACTCTGTTGAAGTTGCAGGTGTTGAAGTATTAAGGATTGCGGCGAAACAAGGCAAGGGTTGGTTAGCATTGTTGGTAGCTGAACAAATTGTTTACAATACTTACATCCCAAAATACATTCTTAAAGCAATTGCTTTTTCTTCTTCTCACATAAACTTAGCTTCAAAAGTTAAATCAGTTTTGCATCGTTTGAAATCAATACGGAGTAATGACCAAGACGCACAGTATGAAGAAGCAAAGAAATTTGTAGTAAGAGGAAAAACACAGCAAGAACTTTTGGACACATTCATAGCAACTTTTACAGAAGACCAACTGACCAAGTTCTTAGCGCTGATATGATACTGGACAAATTAAATGACGAACAAAAATTGGCAGTTCAGCAAGACGGAAATGTTTTATTGACGGCTTGTCCTGGCAGTGGTAAAACAAGAGTAATCATTCACAAACTTGCCTATGAGGTTAGCCGACTTGAAGAAGGAAGCAAGAAAAGAATTGCAGCAGTAACTTTTACAGTCAGAGCATCAGAAGAAATTTTTAGACGACTTAACGCATTAGGAATAAACAGCGAAAGAATTTGGTCAGGAACATTACATGCCTTTTGCTTGGAGTGGATAATGAAACCCTACTCATGTTACTTGCCCGAACTGAGAAACGGTTTCTCAATTGCTGATGAAACTTTATGTTCTGACTTAATTAGCGAACTAAAAGAAAAGTATAACTTAAAACAAATCGACCCTGTAAATCTTCGTTTCAATAGAGACGGCAGTTTTGTGGAGCCAAAAAGCATTCAGAAAAAACTTCTAAAAGAGTATCACGAAATATTAAAACAAAAAAAACTAATCGATTTTGAGTTGCTGCTTTTTTACTCTTTTAAAATATTAATAACCTATCCGAAAATTCAAAAAACACTTTTCAATTTATTCAAACTAATTTGTGTTGACGAGTATCAAGACACCCAGGATTTACTTTATGCAATTATTTGTACCATAGTAAAAGCTGGTAATGGCAATACTTCTTTGTTTCTTGTAGGTGATACAGACCAAGCAATATATGCATCACTTGGAGGTGTTGCTAAAAGTATGAATGAAATCCAAACAGAGTTAAACGGTATGCCAATTACTCCATTAACTTTGACAGGTAATTACAGGTCAAGCCAAAGAATAATTGATTTTTATACACATTTCCAAACGCAACCAATAGTTATTGAAGCTGTCGGTAGTAACGCAACTAGTCAAGGTTTAATTACTCTAAATGATACTGTTCCAAGTTCAAAAATTGTAAGTGAAATTGCTCAACTAATCCAAAGAAGTTTAGATAATGGGATACCTGAAGATGAAATTTGCGTTCTTGTTCCTCAATGGTGGTTGATTACCTCTGTTTCAAAAAAGTTAAGAGCAACTTTACCAGAAGTAAACTTTGATGCTTCGGGATTAGCACCAATGTCAAGAAACAGAGAAAATATTTGGTATAAACTTTCTCGCCTTTTTCTGACAGAACCAAACCCGAAAATTTATTCCTCGAGATATAGGTGGGCAAGCGAGTTGATTGAAAATTTCAGAGTTATTACAAATACAGAGTTTATTGAGAAATACAGGATAGAAAGAAATTTTTTACGACTAATCAATTCTATAAAATCGGAAGAATCGGAAGGCATTGACTATCTTGTTGATTGTTTTGACCAATTTCTTTCTGCAGTTGAAATTGATTACACAAAATATCCTCCATTAGTCGAAAACAGAAAGCTATTCTTTGACAATATTCAAAGTCGTTTAAATGACCCCGATTTTAAAGTTCCAAGCGATATTCAATCTTTCAAAAGTTTTTATAGAGAAATGACAGGAGTGGTTATCAATACTTGTGTCGGTGTGAAGGGAGAAGAGTTTGAAACAGTAATTGCGTACGGACTTTTACATGGATATATTCCACATTGGAATGATATTTTTTTTGGCGACCCAGTTGACGCATCAAAAAAGCTTATGTATGTAATTTGCTCAAGGGCAAAAACAAACTTGCATCTTATTAGTGAAACTGGAAGAAAAACAAGACGAGGTGATGAATTAACAATGACCCCTGAATTAGCTAGTAAAATATTTGATTATGATGAAATATAAAATCCAAAGCAATTGCAAGCACATTGCCAAAGCCCCACAAGCCAACGCTACAACCAAAGCTTTGTCAAAGAGCTTGCAAAGCCAACGCACCGAGAGAAATTGTTTTAAAAAATTTGCCGACGCTTTAAAAAAATAAAAAACGCAGACACACGAGCCGACAGAAAAGAAAAAGTAATATGACAATGCCACGGAAACTCAATATTGACAATGGTTTACAAGACTGGAAGACAGAACACCAGGCGGTAACAGGCGGTATATTTTATTGCCGAGTCAGTGGGTATTTTAGCGTTTCAGCATCTAATAAACTTTCATGTAACTTGACAGGTCAGTGCTTCGAAATCGGCAACAAAAACATACCGCCAATCCGTTAGGTGCAAGTGTAACAGACAGACCGTAGTAAAAATGAAAGACAATAAACAAGACATAAGCAAAATTATCACGCGGGACAAAGTCCTATTCTTTGATATGGATGGAACATTGGTTGACACGGACTATGCAAACTATCTATCGTTTAAAATGGCTATTCAGTCTGTAATAAACCCTATACAATTTCTTCTATTCAATCCAAATGAAAGGTTTAACCGGACAATTTTACAAAGAGAATTTCCAAATCTTAAAGACAATGAGTATCAAGAAATAATACGACTAAAAGAAAGGTTTTACTCTGAAAATATCGGACAGACAAAGCTACTACCATATACAAATGAAATTTTGGATAGGTTCTTTGAACTCAATACAACAGTATTGGTGACAAATTGTAGAGAAGATAGGGCAATTATGACACTAAATCAGCACGGCTTGACTGACAAATTCAAACCTGAGTTGATCGATTCGAAATAAAAAAAGCCCTCACCTATGGGCATAAAGTGTTATCTTGTAATGGGTAACGTAGCAATTACCAGTACAGAAAACACAACCCGACAGGTGGAGAGCTTCATGAGC
>Ga0209835_1001159_pt1 | contig 15184 bp, 13 predicted proteins | sample LakKivwa52mmetaG_FD_184138 | JGI IMG/M metagenome (GOLD analysis project Ga0209835, IMG submission 184138) | Anoxic lake water microbial communities from Lake Kivu, Rwanda to study Microbial Dark Matter (Phase II) - Lake Kivu water 52m metaG... | ecosystem: Environmental > Aquatic > Freshwater >...
GATGCCGCCATCGGCGATGACCGGGATGCCGCGTCCGGATTCCTTTACGCCTGCGACGCTGTCCATGATGGCGGTCAACTGCGGAACGCCAAACCCGGTCACGATGCGGGTGGTGCAGATGGAGCCGGGCCCGATTCCCACTTTGATGGCGTCCGCGCCCGCTTCGGCCAGTTCGCGCGCCCCGTCTTGGGTGGCGATGTTCCCGGCAATGACCTGCGCTGAGGGAAACCTGCCCCGGATGGCTTTGACCATCTCGATACAGTGGTCGGCGTGACCGTGCGCGATGTCGAGGACGAGGACATCGGCCCCGGCTTCGAGCAGGGCTTCGGTTCGCTCCAGCTCGCCGCGCGTCACGCCAATCGCAGCGCCAACCCGCAGGCGGCCTTTTTCATCGAGGGCGGCGGTGCTGCCGGGGCGGATGATGTCCTGGGCGGTGATCAGGCCGCGCAGGTTGCCATCGTCGTCCAGCACGGGCAGTTTTTCCAAACGGTGTTCGTACAGGATGGCGCGGGCTTCATCGAGCGTGACGCCTGGCCTGGCGCTGACAATGTTTTCACGCCGGGTCATGACCTGCCGCACCTGGTTCCTTTCGGGCGGAGCCAGCAGGATGTCGCGGCGCGAGACAATCCCGGAGAAACGACCATTTTCATCGGTCACAACCAGCCCGCCGACATCGTGACGGCGCATGGAATCGGCAGCCTCGGCTACGGATGCGTCGATGCGGATGGAATATGGATTTTCGACGATAAAACCACGCGCGCGTTTGACCTTTTGCGCCTGCCTGACTTGCTGCTCGATGGTCATAAAACGGTGCAAAATACCGATGCCGCCGCTCTGGGCCATGGCGATTGCCATCGCTGCTTCGGTGACGGTGTCCATATTGGCGCTGATGACCGGGATATTGATGTTAATCGATGCGGTTAAACGGGTCAGGGTCGAAACGTCATTGCGCGATTTGACCGGCGAGCGGCGGGGGATGAGCAGGACATCTTCAAAGGTGAGGGCTTTTGTGGGACGAATTTTCATGAGGGAGAATCCTTTCAGTATCAAAACCGCACGGATTGTATCAAATTCGCCATTAAAGCGAAATGCAGGGAGTTGCCCTGCATTGGGGGAAGCGTGGCGGAAAAATCGGGTCTATTTTTTGGCTGGCGCAAGCGGTGAGACCAAAGTATGCGAACGAATTGATCGGATTTGAGAATTAATCGTCTTCAAAAATTGTTTCCAAAATCAGGTTTTCAATGGTAAGGACATCCTTATCACCCTGATTGCTCAAGATGATGATGGCGATTTGATCATCGGGGAAGCGGGTGATGACGGCTCTAAAACCATCGATACTACCTTCATGAGAATGAACCGATTTTTCATACGCCTTGCCAAGAAACCAGCCAAAACCATACGAAAAGTCCTGTTCGCCTGGGATGGAAGCCTGGGGAGCAAACATCTTCTCGAGGTGGGCTTTCGGAACCAATTTCTCGGTTGAGAGCGCCTGCTCCCAGCGAAACAGATCTTCGGCGGTGGAATACATCGCTCCGGCAGACGAAACGAGCGCGATATCCGTCATAAAAAGAACCGGATCGGTGGAAAACCTGTCCGGGTAGCCCATTGCCAACCCGGGCGCATCCAGGCCCAACCCCGTGTCGCGCAAGTCGAGCGGGTCAAAGATGGCTTGCTGCAGATAATCGCCGTAGCGTTGGCCCGAAACCTGTTCAATGATGTAACCGAGCATCATGTAAGCGGAATTGTTATAAAACCAGCCGGTACCCGGCTCAAAATCCAGCGGTTTCGTTTTCAGTTGGTCGATGCCCTGTGAAACCGATGGCGGTGAAGTGCCTATTATCGACGATATGTTATCCGGAATACCCGAAGTGTGACTGAGAAGATGAGTCACCCTGATTGGCTGCCAGGCTGCGGGACAGTCGGGGATGTAATTGCAGATGGGGTCGTCCACTGTCATTTTGCCTTGCGATTCCAAAATCAGGATGGCCATGGCGGTAAATTGTTTCGTGATGGAGGCGATTAGAAAACGGGTGCTGGCGGTATTCGGGATGTTCTGGGCGCGATCGGCCAACCCGTAGCCTTTGTTCAGCAGAATCTCTCCACGTTCACCAACCAGGACCACTGCGTTGAGAAGGGATTGATTTGCCAGGTTGGTGAGCTGCGTATCGACTTGCTTAATTTCATCCGCCGATATTTCGCCAGGCGAAGACAGACTGGCACAGGCGGCAAGAATCAAAAAAAGCCCGCACAGCAGGCTGCAAGTAGGGTTGCGTTTCATATTTCAAAATCCTTTCTGGTCCTGAGCGCTATTGCGGCCAACGAAAACACTGCTCAAGAGAAGGCCGCTACTCCTTCCCACTACCAGTATAGCACCATTGTCAAGCGTTTGTGCATTTCAACACATATTTTGTTCTGGAAATATGAAAACAACCATTGTCAGTTTCTCAAACAATCCTTATCCAGACATAGTCATCAAATCGAATCCACCGCCAGGCAGGTCAGGGTCTCTTCGACGCCGGGGATGGGTTGGATGGAAGCGGCCAGGATGTTGCCCAAATCTTCCAGGTCTTTCGATTCGATGATGGCAACCGCATCATACGGGCCAAAGGTCATGTTCACTTCGCGCACCTGCTCGATTTTGCGCATCTGGCGAATAACGTCCTTGATTTCACCGGTGCGAATATTGACGAGGACGTAAGCTTTCATAAAAACTCCTGTTGGTGGCCGTCTATAGTTGCGAAAAGGTTTTGTAGCGCGACATTTATGTCGACCTTGGTTTCGGCAGGTCTCGCAAACCTGGGTATAACGGGATCAACCCAGGGGTCACTCAATCCTGCTCAAAATTATATATCGGCCTGGGCAGCCATCCTAATAGCAATCGTCACAACCTGCGCGTATCATAAGTCACCTTTCCACAGGAACGTCCCGAAGGCTTCGCAGGGGAAATACGCTGCGCTCGCCCAAGCCTTCGGGACGATACTCACTCCCAGAACTGCGGCAGGTGTTCGCGGTAAGCCGCCAGGTAATCATCCAATATCAGCCGGGCGGTTTCGATATCGCGGACGACCGGGTCGAGCAGCAGGCATTGCAGGGCCTTCTGGCGGTCGCCTTCCACAGCGGCGTCAATGCCCAGTTGGGCGGTGAGCAGTTCGCGACGGCAAAGTTCGGCAACCGGTTCGGGCAGCGCGCCAACGTGAACAGGGTGAATCCCCGTTCCATCAACCACGACGGGCGTCTCGACAATGGCGTTGTGAGGCAAATTGGCAATTTGCCCCAGGTTGGGTAAGTTCGCCGCGATGTGATAGTGATTCCCGGCCCCGGCGATGTTCTCGATGATTTCCAGCGCGCCCTCGCTGTCGGTGTGGAGCAGGCTGTCAATGTCCATGACCCCGTCGGCCATTCCGGCCAGGCGGTTCAGGCTGAAATCGCGCATGGTGGCGAAGGTATCCCAATCGTATAGGTGGATGTTGTATTTCTGCCAGGGTTTAGCCTGCGGGTCGCTGACCCAGGGCAGGTATTCGCACAAATGGGTATCGCCCGGGACGGGGAAGATGCCAAAAGCGTCGTACACATCCCTGGTGAGCGGCTCAAAATCAGTGGGGAGGGTTTGCCAGCGTTTGCGAAAGAGCGGGTACAGGTCTTCGCCTGTCTGCCGGTCATGGATGGAGAGAATCCAGGTGAAGTGATTGGTTCCGGCGGCGCGGATGTCGAGGCGCGGCACAGCCTGGTGTTTTACTTTTTCATGCAGCGCGTACTGCATGATGTCGGCGTGCATCCCCGTGATTCCTTCGGGGATTTCGAATCCCAGGTCTTTGCCAAGCGCAATGCCGACCATGCTGTATCCGGCGAAAATCTGGTGGCACAACCCGACAGCCTTGATTTTGCTATGGCGGTTGACCAGGTCACAGATGCGCACCATAGGGTTGGTGAAGTTGATGAACCAGGCATGCGGGCAGGATTTTTCCATCGCGCGGGCGATTTCCAGCACCGGGTGGACGTTGCGGGCAGCATGGGCAAATCCGCCTGGGCCGCCGTTTTCGGCGTAGGGCTGGCGCACGTCATATTTGAGCGGAATCTCGAAATCGGATTTCCACAATTCCTCGCGCGGGCCGACCTCGATGGCGCTGACCACGAAATCGGAGCCGGGCAGTGCCTCGGCGTGATGAGTGTATCCGCTGATGGTGAAGCCGGCGTCCCATTCGAGGTTCAGCCGTTCAGCCAGCCGTTGCACGATCTCGAGGCTGTTGGGATTGTGGTCGACCAGGGCCAGCGTCGAGCCCCGCAGTTTTTTCGAGCGCAGCAGCGCCGAAAGGGTATTTTCTCCAAAACTGGCGCTGCCTGCGCCGATGACAGTGATTTTGGTGGGGAGGGTCATATTGGTTTCTTTCCTGGTTTTAGTTAAAAAACGAAATATCTTCTTTCCAAACGCCGCCGCATAACGAACACTGGCAGTGGCGGATGTCTATCGCGTGCTGCTGGCTGCTGCCTTCACCCAGGGTTAGGGTTTCGATGCGCTGCTCCCTGCCGGTTTCGATGTACGCGGCATTCGAGAGACAATGTGGGCACTCGAACTCATCGCTATATTCCCAAACCATGCCGGCGCGGAGGAAATGAACCAGGGAATATTCACCCGCCCTGAACACAATGCGCGCGGCAGGCGCACCCGCGCCGTCCAACAACTTCGACTCAAACTCCCGCAGCAGGCTTTCGGCCTCATCCTTGACAGTCGCTTTATGTTCATCGATATGCCCGGCGGCCATCAGGGCAAAAGCGGGCTTCTTCTCCTGCCACGAAGTCCACTCCCGCCCGCCTTTGAAAAACCGCCCGCCGAAATACCAGGCCGATGAGCCGTTGCCAACCCGGGCGCGGATGTAATTCAAAGGGCTGACCAGTTCGATGTGCGGGCAGTAATTGGCATAGAGCGTTGCCATGCGCTCGTAGGAATGCGCGGCGTGATACAGTTCGTGCGCTTCGAGCAAAGTGATGGGCAATTCATGATATCCCAGCCCGGTGAGCAGCATCCGCCAACCGGTGAGGATGCCAGCCACCACAACCGGCGGTCTGGGCGGGAATTCATCGTCGCCGCGGATTTTTGCCACGCGCAGCGTAATGCGCCGTCCCGCCACCGCCTCTACGTTGAAGAGATAGCGGCGCGAAATCATGGTCGGGCTTCCCGGCTGCCCCGACTGTGGGCAGCGTAAAAACGTTCAGGGTCGGCCAGGAAAGCATCGAGGCAGAATGAAGTACAAAAATAAACGACTTGCTCCCGATATTGGGCGGGGTAATAATTTTCGGGCGCGGTTGTCATCTTGCGTCCGCAAACGGTGTGCAGGATGATGGCTGACGAGGCGACGGGCTGCTCAGGCATTTTCCCATCCATCCGGGAGTTGCGAGGCGGCCCAGGCGGGATTCGGACGCCACTGGCCCCGCTGGAGTTCGCGGGACAAGCCCCGCTGGAGTTCGCGGGACAAGCCCCGCTGGAGTTCGCGGGACAAGCCCCGCTGGAGTTCGTGGGACAAGCCCCGCTGGAGTTCGCGGGACAAGCCCCAGGCTCCGTCAAATGGATAGAGTCGCCCCTCCAAGCGGGCAAAGACCTCCGCTTTGGCCTGTTCGATGCCCTGCACCCACTCCGGGCGCAGGAAGCCCTTTGCAATGCCTTGCTGGTATTCCTCGACATCCTTCCAGCTCCAGCGCAGTTCCGGGTCGATGACCAGGTCCAGTTCCAGGTCGAAGGTGTCGAATCCGCAACTGCTGCGCGTGAACGGGAGTTGGAAATTGACATAGTAACAGAGAAAGGCCTGGCTGGCGTGATTCCATACCAGGTTGATGGAATAAAATTTTTCCGGCTCCATCAAAACCAGGAAGCGGTTGGTGTGCCAGCGGTATCGCTCCAATTGCCAACGATTACCCGACATCAAATCCCAACGGTCCCACTGGCCGCTTTCGCCGTGCTTGCCGTGAATGTATTCCGGCGGGGCCGCGCATTCCGCGCCCGGGGCCACCAGCAGGGCAATCTCTTGCGGCGTGTCTTTCACGACGATAGCCGACTCCACATACCAGGGCCGGTGATTGTAGATGCCGCGCAGGGCGATGTTGTCGCCAGTTTGCCACATACCAGGCTAATCCAACTCCGCAATCAGCACTTCAAACGCGCCCAGGCTGACTTTGCTGAGCGATTGGTCTTTCTTGCCGCGCCCGGCGGAGGAGAATATCACGCGAACCTGCTTTTTGCCCGGCACGGTGAACTTGAGTTCATGATGGCTGGCTGCATAATTCAACACCACCATTACGGTTTGTTCTTCGGTGTAGCGGAGGAAGGCGAAATAATCTTCAGCTTTGGGATGCAGGGGTTTGTACTCGCCCTCCAGCAAGGCGGGGGTCGATTTGCGGGCATGAATCAATCGCTTATAGTAGTTCAGCATCGCATCGGGATGGTCGAGCTGTTCCTTGACGTTGACGCCCTCGACATGGTTGGGATGCACCGGCAGCCAGGGGGTGACGTGCGCCGGGCAGAATCCGCCATTGGGGAGCGCGCTCCACTGCATGGGGGTGCGGTTCTTGTCGCGGGTCATCTCCCCGGCGCGCTGGGCGGCCTCGGCGGGGTCGATGTTCAGGTCATTGACCAGCGCGTCGTAGTACCAGGTCGCCATTGTGTCGCGCAGTTTGGATGGGTCGGTGATGATGTAATCCTGCATCCCGATTTCTTCGCCGTTGTAAAAGAAAGGCGTGCCGCGCAGGGTTAGCACCAGGGCGGTGTTCAGGCGCGCCAGTTCAGCGTCGTGCAATCCGTCGGCGTAATGCGAGTAAATCCGGGACATATCGTGATTGCCGAGGGTGTTGCAACCCCAGCCGCGAGTCGGTAATACATCGAGTCGCGCCAGTCGCTCGCGCTGGTTCTTGCGGATATGGGCCGGGGTGATGCGCTCGACACGCATCAGCGGGAAGTTAAAGACCAGGTGCAGTTCATCGTCGCCATAGCCCATGTAGTCGATGTTGTCGTCCTCGCCAACCAGCATCCGCTCGCCGTCATATTCGTCGAGGATGGCGCGCAGTTCTTTCATCAAATCGTGCAATTCGTGGCGGCCCCACTGGTGCTTGAACATGTCGTGCCAGTATTTGTCTTTCAGGGCAACTTCTTCGGGCGTTTTGGCGGTTTCGGAGAATCGCCGCAGTTGGGCCAGGTTCATCGGAACGGAATGCGGTGTCAGCCGAGGGTCTTCGTAGATGGTGCCAATCGCGTCGAGACGGTAGCCGTCCACGCCCAAATCCAGCCAAAAGCGGACGGCATCCCATACAGCTTGCTTGACTTCAGGATTGTGCCAATTCAGGTCGGGTTGCTGTTTCATGAAGTAGTGGTAGTAATACTGACCGCGCTCCGGCGCATACGTCCAGGCTTCGCCGTCGAAGCAGGATTGCCAGTTGTTGGGCGGGGTGTCGGCCCAGACGTACCAATCGGCTTTGGGGTTGTCGCGGCTGGATTTTGACTCGAGGAACCAGGCGTGTTCGTCGCTGGTGTGATTCAGCACCAGGTCGAGGATGACTTTCAGCCCGCGCGCGTGGGCTGCGGCGAGGAAGGTCTTGAAATCGTCGAGCGAGCCGTATTCGGGGGCGACGTTGCAGTAGTCGCTGATGTCGTAGCCGCAGTCCCAGTTGGGGGAGGGGAAATGCGGTGAAAGCCACAGGGCATCGACTCCCAGGTCTTTGAGATAATCGAGTTTTTCGGTGATGCCGATGAAGTCACCGATGCCGTCGCCGTTGCCATCGGCAAAAGAACGCGGATAAATCTGGTAGAACAGGGCGGTTTGCCACCATTTCAGGTCTGACATGTTTGCTCCGGTACTTGATGGTTATGAACACCGTCCCGAAGGCTGGTTTTGCGGCTGGAACGCCTGGGGTCAACCTTCGGGACGTTTTGCCCAATGATACAATAAAAAGCAAAAAGGAGTCACGCTGTTCAGGAAATTGATATACCTGTGGCAGGCGCTTCCCAAACTCCACGTTGAAATTTGCTTGACAGGCACGGCCGAACCTTATATAATCTCGTCTCGCGTTCCCGGCTAGCTCAATCGGCAGAGCGGGCGGCTGTTAACCGCTAGGTTCGAGGTTCGAGTCCTCGGCCGGGAGCCTGAATGAAAAATGCACCCAATTTGGGTGTGTTTTTTCTTAACGTCTCCAATGCCGCCAGGAGCGATTTTGGCCGTTTATGGCAAGCCTTCGGGATGTTGTCATTGCTGTACGGTAAAATCTCCCAGTGTGGACTGGCCGTGCGTCAGGACGTAGAAACTGCGTCGGGATGGTTTGTCGTACAGGAAATCGGTGACGAGGTAGCCCAGGGCAAAGCATTCTTCAAAGACCTGGCGGGCGAAGGCGCGCCAGCCAATCGCAAGCGGGAAATCGTCCTGGCGAATTTGCGCAAAATCGGCAGGGATTTCGGCCAGCAGCATGGCTTCGTCAGGGATGGAGAAACCTTCGGGTGGGCGGATAAAGGATTCAGCCTCGCCGGTCACGCGGTAAGTGTGCGGGATGTGGGGGCTGTCGTAGCTGCCAATTCCGAGTTCCCCGCGCGGACGTTTCCCCAGCCGCCGCTCCACCCGCTGCGTGTTCAACCACCAATCGACCTGGAAACGGTCTGAAGCCAGCCCCACGTTCAATCCATCCCGCATTTCCCCATACACTTCGTGCAGGTAGGTGTTGCAGACCGCGCCCAGCCGGGCGATGTTGAGATGCGCATTGCGGCTTTGGAGCGGGTCGTAAGTCCAGGTGATACGGTCGATGCCCTGCTTGCGGACGATTTGCCACTGGGCGCGCTTGAGCGCGAAGCCGATGCCGGAATCGCGCAGGCCGGGCAAAACGCCGAGCATGTGCGAACAGTGTTTGAGACGCGGGCCACTTGCCCCGCGCCCTCCGGCGGGGTCGGGGACTTCGTACAGGCCGGGGAAGCCGAACGCAAACCCAACCATTTTCTCGCCCTCGAACGCGCCCAGCGCCAGCCCGCCGTTGTGCGCCGCCGTGATGAGCATGTGCAGAGGCACAACCTCTGTTTCGCTGCCCGGCCAGATGATACGCTGGAGTTCTTCCACCTCGGCCATTTCAGAGGGGGTTTCCAGGATACGAATTTCCATAGGTTTACCAGTCTACCTGTTTTCCTGTTTCCCAAGCATCACCTGCCGGGCATTGCGCGACCAGTTGACGCCTTTGAGGTGGTCGAGGCGGTAGGTGAAGCGGGCTGGCAGGAAACCAAACAGCCGCGTGACCGAATCGACCGGGCAGGTGCGGTTATAGGACAAATAATCGACCCAAAATGTGGAAAATGGAAAGGCTGGGAAGATGCTCTCCAGGGCGACGGTGAGCGAACGCAGGGTTGGCAGGGGCAGGGGCGCGAGCCAGCGCTGCCGTCCGATGGTTTCCATGACGATTTCTACTATTCGGCGGAAGGAGAAATATTCCGCGCCGCCGATGTCGTAGGTCTGGTTGGTGGTTTCGGGAATGTCATTGGCCCACAGCAGGCATGTGACCAGGTCTTCGACCCACAGCGGCTGGATAAGCACTTCGCCATCACGCGGCAGGAACAGCACCGGGAATCTGCCCAGCAGGTGGGCCAGTGAGGTGGTGAAGTGGTCTTCGGGGCCGTATAAAAGCGCGGCGCGAAGAATGGTATGCGGCACGCCGCTGCGCCGGATGTGTTCCTCGGCAATCCCCTTGACTTTGAGCAAGGGGTAATACGAAGAGCGGTCGGCGTCCAGGTGGCTGACATAGAAAAGGCGTCGCACACGCATCTCGGCGGCAGCCTGCGCCAGGTTGGCTGTGCCGCGCCCATCCACGCCCAGCACATCGGCGCGCGCGCCTTCGTGTTCGGCCCCCGCCAGGTGGTAGATGACATCCACGCCGCGCAGGGCCGCCCGCAGGCCGCGCTCGTCGTTCAGGCTGGTGACGGCCACTTCCACCGGCACGCCGCGCGGCAGGGCCGGGGTATGCGGCGAAGGTCGAATCAGCGTGCGCACTTGCTGCCCGTTGGCAACCAATTGCCGAACCAGGGCGCGGCCAATAAAACCGGTTCCACCGGTTACAAGAATCATGCAGCGGATTATACCCGTGACTCCACTACAAAAACCTTTCTCTAAACACGAATAGATACAAAGGTCACAAAGTTTCCATCAACTGATTCTCTTTGTGGCTTGGTGACTTTGTGGTAGGGGGGCTGTTTGCAGTGAAATCAACATTCACAAACTCCTAAATCGTGGCACGCTTCTTGCAACAGGATGAATAGATCGATTTCACTCTTTTTGTGGAGCAGCCATGCACAACACTTCGACCACAACCAACCCCAGTCCTTCCACCCGGCCCAACCTGAAACACCACCGGACGGAAACCCTGCGCCCCTTCGTCCAGAAATACCAGTATCACCAGCTGCCCCTGCCAGAGCCGCGTCCTCTTGCGGATGAAGATGCGCTCACCCCCTCCGGGCAGGCAACTTCAGATTCAGGAAAACCGCCATGCACAGCACCTTGCCGCGAAAACTCTTGATAGGTATTTTGATATTCCTGCTGGCGTGCAGCCCCACTCCGCCCCACGCTCACCCTCCCGCTCCGCTGGGCTTCGGGGACTTTGGCGGGCCTGCGCCGGGGCGCAACATCAACGCGCCTGGCACACCACGCTCGCTGGATTTCGGTTACGGGGCGCGTATTGAGATGGATGGCCTGTCTGCGGATTCATCCCTGCGCCTGGCAGCGCAAATGAATATTGACTGGGTTGCGCTGGATTTCGATTGGAACGCTATCCAGCCCGCGCCAGATGCCTGGAACGAGGATTCATCGTTCTCGAACGCATTGCAGCTGGCGCGCTCACTGGGATTGGCAACCCTGGTTTCTGTGAAAAATCCCCCCGCCTGGGCATTGACCCCCAACGGCCCGGATGCCGATGCGGCTGCCTCGCTGGTTGTTTCCCTGGCCCAACGATATCCAAACCTGGGCGCGCTGGAACTCTTCCCCGGCGCAAATACCCGCGCTGGTTGGAATGCCGCGCCAGATGCCGGCGGTTATGTCCGCCTGTTCGAGACTGCCGAGGCGCGTCTCGCAGCCGAAAACCTGGACGTTTACCTGGTGGCGGGCGGATTGAGCAACCTGCTCTCTTCCCCAGAAGACGCGCGTGATGTGGACTTTTTGGGGCAGCTGTATGCCGCCGGGCTGCGTCCCGCCATTCTCGGAATCCGTCTCGACAACCTGGCCGGGCAGCCGCTGGATGCTTCATTACCAAACAGCCTGCGCCACTACGAGGACATCCGCGCGGTGATGACGGCCAACGGTCACGTCGACGGGCTGTTGTGGATAACCGGCTTCGGCCCGCCCGCCGGGGTGGAGGACGAAACCTGGCTCAAGCAAGCCTTCCAGATGATGCAATCACAACTGTATCTTGGGACTGTTTTTTATCACCCGCGCAGTCAATTTTCGATTTTTGATTTTCGGCTTTCAACCGATTAGCTGTATCATCTCAAAAAGAAGGGGAGTCCCGAAGGTTAACTCAAAAGACCAGGTTAATCCGCTGAAACCTTCGAGACGGTGTGTCGTCTGCCACAAGTTATTGATGATATGATTAACCCCTGTTCTACCTGTTTTACGCTAATATGTCAAAGATCGGGCAGCAGCCGCTCGCAGAGAGTCTGTGCTTCTTCAACGAGGTCAACTTCCATGGGGAGTTTGAATTCATCGGTCACGCGCAGGGTTAGGTGGCGGGCAATCTCGCGCAGGTCAGGTGGGGTGTCGTCTAATTCCGTAAATTCCTGCAAAAGGTCGTATGCGCTCCGGGTTCGCGCAACGCTCCCGCGCCGATGAAAGTATTCACGCAAGGATATTCCTGCCGCGCGCCGGGCGCAAACCCGCGCCTGCCCTTCATTGCCGCGCGCGCGAGCCGCTTGGGCCATCTCGAACTCACGTTGAAGGTCGGTTTTCCAGTCGCTCATACATCCCCTTTATAATAGGGCGCGGTTTTGCAAATCCCACATTTTTTTGTATAAACCATCCTGCTCCAGCAGTTCGGCCTGCGTCCCGCGTTGGACGATTATGCCATTCTCCAACACCAGAATCTCATCCATCGTTTCGAGGCCTACCAGCCGGTGCGTAATCCACAGCACGGAGCGCTTTTCGGTGACGGATTGCAGCGTCTCGACCAGTTTGCGCTCGGTGGCGGCGTCCAGGTTGGCGGTCGGCTCGTCGAAGATGAAAATGGGCGCGTCTTTGAGCAGGGCGCGGGCAATCGCCACGCGCTGGCGCTCGCCGCTGCTCAATTGCAATCCGCGCTCGCCGACCAGGGTCTCGTAACCGTTGGGGAGCGAAACGATGAAATCGTGCAGTTGGGCTGCCCGGCAAGCGGATTCGATGTCATCCTGCGTTGCCCAGGGACGCGCCAGCAGCAGGTTTTCGCGTAAACTTGCATTGAACAGGTAGGTATTTTGCCCAACGAGACTGAACATGCGCCGGGTATCGACCTGTTTATAGGCGCGGATGTCTTGCCCGTCGAGAGTAATACCTTCCGCGTCCCAAAAGCGCATCAGCAGGTTGGCGAGGGTGCTTTTCCCCGCGCCGCTGGGGCCGACGATGGCGAGATTTTTGCCGGGGGGGAGGTTAAAAGAAATATTCCCAAGAACGATGAGTGGCTTCGTGGACTGCTGCGTGGCGCGTATTCCGTCTGGCTCGCCCTCTCCGGCGGGATATGCGAAGGAGATGTTGTTGACGCGCAAATCGGCGGAGGCGGGCTGGGGCAGCGGCTCGGCGGGGTCTGTCACGGCTGGGGACTGGTCGGCAATCTCGAACAGCCGCCGCGCCGATTGGATGTTGGCCTCCAGCAGCTGCGCAGCCTGCGGCAGGTTTTGGACAGCCTCGAAACTCGCCAGCGAGCCAAGCACAATCACAGCCAGATAGATGCCCTCGATTTTTCCGCTCGAAACCAAAGGGATGGCGAGGAAGAGCATAAGCCAGACTCCGAGACCGGTCAGCAGGCTGTTTAAGCCAGATTGGATGCCGTTCAAGTGTGCCATGCGCGTCTGGATCGTGGAAAACTCCCGGCCTGACTCTTTGATTCTGTCCAGCCATGCTTTATCTTGCCCGAAGGCGATTAAATCGGGCAGGCCTTGCACCGCATCCACCAGGTCGGCGCGCAGGGCAGAGCGCGATCCTACCAGCCGCCTCCCCAGCCGCCGGTTGAGGAGCAGGCTGAAGGTCGTCAGTCCAACCCCAATCGCCAGCAGGAAAATTGTGATGACGAGTCCGAGCGCGGGGTCGAAACTGCCCATAAAGACCGCCATCCCCAAGACGATGACAGCGGCCACCAGCGGCGGGGCCAGTACGCGGACGAAGATGTTATCGAGCGTTTCAGCCGGGCTGGGGCGAGCGGTTCGATGGCCTGGTAAAACCAGACCCGCAGCCGCGCCAGGATGCGGAAGGTGAGTGAGTGCGAGGCCAGCCGCTCGAGGTAGCGAAAAACGGCGCGTGAGATACCAAACAGGCGCGTGGAGACGACCGAGACACCCAACTCGGCCACCGAAACGGCAATGGCGGCGGTCGAAATCAGCCAGGCCGAGGTGGACATGAGCGCGATGCTGGAGCCGATGGTTAAAGCGCCGAGCAAGACCGAGAGCAGAACCTGCGGCCAGAAGGGGAGGAGGAAATACGAAAGACGGGAGAGGGATTTCATCGATTTACGATTTGCGATTTGCGATTTGCGATTGTCTGAGCAACTGCGCATACAGGCCGCCTTTGACGCGCAATTCATCATGTTTTCCGATTTCAGCGATGTTCCCGGCATCGAGAACGATGATTTGGTCGGCCTGGTAGACGGTGGCGAGGCGGTGGGCGATGACGAGAACGGTGCGGCCTTGCATCAGTTCCCGCACCGAGGCTTGCAGTTCGGCTTCGAGGGCGGGGTCGAGGCTGGAGGTGGGTTCGTCGAGAAGCAGGAAGGGCGCATCTTTCAAGAAAGCGCGGGCCAGGGCCAATCGCTGGGCCTGGCCGCCGCTTAAACGCGCGCCACGCTCGCCGATGGGGGTTTCAAGGCCATCGGGCAGGCTGCGAATAAAGTCTAACAGCCCGGCGCGCTCACAGGCGCGCAGCAGGTCACTCTCAGGAGCGGCGGGTTTTGCCAGGCGCAAGTTGGCGGCAATCGTATCCGAAAACAGGTAGGGGTTTTGGGGAACCCATCCGATGTGCCTGCGCCAATCGTCGGCGGGAATGTTGGAGAGAGGGGCATTGCCAATCGAGATGGATCCGGTATCGGGTTCTATGAAGCGCATCAGCAGGTTGGCGATGGTTGTCTTGCCCGCGCCGGATGCGCCGACCAGGGCGGTGGTTTGGCCGGGGGCAATGTCGAAAGTGACTTCGTTAACAGCGGGGGAGGCGCGGTCGGGATAGGTATAGGAAACGGCCGAAAACGCAATACGCAGCAGTGGCGCGTGAAGCGTGTTCCGTGGGGAAAGTTCCCGTTTAGGCGCAGGCACATCCAAAATCTCGAAAATCCGTTTCGCCGCGCTGACGCCGTTCATCCCGGCATGAAAACGCAGGCCGAGCAGGCGCAGCGGCAGGTAGAAATCGGGGGCCAGGACGAGGATGAAAAAGGCCGGCAGGAAATCCATGTTGCGGTAAAGCAGGCGGAAGCCGATTTCGACGGCGATGATGGCGGTCGCAATGGTTGTCAGAAATTCAAGGGCCAGCGCGGAGAGGAAGGTGACGCGCAAGACCTGCATGGTTACATCACGGTAGCGTTCCGAGACTTCGCCAATCACCCCGGCCTGGCTGCGCGACTGGTTGAGGGCTTTGAGGGTCGTCAGGCCTTGCAGCACATCGTAAAAGTGCGCGGAGAGTCGGCGCAGGGTCTCGAACTGGCGGCTGGTGAGGGCTTCGCCGGAGCGGCCAATCAGAATCATAAAAAATGGCACGAGCGGGGCAGTCAGGGCGAACACCAGGCCAGAGAGCGGGTCGAGCGGGAAGACCAGCAGCAGCACCGAGAGCGGAATGGAGGCGGCCAGCACCAGTTGCGGCAGGTATTGGCTGTAGTAGGCTTCGAGGTTTTCGACGCCTTCTATAGCCGAGAGCGCCAGTTCGCCAGTGCGCTCCGATTGGGTGTAGGCCGGGCCGAGCGCGGCCAGGTGCGTGACCAGCCGCTCGCGCAGGTCGCTTTTGACACGCTGGGCAACCAG
>Ga0209835_1001163_pt1 | contig 15163 bp, 9 predicted proteins | sample LakKivwa52mmetaG_FD_184138 | JGI IMG/M metagenome (GOLD analysis project Ga0209835, IMG submission 184138) | Anoxic lake water microbial communities from Lake Kivu, Rwanda to study Microbial Dark Matter (Phase II) - Lake Kivu water 52m metaG... | ecosystem: Environmental > Aquatic > Freshwater >...
ATATAAATGGTTTTGACCAACGAGATAGTAGTGAAAGAGAACGCCGAGATAAACCATCAACCGACCTTGCCAAAAAATACGATGGCTATAAATATTCGGTAGCACCACTAAAACAAACTTGCGAAACGATAATGGTTTTTCAGAAGCCGAGCAAAACCGGTTCTATCTTGCGGGATACACTGAAAATGGAATCGGGCGACCACACGATTACATGCGGAGCGTTAGACATTGATGGGAATAGAGTTAAAGCAACCGATAAAGCCAAGTTTCCTGTTGGCGACTATGGCGAAAGCAATTTTAGAAATAAAGAACGCCAAGACGACGAGTTCAAGAATGGTCGCTATCCTGCTCAAACATTCATTGATAGCCAAGTTGCCGAAAAGTTAGATTTACAAAGTGGAGTTAGCAAGGCGGGAGATACCGTCAATAAATATGGCACTCCGTCTAATTCTGGTATATATAATTGGAATAAAGACGGTGAAAAAGAAATTGAAAACACCAAAGTAGATGGGTATGGCGATATTGGTGGTTGTTCTAAAATACTTCACAAATGCGATTACGAGCAGATTGATTATGATTTATTCATCTACGAGCCGAAAGTTGATAGTGGCGAGCGAAATAATGGCTTGTTCGACAAAGAAGATAAGGTATTTAATCGCATGCGCGAAGACAAAGGCGAAGCGACCGGACTTAACAAAGAAGGAAGATTTGCTCCGATAATTGCTAAAAATAACCATCCCACGTTGAAGCCGATAGATTTGAATTACAAAATTCTAAAACTATTCAAAACACCAAATCAGCAGAAAATTTGTTATGCGTTCGCTGGAAGTGGAAGTGAAATTCTCGGCGGTCTAAAAGCGAATTTTCAAGATTGGGTGGCGTGCGAAATAAATCAAGAATACGTTGATATAGCAAACGCGCGCATTGAACACTATAGAGAGGAGGAGTTCGTCCAATTAGATTTGTTTGATTTGTAAAACGTGCCGTTTTAAGATATTGTTGTCTTGTTTTGTGTGATATAATGTAAACAAAAGGAGGCCAATTATGGCAAACAAAGCAATTAAGATGGACAGGGGCGTTGCGGTTCGGCTCGATGAGGTTTATACCACAAACGAAAAGCATCTCGTATCGCCTTATGTCGACGCCAACACGGGCGCTGAACGATACTTCGGCTCGGTTAAGTTTCTTCAACCAAAAGAAGCAAAGAAAACCATGCAAGAAGCCGTCAAAATGCTCGGAAGCGAAGTTCAAGACACCGTTTTTAGTGGTCAGTATCCGAAATGGGTCGAAGACAACTACGGGACGTCGATGAACATCAGCGGACGTCTGAAATTCTATACCGACACAAGTTGCACGAAGACCGTCCCAGACCTTGATATACGCGATTATATCTATAGTTTGGAAGTTCACTTAACGCCAACGAAAGATAACCAAATCTTCTTGCGTGGCGCGCGTGCGATTGCAGTCCGCAAATCCGAAGGCCGATACAACGACGAGTTGTTTGAAGAAGAAACCAAAGACGGAAATCTCACTCCAATCGACATCGTAGACGACGACCTTCCGTTCTAACACAATCGAGGGCGCGACGGGAAGCCGTCGTGAAGTAGCACCGCGAAGGACGGGGTGGCGCTAACATAAATGAAAGGAACTACTTTATGGCAGACATTGTTGCTCGATTTATCGAGTTAAAAACTCAGAACAAAGCAATCGACGAAGAGTTGTCCGCATTAGAAACGGTTATTTTGAAGGAACATCGCGACGATAAACGCATCAAAATCGTAGCCGGACGCACTGTCGTTACGATTACTGAAAAGGCCTATGAGAAACTCAACTTGGCCGGAATCCAAACCATCGTCTACGAACAACGACCGAAGAAATTCGAAGAATTCGACATCGAAGTTCAAAACATTCTCTTGAAATCCGAGGGCGCGCTTGAAAAAAAACAACACAAAGAAAGCATACGGGTAAAGTAACATGGCATATGAAACATGGAAAGAATTGTGGCTCAAAAATTATCGCGGCGAAGGAGATACGGCCGACCTTGATAAGTTTCTAAAAAAACTTAATTACGGCTCGCGCATGGACATTAGTTATCTTCCTTGGGCGGTAGTCGACCGCATTTTCAAACTTCAAGACGGCGAAGTCGAAATCCTACGCCACGAAGATGGCTCGATTGTCGAAGTCGACCGCACACACATCAAGGACGAAGCCGAAGAAGGCGGCGTGTTCATTCCACGCTATATGAATTCCTACTTCATCAACATTGTCGCGAGATGGCAAGGGCGGACACACACGGAACGCTATCCGCTCCAAGATTCTAACGGACGTCCTTTGTCTGTATGGACGCAGAACGAACTTCACAAGGTCACACAGCGCGGTCGCGTAAAAGCAATCGCCGCCGTTAGTGGCATTGGCTATAAGTTATTCGAAGACGGCGACCTTCAGTTCGAAGATGACGCAACAAAGGGCGAGCCAAAGGCGGCTACGTCTAAATCTGCAGCCGGCGAAGCCGAACCAAAGCCAACCGCAAAAGCACCGGTCAATAAGTTTCCGGCCGCTCCGAAATTAACGCCACCGGCCGAAGACGCCAAACCGAAAGCCGAAGAAGACGCGAAGCCAAAAGTTGAAGAAGTCAAAAAGGAAGTTCCCGTGAACACGGAAGAAATCCCCGACGTCAGCAAACTTCCCCGCGTTGAAATCGAAAATGCCGTCAAAAGCATCTTTCTAACCGGCGGAAACGCGAAGGTTCTAATCGTCCGCGATTATTTGTCGGCGCACAACACCACAAAACTAACTTCGTTGAAAGACGAAGAATTAAAAGAACTTCACGCGCTCCTTCTGAAAGAATAACACTTTCAGCGCCGCAACCGTCCGGTCGAAAATAGGCGGTTAATTTTTTCAAAGGGGAAAGCAAATGGCTTATAAACTATCGCCGAGTAAGGCGCACCGCTTTCTTCAATGCACGATGTCGCTGAAGTTTGATGAAGAATTCGTCGAAACACCAACGACAATCCGCGGTAATCAATTACACGAGTTAGCGGAAATGCGCTTATTGGGGAAAGATACAAAGGAGTTTGAAACACAGCACGCATTTAATTCTTACGAGTTGTTTTTAATCGATTCTTACGTGCGTGCGGTAAAGTTTGAGTTCGAATATACCAACGCAAAAAAGATGGTCGTCGAAGAAAAGCGCAATATCACGATTTACGATAATTCAATTAATCTAATTGTTGACGTGCTTCTAATTGGCAAAAAGACCGCGAGTGTTATCGACCTAAAAACCGGAAATATTGAAGTCGACGTGTTAGACAATGAGCAATTATACTTCTATGCCTATATGGCCATCATTAAAAATCCGAACATTTCAAAGTTGCGTTTATCTATATTCCAAAAAGGAAAAATGAAAACGTTTGAAACAACCCAGAGTGATGTGCTGAATTTCTTTTTCGAAAAGGAAGAGGTTTTCAGAGCAATTAACGAAGACAAACTATACTACGCGCCAAGTGATAAGGCGTGTAAGTTCTGCGGCGCTCGCGAAACTTGTATGGCGAGAGCCAAGTGGATTATCGAGGGCAAAAAATGAGTGAGCAAAAATATAAACTTACGACGTTCAAAACTCGCTTTAAGACCGAAGGCGATTTGACCGAGCGGACATTTGAAGAGATTTACCTTGCCTTTAAGAATCGCGTTAAGCGCACGCGAGAAAAACACAATGAATATGTGCGAGCGGACAAAGCGACGAAACTTACAATCAAAGACGTCGGTGGCTTTATCGGTGGCGAAACCGAAGGCGGACAACGCAAAATAGGAATTCGCGTTCGACGTCAATTGCTGACGCTCGACATTGATACCAAACTTCCGAACATACTTCCATTTCTAAAAAGGAACATTAATTTTTATTGTCTTGTCCATTCGACACACAGTCATTCGCCGGACGAAAACCGATTTAGAGTTATCGCTCCGCTTTCAAGAGTAGTCAACGAAGACGAGTATGAAGCCGTTGGACGCAGAATTGCTTACGCGATTGAAAACTCTCCTAACGAAACAATGCGTGGACTGTTCGACGAAACAACATTTCAAGCAAACCGCTTGATGTTTTTCCCTTCTGTCGCTGCAGACGGCGAATACATTTGCGAACTTCTAAATCTTAATATTGCTGACGAAAGTCAAGTAATCATCAACGTTGACGCGGTTTTAGATACGTATTTAGATAAAAATGACATTTACGAGTGGTTTAAGCCGGCACGCATTGATGACGAGCAAGTCGGCCGGAACGCATTGGTCAATAAGAATCCGCTAAAAGCAAAAGGCATGGTTGGCGCATTTAATCGCACCTACTCGATTTCACAAGCAATCGAAAAGTTCTTGCCACACATTTATAAGAAGGAACGCGCCGGAAGATATACCTTCATTGGCGGCGAGAGTTTCGGCGGCGGGATTGTCCTAAACGAAGACACGTTATTTTATTCTCATCACGGCACAGACCCCGCGAATTTATTCTATCGAAGTGCGTTTGATTTGGTTCGAATTCATTTGTTCGGTAGTTATGACAGTGGCTTTACACCGGAAAAAATAATCGAAAAAGACATTGTTGAGAAGACCGACAGTTTTATTAAGATGGTTGAATTCTGTCGAACTATTCCGGAAGTAGTAGAACACAGCGACGGAAATATCGCATTATTGCAGAGAATAGAAAAACAAGCCGATTATATTGATAAGAATTTTGTTGAAAGTGATACTAAAAACAAGACAGAAAACGTCGAAGAGAACAAGCCGGAAGAACCACCGCAATCTACGGAAGAACCAACGACGTCGCCGGAAGAACCAACGCCGCCGGCCACAACGCAACCGACGTCAAGCAATTCGTGGGTCGTTCAACTTGACGGACTAACAAGCAATTTGGCAAAACTCGACGTGATTTTCACGCATGACATTCACATTGGCAATTTGTTTTATTACGATACGTTCCGAGATAACATATGCTTTCTACGCAAACCTTATTGGCGCAAGGATTTCTACGACGGAGCGGCACTGCAAGACCGCGACACCGCACATATTCGCGTGTATTTAGATAAGACATACGGCATCCGTGGCGAGAAAATGATTGATGACGCCATCATTGTTGAGGCCGACAAAATTCAGCGAAACCGCGTGCTCGACCATTTCGAAAGTTTAGTATGGGACGGTAATCCGCGACTGTCGTTCTTCTTCTCTGAATTCTTCAAAGTGCCACTAAATCCATTTACCCGCGTCGCTTTCAAACATTGGATGGTTGGAGCAGTTTCGCGTATCTACCGAGCCGGCGCTCCGATGGATTTGCTTTTAGTAATCAAAGGAAACCAAGGTATCGGAAAGTCGTTATTCTTGAAAAAGTTAGCAACGCTCGATTTTACTAAACCGACCGACCATTTATATTCAGACACGAAAATTGATTTTGACAAAGCCAAGGATAGTTATGAACAACTCGAAGGAATTTGGATTTACGAGTGGAAAGAACTCGCCGGCATGAACATGTCCGAGCAAGAGAGCATCAAAGCGTTCGTTGACAAGACCGAAGATAAGTTTAGACGCTCATACGGACGCCGCAACGTCGAGATTAAGCGGCGCGTCGTATTTGGCGGCACAACCAACGCACACACGCCTTTACGCGACCGCTCGGGCAACCGCCGCTTTCTCGTTATGGAAAGTCCGCTCGCTCGCAACGAGTGTTACGTGAAGGACGAAACGAAATTTTCGCAAGAGTATCGCGACCAACTAATCGCTGAAGCCATCCAACTTTACAAGGAAGGTTATGACGTCTTCCAATGGACAGACGAAGAGATGCTATGGTGGGAACGTCTAAATGACGCCAATCTATCCGAGAACGATTTGATTGGAACAATTCAAGCATATCTAACAATGCGTCGTCCTAAAACTTGGTATTCAATGAGCGTTCTTGAAATGAATGACTATCTTGAACATTATGATTTTGAGAACGATAAGCCAACCGGACAGTTTGCAGCATTTACGGCTTCGCTCGAACTTCCGCAACGCGTTTGCGTTCAAGAGATTTGGAAGGTGGCTTTGCGCCAGCGCGACATTACGATTAATAAATTCCATCGCGAACTTATCATGCAAGCAATTGAAGTTTTAGGATGGAAACTCGACGCGATTCAACAGCGGTTTGGTATATTTGGGCATCAATTCCCGATTACCAAGAAAGTAAACGTTCCCAAAGTGCCAAAACTGCTGGTAGAGGAGGTTTCCGATGATGAACTTCCATTCTAATATTCTTCCGTTTGATATTTTCTTCGCAGATAAAAAATGCGACTTTGAAGATAACTTCAAACATTACTACGTCTGCATTTACTCGCAGCAACTCGACCAAAGCCACCGCGTTCTGAACGATTTGTATGGCTTGATTATCACGACTAACAAAAAATATGAATATATCCAAGACGACTACGTTGTCCCGATAGTCATAAACGAACGCAAATGCTACGTTTGCTGCGATAAATTGGTTAGAATTAAACTTGACGAAAAAGTTCAATTGAAACAATATTATCTAACCGAAGAGCAGAAAGAGCAAGTTCGCGTCAAGACGGTAAAATTCATGCAAGAAGTCAAAAGACAGATTTGGGGAGGCATTGACCTATGATACACATTATTCAACACTTTACACACACCAACCGAGAAAAGCGGATTTCGCTCTCGCTCTCGCAAGCGAAGAAGTTCCTTTATCAGTTGCGAAAGGCCGGCGCTTCGGTAAGAAGTGATTTCTTTGTGGTTTCCGGCGACTTTGCCGGCGAAGTTGAGGCGATTACGAATTATTTCTCGCCGAAGTTCTTAACGACCGTCCAACGTGGTTTCTTTGACGTTCTACGCGTCGAACAAGATTTGCCTCGCGCTGAAAGATTAAACAATGCCGGCGCAACGCCAACCGCGCTTGAACGGTTCCGTCTAAAAATTATTAAGGAAATTCCGGACGCAGAAATCACGTTTACTTATAGTGAGAAAATGTTTGAAATTCTGCTCGTGCGAGGCCAAGAAAAGACAAAACTTCTATACAATTATGCTTTGGCTCCGCTTGCTAAACTTGTCTACAGCGATACCGCCGGACGATTTGTTAACATTGAAGGCGCAAGCGGGATTGCCTTGAAGATTAACGAGATTTTCCGCAAGCAACGATACTATTATAAGAAGAAGGGCGAAGAGTATGATACCTACCGAAAAAACCTTGGAAAATAGATTGTTCGACGCTTGTAAACGGAACGGAATTAAGTGCGTAAAAGGGCAATCGCGTTCAAACCGCGGCTTCCCCGACCGCGTGTTGTTCGACCCGATTCGCAACCGGATTTTTTATGTCGAACTAAAAAACGAAACCTATTATAAGCAGACGCCGCAACAAAAGGATTGGCAAAAAACAATCGAGAAAAGTGGCGGTCAGTATGTGCTGTTAGACGGAGAAGAACAAGTCAAACTATTCATTATAAATTTCGTAATGGGTGGGCATCGTGAGTAAGCGCTATGGCATGGTCTATATGGGAAGCAAGGAAAAGATACTTCCTTTAATTGACTATATTTTTTTGCGCGAAGCCAACAAAGAGAACTTCATTGATTTATTTTGTGGCGGATTTTCCGTTTCCGGATTTGCGCTCCGTCAAAGTAAATTCAATGTCTACGCGAACGATATTAACCACTACACGATTGCCTTAATCAAAGAGATAATGTCCGGCGGCGAGAAGTTGCGTGCCGTAAAATTCGATTGGATTCCACGTGAAACGTTTGTCGACGTGTTCGAGCATCCGGAAAATTATGAGGATTGGTATGTCGGCTACGTGCTGAATGTATGGTCGTTCGGCTGCAATCAGAAGGACTATATGTATGCCAAAGACCTTGAAGCCAGCAAGAGAGCGCTTCATATGGCAATCGTGTTCGACGATATGCGGCCAATGATGGACGACCCGCGCCTCGAAGAATTCGTGTTTGTTTTCTACGATAACTCTCGTTTACGCGAACTCGATTACAAACAGAACACAAGCAAACGCGTTGCGTTCCTTGAACTGTTCCATAAATTCATAAGAAGCAAAGAGGGGGACGAACAAAGTTTCTTGTTTCGTTTAGAACAACTTCCTAACTTATCTTTAACCGAACACCTCGACGCAATCGGTAAGTCGAAGAAGCATAGCGAGCGTCTAATATTATCGCACCTTGATTGGAAGGACGCATTGGCGCAAATTCCGGCCGAAGTCCTTGAAAAGTCGTTTATCTATTGCGACCCGCCATATCAAGACGCAAAAGAGTATCTATTCGGCAACGATTTCGATTATGACACGTTTTGGCAGTGGTTTCGCACGTGTCCTTATTCCGTCTACGTTTCGTCTTACAAAGCACCGGCCGACGTCGAACCGCTCAACTTCGAGATGAAGGCACAATTGCTCGACAATGGACATCGCGGCGACAACAAGCCGAAAAAGTTTGTCAAAGAGAACATTTATTGGAACGGCAAAGGAGAGGTTGCGGCAACACTATACGACGTGTTGTTTGGCGACGCTACCTTTTTTTAGCATTTGCGATTTCTCGAATTTCGTAATTGATTGCTGCTTCAACAACAGCGTCAATTCCGGAGTATCCCATTAAGGCCTTTTTTTCTTTTTTGATTTCGGCTTTCATGTAATTGTAATAGTAATTGATGACGCGCTGAATTATCGCCGCTTTGTTTTCCGGCTTCATAGAGCGATACTTCGCACTGTTCATCACCTTGCGGATTGCTTTTTCGGTATATCGTTTGTATTTGTCCCGCGTCGCTTGCGGGATTTTGTATGTCGTATATGTCCCGTCTTCGTTCTTCGCTCGGAACTCGTCAACGTCATAGAAGTTAATTTTTAAGTCCGGATTGTTATTCAAAAGTGTCGTGAGATGTCCGACTACGGCGGCGCTCTCAAACATTTCGTCAGTATAGTATTGGATTTGGGCACCGTTATTGTTAGCGATTGCTTGTGCTAATCCTTGCGAGCGCGTCTGCATTTTGAACCAATTCTCGACTTCGATAGCATTATCAACTCCGGCTTCCGAGAACCAATGATTTACCATTTGGACTAATCCAGAAAAGTTCTTGAAAGGAACGCCGGCAATTACAGAAGCGTTTTCTAAAATACGCACAATCTTTCGGGGGACGTTTTTGCCGTTTCCGATAGAAGAAGCGATTTCGATTATATTTCCAAGTTCTGTAAATCCGGGCACTGAAACGGGGAAACCGACCTTTAGAACTGTCTTTAAGTCCCAACGTGTCGCGTGAGCAATGGCATTGAAGTATGGTATTTGTCCAACCATATTCTGCCACAAGAATTCATTAACGATAAAGTCAAACGTCGGATTGTCCGGCTTGTCGTATCCACGCGCACGGTCGGCAATCAATGAGACGAACGCCGAGAACAAAGACGAAAGTAATGACGCCAAGAAGTCGCGTAATAGAGATACATACGCCTTGTGGTCGCCGATAATTCGTGTCTGGTCAAGACGACTAATGATTGCGCTGAACTGCAGTAAGTTTTCGGATTGGAAACGCGAGAAGATTTGTTCGAAGAAACGGCGAGAGTTAGAGAACGGAGTGCGGTATGCGGAAGAAGTGTTAGCAACGCCGAACAATAAGATTTCGTGGAACTTCTCGTTGGCTTTGCTCATGGCTTCGTCTTCGGTCATATTTGGATTTGCCTTGATTACCTCGTCGGCAACCGTCTTAAACGCCGCAACGAGAACTTGCCAATCTGCCCAAGCGATGTGTGCCGTCATAGCGCGCGTTGCTTGATTTATTTTGTCGCGTCCCCAAACGACTGTGCCGGCGTTTAGTTTCTCGGATAAATTCGGGATATTGCCCATGTAAGCGCGCAAGAAGAAGTTAGAGTTGTTCGCCATTAACCACTTGTAGTATTTGTTGTTCTTTCCGAGCGTGAGGAACAAGTTGGCGATTGTGGCCGGAAGGTTAACCTTGTTCTTCAGCGAGATAGTCGATAAAGAAGCGAATTGACGCAAGAAAGACCACGGATTGAGCGCCATTGTCGCGCCGGTAATGTTGTGGATTATCGTGCGAGCGATTTTTTCAATTTTTCTTTCTTCGATGTCGCTATAAGCAAGGACGCCAAGGAACATGCTATCGACCTTTTCTTTTATTTTGTTTTGCTGACCAAACGGATTGTTATTAATGTCTTTGTCGCGCAGACGGTCTTGAAGCGAATCGCCGGTTTCCTTATTGACGACCAAGTTCTGATAATCGGTAATCACGCGTTCGTATTGATAGTCGGCGGCCGAATTTGTATGCTGCTCGATTACAACGAAAATGTTTTCAATACGTAAGTCGGTATTTGCTCCCAGCGTTGTTTCAATTGTGAAACTGTCTTCGGCCGCCGGATTAGCAAGGAAGATTGGCAGAATCGCGTCATAGTTGAAATCGAAAATTTCTTTGGCAAAATCAATCATAATTCTATCTTCGGCCGTTAACAAACTTTCAAGATAAGTTAGCAAATCTTCTCTTGTCGGACTATAAATAACAAACGTGCTGGCCGCGTTTCGTGCGAAGACAAGGCCTTTCTTTTTTAGAAGTTCCGGATTGACAACGTGAATTTGGTTGCCTTCGCGGATGTGATTAGTTGGCTTAATATCTTCGTTTCCGGCCGCGGCCATTTGATACATTTCGACTTCGCGATAAACCGAAAGATACAACGAAACGAGTTCGCCGTGCGAAATCTTGGCGTCCTTGGCGGCGTCGGGATGCTCCGCGTTCCATTGTGCGATTGCTTCGCGGCGACGCGCTTCAAACGAGTTAAGTTCTTTTTCCTTGACGAGTTTTCGTTTTTCATCGGCGGCGACTTCATATAAATCTTTTGCCTTGTGATATTCGTCATACAAACGTAGAAGTTCGTCTAACATGTCTTGCGAAGGAACTCCGCCCGTCTTTTTTGTTGCTATAACTTGTGTGTGAAAATCTCGATATGCTCTTGATTTTGCGTCTTTATCGGATTTTAGTATCTTTTTGTCGTGAGTGATTTTAGCAATCTTTCCTTCCAAGGTAGACATTTCAGCGTTCACTTGCGCTTCAATTAAGTTTATTGAAGATTTTGACATTGGGACTAACTCCGTGTTGTCAAATTCGACATCACGTTTTAGAGATTGCTTTTGAATTTCCGGATGTTGCTTATTGAAGTTGTTATAGCGGATAATGAATTCTTTTAGATGGTCTTCGCGTCTTTGAGTTGCGGCTTCATATTCGCGCCATAAATCCTTGAAGAAATCGACTTCGGGAGCAATTTCGATTAGTGTGCGGAAGAAATCTTGTGGTGTCGTATAGTGTTCAAGCGCATTTGAAAACTTCATTTCTAAATTTCGTTTGACTAAAGACATTTGTCCAAGCGTTTTGCGCGAATAATCTCCGTGCGACATTTTATCGTCTAACACGGTTGTAAATTCTGTCATAAAGCCATTAAGAATTGAACCAAGTGATTTTGCTAACGAATTAACATTGAAGACGGGAATCGGCATTTGTCCCGATTGTGTGTTTTGAGCAGTCAAAACGGCGCGCATCTTGGGGATTGCTTGGTCGTATGATTGCATAAACGAGGCCAGTTGTAATAACACGTTTTCAAGATGTGTCATTAGACGGTCTTGCGTCATTGTATCGAATTTAGAAACGGCTACGCCGTCAACAATCTTAACGGCGGTCGTAATCTTTTGCTGCAGTTCTTGTAAAAGCGGAAGGATTTCGTTCGTCATTGCTTCCATGTTATACATGTTTCGAGCAATCGTCGCTTGTATCTTGGTAATCAACGCGAACACGTCTTTTGTTTGTTGCGGGACGCCGTATTTCATGCGGCTGTTATGTTTGATTTTGCGAACAACGTTGGCTTTCTTCTGATTTATTGCGGTGACGGTCAAGTTAACGGACAGCATTCGTTCCGTTCTCTTCAAGTTTAGAATTGCCTTCAATATCTCGGAAGCACGCTTTTCGTTGAATTCGATTTGAATATTTTCGACGCGATTGAATATCTTCTTTGCGAGCGCGCGGTCAAGCACAAGTTCGTTTATTAGTTTTGTATAGATGGGGTCGTTGCCGATATACTCGGTGATTTTATCGGCAACCATCTTTCGCGATATGAATGATAGACGATTGCGAATAGTTTCTAACAAAGGTATCAGTTCTGTCTTGGCCGGTAATCCAAGCAACTTAATTAGCCGGTCGTCTACTTCGTCATAGATGTCGATTACGCCTTGAATATTTTGAATTAGTTCGTCGACGGCCGCAAGTTCTAACGGCTTGTTGTTTGCTGTGTGCTGATGTAAAAGCGAGCGAAGTGCGTCGCGAACCTTTTTGAATTTTGTGAAGAAACCATTGTGGTCGAGATTCAAGGCCTCATCGCTGCCCGTCAAAATAAATTCAATACTGTCGCGCAAGTCCTCAAACTCCTTCTGAACAGCACGCGCGGAAACCACGCCCGCTTCGACGGTGGGAGCCAAACGGCTTGCGGCGTAAATAATGTTGTTCAAAACGATTGTCGCCGGCCCGCGCGTGTGATGTGCGCGTTCTTCCATATAAGCGTCAACCAATTTGCCGCGCGTGGTAAATAATCCGTCCGTGAAGTCATTGACGAACTTGTTGATGTCGTGTAATTTGTATAATTCAAGGTCGGGGAAGATTGCTTTGCGGCCTTTGATAAACTCGTCATAAACGCTCTTGAATTTAGAAGCCATCAATTGATATGCAGATTTTACTTGCGCCGAAACGTTGGGGTCGGCCATTGTCCGAGCAAAAATATCGAACAAACTAATAACGTCGGCTGTCGTCGCTTTGAAGTAAAGTTTATAAACCGCGTCTTCTCCAAGCAGCACGCCGGTAATTTGAGCAAGCGCCTCGTTTACCTCATTATAGAAACCTTGTGTTGCTTGGATTACCTTTGGACTTTGACTGAAAAGTTGGAATAAGTTTTCCGGAGATTTGAGTATCATATATTTATATAGATTCAGAGTTGCAATAATGTCTTTATGCTTATTCATTTCGGCCCACAAATCAGTCGTTCCGGTATATTTGCCGTTTGCGTCTTTCGTGAATAGCAAGTCCCGAAGATTAACCATGTGCTGCATCGCAAGGTCGAAGTTTTGTTTGTAGATTTCGTGCGTCTGCTCATGAATTAAAGTGTTCAAAAACCAATTTTCTCCGACGCTCGCAATACCAACATTTAATAGAACAACGTTTGGCTTTGTCCAAGGTATAGAAGCGCCAACATAATTAGCGGACGGGTCAGAGAACATTAAGAAACTAATATCGGCCGAAACCAAATAATCATAAAGCATTCTTTGAGCGGTTGTTAGGTCGCTTAACAATAGCGGCTTTCCAATTCCGACTACGATGTTTTCGTCTTTAATCTGCAGAGAAGTATAGACGGCGTATTGTTTTCCGGAGTATTGGACGCCGTTAAGTTTTATAATGTTTTCGTGATACTTCGTTTCTTTCATCGCGGCGTTTTTAATCACGTAGCGGCCTTTATTGTCAACGACAAAGAATTTATACAAGAATTCGTCAGAGAACGCCGTTTGTATTTCGCTCTTTTGCTGGCTTGTAAGTTCGGAGATACGGCGGCGGCGCAATACCGGAGATTTAATGTCAACGAGCCGGCGGATAACGGCTTTTGGCAGTATTTCATACAATATCGAACCATACTCGGACGTGTCAAATGACGGCAACGAACGCACGTCGACGCCTTCGAATCCGAGGAATTTCATGAATTCAGAAGCAACTTCAGCACCGCTGAAATTACGCGCGTGCGTAAGAGCCGCGAGTATTTGAGCATTATTAAACTTTCCGCCTAACGCTGCTCTTGCTTTTGAGAGGAATCCCTTGCTGCTCGGCGTCTGATTAATAACAACGCCGTTTACTTCGGTAATAAGTTCGGCCGGAAGTGCTTCCTTCGATGCGAAAACCGCCTTTTCTCCGGCAATAGAAGACAACGGGAACAGTTCGCTTGTTTTAACTTTTAGGATATAGACGCCTTCTTTACCAAAGGCGAGTGTGTTAGGCGCTCCAATTGAGTATAGTGCGGTTTCTTGTCTTGAAAGTTTTTCTGTTTGTTCGGCAAAATAAGAATCGGACGACGAAGAACGCTTGGTTTGAATTGCGCCTTCGATTGTGTCGTGTTCACCACGCATGCCGAGTTTATAGGCAATTCTTAACGCTTCTTCACCGGAGAATTGTCCGACGACGTTGTTATATTTGTTCAAAACGTGGCGAAGTAATGTTGTTCCAATTCCCTTGTTTCGAGATTTTTCCGGAGTATCAAACGAGATAATTGAATTCCTTCCATCCGGATATTCAACGATTTCAATTGAGCCGTCTTTATATTTGTAAGTGGTCTTGTTGACGCCTTCGCCAAAAAGGTCGGAAGCCGATTCCGTTGTTTCGGTGATTGCTTCGTTTTTGCCGGAGAACGAAATTCGTCCCGTATCAAGAAGTTCGCGATATTCGGCGTCGGTGACGGCTCGGTATACATATTCAACGGGGAACGAAGGCGAGCCAACTTTTTCGTGCGATTTCTTGTCAAACACTTCATAAGCACGATAAGGAACGCCCATACGCAAACCAATTTCAATCGGGGAAGGAACGGTCGCTTTATTGGCAAATTCAAACTTTCGTTTGTCAAGGTCAAGAAGTTCGCGCGGCGCCTTTGTTTCTTCATAAATCTTGTTGCTAATGGCACGAATATCTTCACTGCTCGATAATGACTTTGTTTCGGAAGCAATTTCAAGACCGCCGGCTTCTTGTTCTTTAACAGAAAGCGCATTTCCGAAATAGTTAATATCAAGGTCAAACGATTCGGCAAAATTTTTCAAATAACTTTCTAACTTCTTATAGGCGCTTGCTCGTTCGTTCGAAAGCATAAATTGAGGCAACTTTGTTCTTTGAATAATGTTTTCAATATCTGAAAACCGAACGCGGTCGAGAACACTAAATATATTCATTACTTTTCGCAATTTTCCTAACTTCAAATAGCCGTTCTCAAATCTTTCGGCGAATTGAGAGAAGAACGGGTCGCCAAAGTAATTGAACGCACGCAACAACGCTCTTAATTTGTTTGTTTCAAGCGCCGTAACGGAGTTTTCGTCGTAATCTTCGCCCTTTTGCTCAAAGACCATTTTATTC
>Ga0209835_1001165_pt1 | contig 15158 bp, 10 predicted proteins | sample LakKivwa52mmetaG_FD_184138 | JGI IMG/M metagenome (GOLD analysis project Ga0209835, IMG submission 184138) | Anoxic lake water microbial communities from Lake Kivu, Rwanda to study Microbial Dark Matter (Phase II) - Lake Kivu water 52m metaG... | ecosystem: Environmental > Aquatic > Freshwater >...
CGGGCAGAGATTGACCTGCCGGCCGATATTGATGTTCATTCCGGAGAAGTATACATGAAGTCAAACAGTAACTTTGACCTCTGGAAAAAGAATGGATGGCTTGTGCAGGATGATGAGCCGCATTTTTATATATACGCACAGACAATGGCCGGACGTACCCAGTACGGTATAGCCGGATGTGCTTCAGTTGACGATTACCTGAACGGGATAATAAAGAAACATGAGCTTACCAGGCCTGACAAGGAGCAGGACAGGATGATCCATATAAGGACAAACAATGCCAACATTGAACCTGTATTCCTGACATATCCTGCCGTGAAGGCGATTGATTCTGCTGTCAGGAAAATTGTGAAAAAGGAGAAGCCTGAATACGATTTTACGGCTGAGGACGGGATCGGGCACCATTTCTGGGTTGTCCGCGACACGGAAACAAACAGCAGGATAGAGCAGGCTTTTGCTGAAAAAGTGCCCTTCACCTATGTCGCTGACGGACATCACAGGACAGCAGCCGCAGCTCTGGTCGGAAAGGAAAAGCGCGAGAATAACCCAAGGCATGAAGGTGACGAGGAATATAACTTTTTTCTTGCTGTCCTTTTCCCCGATGATCAGCTCAGGATAATTGATTACAACCGGACAGTGAAGGATCTGAACGGACTTACAGCATCAGAGTTTCTGGCCAGGCTTGAAAATGGATTCAAAATAAAGCATAAAGGCACCAAAATATATAAACCGCGTAAACTTCATAATTTCTCAATGTACCTCGATGGCGAATGGTACAGCCTTACGGCAAAAGCCGGAACCTATGATGACAAAGATCCGGAAGGGGTGCTGGATGTCACGATACTGACCAGCCAGGTTCTGACGCCGATTCTTGATATTCAGGATCTGCGCAGGTCTAAACGGATTGATTTTATCGGAGGAATACGTGGCTTGAAGGTGCTTAAGGAAAGGGTCGACAGCGGTGAGATGAAAGTGGCATTCGCGTTATATCCCGTTTCAATGAAGCAGCTTATGACAATAGCCGATTCAGGAAAGATAATGCCTCCAAAAACCACATGGTTCGAGCCAAAGCTGCGAAGCGGCCTGGTAATACACTTGCTGGATTGAAACTTAAATGAACCCATCCCCCAATGAGTCCGAGGGAAGCGGTGAAGACAAAACAAACTGCAGGAGGGAGGGTTAAATTCAGAATATGACCACTGTAGCTGCAAATATCATTTCCCTGAAGCAGCAGATCCCGCCTTCTGTAAAGGTGGTAGCCGTATCGAAGACGAAACCTGCACATGAGATCCTTGAAGCCTATAACACCGGTCATCGGTTATTCGGTGAGAACAGGGTGAATGAGCTTATTTTAAAAAAGGAGCATCTTCCGGCTGATATTGAATGGCACTTTGTTGGTCACCTCCAGACCAACAAGGTCAAATATATAGTCCCGTTTGTCGCAATGATACAGTCAGTCGATTCATTCAGGCTCTTAAAGGTTATCAACAGCGAATCCCTGAAATCAGGAAGGGTCACTGATTGCCTCCTTCAGTTCCATATAGCCAGTGAAGAAACGAAATATGGATTCAGCTTGCCTGAAGCCAAAGAAATGATCATGTCAGGAGAATTCAGGTTGCTTCACAATGTACGGATATGCGGGGTAATGGGTATGGCAACCTTTACCGGCGACAATATTCAGATCAGGAAAGAATTCAGGGAACTGGCCGATTATTTCACAGAACTCAGGGAAGTTTATTTTAAAGATAATCAGTCGTTTAAAGAGATTTCAATGGGAATGTCAGGCGATTTTCACATCGCTGTTGAGGAGGGGAGCACTTTAATACGAATCGGAAGTATTATATTTGGTGAGAGAAATTAATTGCTGGCCAACCTTCGCCGCTCCGTCGCTGAAGCCATGGAGCGTAAGCGACAAGGCTTCGGTGGCTAAAAGTTGCTGGTTGCTGGTTAGTCAGTTACGAAATAATGGATAGGATATGGATAAATTAGCGGTAAAATATCTTGGGCTGAACCTGAAGAGCCCTCTGATTGTCAGCAGCAGCAGGCTTACATCGACTCCCGGGTCGCTGAAGGAAGCTGAGGACAGCGGTGCAGGCGCAGTTGTGCTTAAATCACTTTTCGAGGAACAGATAAACCATTTTATCAGCACTGTGCCTTCATCTTCAGGATATCCTGAAGCAGATGACTATATTGCAAATTACCTTAAATCCCACTCTGTTGATGAATATCTCAATCTGATCCGGAAAGCCAAGGAGATACTCAGCATTCCGGTGATCCCGAGCATTAACTGTTTTTCATCGGAAGGATGGACAGGTTTTGCAAAAAACATTGCTGACGCAGGTGCTGATGCCATTGAGATAAATGTTTTCTTCCTGCCGACCGATAAGAAAAAGACTTCATCTGACTCTGAAAAGATCTATTTCGACCTCATTGAAAAGCTGAAAAAAGTACTTAAGATCCCTGTTGCCATAAAGATAGGATACAAATTCTCCAACATACTCTACATGATCGATCAGTTTTACATGAGGAGAGTTGAAGGTGTAGTGATGTTCAACAGGTTTTACGAACCTGATATAAACATTGACAAGCTCGAGATCATTCCGGCCCCGGTTTTCAGTACCGCCAGTGAGATGAGGCTGGTACTCAGATGGATAGCCATGGCAAGCGCCCAGGACCACAGGATTGATATTTCAGCATCCACCGGCGTACACACCGGTGCAGATGCCGTAAAATACCTTCTTGCAGGAGCGAATAGCGTACAGGTCTGTTCGGTGCTGTATGAAAAGGGTGTTCAGTACATCAGCGAGATGAATAAAAAAATTGAGTCCTGGATGGATAAAAACCGGTTCGGATCTGTCGATGAGTTCAGGGGTAAACTCAATTACCGGAACTACAAAAAGCCTGTGGTTTACGAGAGAACCCAGTTTATGAAGTATTTCTCCTCTGAGGATTGATTCTGTTTACCTCTTCAGTATCGATATCAGTTCCTCTGTCAGCGCGTATTTTTCGTTTGTGAACGAGACCGGGCTTCCGGTAATGATCCTAATGATCTCATCCTTTCTTTCCCTGTTGCTGTTATTCACCGATTCGGAAATGACGGTCATGCATTCGATGGCTGTTACATAATCGCTTCTAATAAAGACCCTTGCCAGGTCGACAAGATAGTCTGAATAATCAAGCCCCGACTGCCAGCAGGATGATACGAGCATGCTTATTGTATGGGTTTTCCAGGGCTTTCTTATCTCGGCAATGATCTCGGGCCGGACGGAATGATCCTTTATATCATTAAAGAACTCTTCTATGGTCTTCATCAGGAATTTGTCATCAGATCCGTTATAAAATGAAGTTAATAAGCCAATTACACCTTCAAACGGCTCCTCGTCGCGAAGCAGGATGACAGCTTCCGATATAGCGGGTTTGTTCTTTTTGTTGAACAGGGCAGTGAGCTCTTTCAGCTTTTTGTCTGATTTGGTCACAAAAATAAATTTGGGGCAAAGTTAGAAATACGCCAATAACATGGCACTGTTTTTGAAAAATAAAAATAAAATACTAATTTAGTCGTGAATTACGTTTAGACAATTAAATCCTTTTACTATGAATAGAAAGTACAGAATCAATTCAGGTATTTTGTTTGTATTTATACTTGCACTGGGTTTACTTACCTCTTGCAAGGGAGGGAAGAAAGCCCCTGATGTAGACAAACCGGTTACCTTTACACAGGATAATGCAGCCATTCTGCAGGATATCAAACAGGCAGAAAGGATCTTCAATGCCCTGCCTTCTCCTCTTGAATCAGCGATGCTTATCAAATCAGCAGGTGCCAAATTTGATGAAAGTGTGCTCAATCCTGTATCCAATATGAATCGTTATGTTACCAGCAAGGCTATGGCTCTGAACCTGGGAGTTTACACATGCGACCTGAGCTTTGCGAGCCTGTATGAGCAAACCCAGCTGCTGATAGATTATATGAATGCGGCAAAAAAGATGGCTGACGGACTGGGTATACTGGATGCTATTGCACAGGAAGATATAAATAACCTGGAGGAGAATATAAACAATACGGAAGTCATTATGGATATAGTGTCCCAGACTTTCATGAATTCAAATTCATATCTTGAGGACAATAATCAGCCTGCGACAGCTGCTATGGTTCTCGTCGGAGGCTGGATTGAGGGGCTCTATATTTCAACACAACTCGTTGATATGAAGGATTTCAACGGTAATAAACTCGTCAGCAAGATCATTGACCAGAAACTTTCAATTGACATTCTTCTGAGCCTTCTTGAAAGAAGCAAGGGCAATCCGGCTGTTGATGAACTGATGGTTGAAGTTGGAAAACTCAAGGCTGTTTTTGATAAAATTAAGATAGATGCCTCCCCGGTTAGACCGGAATATGACCCGGCAACGAATACCACAATCCTCAAATCCCAGGTAAAGACTGATATGACCCCCGAAACTTTTAAGGAGCTTACAGCCATAACAGCTCAGATCAGAAATTCATTTGTAAAATAAGAAACTATGAGACTACTAAAGACTATAATATTTGCTGCATTTCTTGCATTCACCTTTAGCAGCCATTCATTAGCGCAGTGCAAGGCATTTGCCAAGAAAGAGTGTCTTCCTGAACTCCAGAAATCGGGCTTTACACATGACGGGAACTATCATGCAGCAGTACTTATTGAGGGCGAAGAGGCCGAACTCTACAAGACATTCTATTCCGACATGGAATACAGGGTTGCCATTGTGGGAGAAGCCAGGCTGCCGGCAATTGAATTCAGGATCATCGATACCAATAAGAATGTCCTCTATTCCAATAAAGACAAGGACTATGCAAAAACATGGGATTTCAAGCTTGAAGCAAGCCAGCAGCTGAAACTCGTGATCAAAGTATCATCCTTTAACCAGCCGGGAGACACGCCGGCAAGCGGCTGCGTGGCCATTATGTTCGGGTTTAAGATGAAGAAATAATTTTTATACCGGAATAACAGGCAGGGACGTTGTATGCAACGTCCCTATTTTTTTAATTTACCTGCAAGAAACCTGCCTGTGTGCGATTTTTCACATTTTACAATATCTTCAGGACTCCCTTCACAGACTACATATCCGCCCTCCTCTCCTCCTTCAGGACCAAGGTCTATTACCCAGTCGCAGCTTTTGATAACCTCCTGGTTATGTTCAATGACTATCACTGAATGACCATGATCGACAAGGGCGTTCAGCGACCTGAGAAGCTTGTTAATATCATGAAAATGAAGTCCTGTTGTGGGTTCATCAAAAATAAAGAGTATGTGGCCGCTTCCTTTTTCCTGGCTCAGAAAATAGGCAAGCTTAACCCTCTGGCTCTCACCACCCGAAAGAGTGCTTGACGATTGCCCCGTCTTGATATAACCAAGCCCTACAGCCGACAGGGGTTTCAGCTTTTCTATGATCTTTTTCTCATTCCTGCCCTGATGGTTGCTGAAGAATTCAATAGCATCATCAATAGTCATCTCAAGTATATCATGGATATTTTTGCCGTGATACTTCACCTCAAGAATATCATTTTTGAACCTTTTGCCTTTGCATGAATCACATGTAAGCTCAACATCGGCCATGAACTGCATCTCAACGCGGATGATCCCCTCTCCCTGGCACTCCTCGCAGCGTCCTCCTTCAACGTTGAATGAAAAATGAGATGCCCTGAAATTATTCTGAACAGATGCCTGAAGCTCGGAAAAGAGTTTCCGGATCTCATCATAGGCCTTGAGATAAGTTACCGGGTTCGACCGGCTTGATTTGCCGATAGGGTTCTGATCAACCATTTCAATCCCTGAAAGAGAAGCCATATCCCCTTTTATCTCCCTGAAGTGTCCGGGCTTCAGGTTATTGCCCGTGATCCTGTTCGACAGGTATTTGTAAAGAGTATCAGACACCAGGCTTGACTTACCGGATCCGCTCACTCCCGTAACAGCCGTAATGGTATGAAGGGGGAACTTAACATCAATATTCTTAAGATTGTTCTCGCGGGCACCCTTTACTTCAATATAACTGTTCCATTTCCGTCTTGAGGCCGGAACGGGCACTTTAAGCCTTCCGCTAAGATATCCTGCAGTTAAAGAGTTGTTTGCATCCGACAGATCAGCTCCTCCGTGCCATACCACCTCACCGCCGAGCCTGCCCGCTTCAGGCCCCATATCCACAATGTCATCAGCCGCCCTGATGATCTCCTCCTCATGCTCAACCACAATTACTGTATTGCCCATATCCCTCAGATCCCTAAGTACCCTGATCAGAAGATTTGTGTCACGCGGATGCAGTCCTATGCTTGGCTCATCAAGAATATACATTGAGCCAACCAGGTTGCTCCCCAGGGATGTTGACAGGTTAATCCTCTGTGATTCACCGCCTGAAAGCGATGATGACAGCCTGTCAAGTGTCAGGTATGGCAGACCGACATCAATCAGGAAACGCAGGCGTATGGTTATTTCCTTTAGCAGCCTCCCGGCAATTGCTGCATCAGAGGAGGAGAGTTTGATATCCCTGAAATATCCGTACAACCTGTCAACCGGCAATATTGAAAGCTCCTGGATCGTTTTTCCAGCCACCTTTACATAACCTGCCTCCTTTCTGAGCCTTGTGCCCCTGCATTCCGGGCATGTTGTTTTCCCGCGGTAACGGCTCAGCAATACACGGTACTGGATCTTATATTTTTTCTCCTCGAGATGCCGGAAGAAACGGTTGAGTCCGTAAAAATACCTGTTGCCGCTCCAGAGAAGCGCTTTCTGCTGATCGGTAAGCTGAAAATAAGGCTTATGTACAGGGAAGTCGAACAACCCTGCATTTGATATCAGCCTCTCTTTCCATCTCTTCATCGTTTCGCCTTTCCAGCAGGCAATTGCATCTTCATATACCGACAGGTTCTGATCAGGGATCACAAGATTCTCATCAATCCCTAATATCCTGCTGTATCCTTCACAGACAGGGCATGCGCCGACAGGGTTATTAAAGCTGAAAAGGTATTCGGATGGTTCTTCGAATAGAATACCATCAGATTCGAATTTATTGGAGAAGCTCTCCCTTCTGATTCCGTTGTTATTGAGGATAACAACCTGGCAGTAGCCCTGGCCTGTTTGAAAAGCTGTCTGTGCCGAGTCAGCCGCCCTGCTGAAACTGTCCGCTGAATGACTTATTACCAGCCTGTCAATCACTATATTAATATGCTCTCCCGGCTTAAATATATCTTTATCAGCTATTTCATCAATTTTAATCGCTTTTCCACCCGATTCAATCCTGTCAAATCCCTGTTTACCGAGGAAGGCGAAATATTCCCCGATCCTGATATTTGCCGGGATTTCACCTGATGAGGTGATTAATACTTTTGTCTCTTCAGGCAGAGAGGCCAGAAAACTGACAATGTCGTCGACACTGTGCTTTTTGACCTCCCTGCCCGATACGGGAGAAAATGTTCTTCCGATCCTGGCAAAAAGCAGCCTCATGTAATCATAGATCTCGGTTGATGTACCCACAGTTGAGCGTGGATTGCGAGAGTTCACCTTCTGTTCTATTGCAATGGCGGGGGGGATCCCGTTAATGAAATCAACCTCGGGCTTGTCCATCCTGCCGAGGAACTGCCTTGCATAAGCCGAAAGGCTCTCAACATACCTTCGCTGTCCCTCGGCATATATCGTATCAAAAGCCAGTGATGATTTGCCTGAACCGGATACACCGGTTATCACAACCAGCCTGTTCCGGGGGATCTTAACGCTGATATTCTTCAGATTGTGAACCCGTGCCCCCCTGATTTCAATACTTCCGTTCATCAAATATTCCAGGCTGTTCGTGTAAAAATTTTGTTAAAATTCAAAAGTAATACTTTAAGATTGAAAAAAAATGCTTTCTTTTGTCATAAGTTTATTTCTAAAAACAGGGAGGACTGCCTATTAAACAACTCTACTCTTGGTAATTAAAAGAGAGAGCTATGAACAAAATGACTTCCGATTATGAACTGATACAGAGGTTCATAAAAGGCGAGCAGTCCTGCTTTGACCAGCTTATCCACCGTCATAAGAACAAAGTATTTGCGTATATAAGCCTTTACATACGCGATCAGGCGCTTGCCGAGGACCTGTTCCAGGATACCTTCATGAAAGTGATACAATCAGTAAAAGCCGGCAAATACTATGATAACGGCAAGTTTCTGTCATGGGTTATGCGGATAGCCCATAACCTGATAATTGATCATTTCAGGCGTATAAAGCAGATGAATACAATCTCCAACGATAATTATGAATCTGACATCTTCAATTCAAAAAAACTTGCAGATGCCACAGTTGAGGATGATATCATAAAAAGACAGATTCAGAAGGATGTCAGGAAGATGATCAGCATGCTTCCTGAAGATCAGCGCGAGGTGGTAATTCTTCGCCATTATGCAGGAATGAGCTTCAAGGAGATAGCCGTGCTGACCGATGTCAGCATCAATACAGCTCTCGGCCGTATGAGATATGCCCTCATCAATATGAGAAAAATGATGGAGGAAAAGAAAATCAGTCTGACGCTTAATTAACGGCGCAATGGCGTATATCGGTACAACGGCTCAAGGGCGCCCCGGAACATAATGCCTTTGTACCTTTGTACCGTTGCGCCATAAAATACAAATCAAATCTTTCCCATATACAATATTCTATACAGGCAGTCGTTTTATCGAAAAACAACGCCTATGGAATTGACTTCTACACCTTTCCTTTCATACCGCGATATCAAAACTGACGAAACTGACCTCTTTGAGGATGCCTTCGGCATATGCAGTCAGTTCAGCGATGTGATAGGTATTCTGAAACAGGTCAGACCTGAACCTGGAGAACAGCTGATACAGCGGCTTATTGAGAAGATCAGGAAGCAATAACAAATCCGGCTACCGGCTACCGGAACATTGAATATACACTGTGTAGCAGATCCGGCATCGCTGTTATTTACCCCATCTGTTTGTACCTGCCTGGCAGCGGTACAATGCTATAATATCCATGTCAACAGTTAATTGTTAGTATTTTAAATCTTTTTTCGAAGATTTTTCTCTTTTTTCTTGCTTATTACAATTTAAAATGATATCTTTGTGATATTATATTAATACTAAAAGCTATGAAACAGGAATATTCAATTAAACCCATGTCGGGTTACTGGGCTCTGCTGATGGAAGTAATTTTCCTTATCGGCGCAATAGCCGGATTTGCATTTGGCATAATCTGGATAGGTGTTCTTCTCACATTACTTTTTTCACTGGCGACTATCGGTTTTACAGTGATAAATCCGAACGGATCGTGTGTAATGGTTCTTTTTGGTGCTTATAAAGGAACGGTAAGGGAAAATGGATTCTTCTGGGTAAATCCTTTTTACACAAAAAGGAAGATATCACTCAGGGCAAGGAATTTTGACAGTGAACCAATTAAAGTAAATGATAAGATAGGTAATCCGATCAAAATTGGTTTTGTGCTTGTATGGAAGGTGCTTGATACTTACAAATCCGTGTTTGATGTAGATGATTATCAGCATTTTGTTCTGGTTCAGAGTGACGCTGCACTGAGAAAGCTTGCTGGTCTCTATCCTTATGACAATTTTGAGGATCATGATGCGGAGATAGCTTTAAGAAGCGGAGGGGAAGAGGTCAATGATATGCTTGAAAAGGAGATACGTGAAAGGCTTGTGATTGCAGGTATTGAGGTGATTGAGGCAAGGATCAACTACATTGCCTATGCTGAGGAGATTGCCGGTGCGATGCTGCGACGTCAGCAGGCTGCAGCTGTTGTTGCCGCAAGGTTCAAGATCGTTGAGGGAGCCGTATCAATGGTACAGATGGCTCTCGAGCAGCTTACAGACAAGAAGATAGTTGAATTTGACGAAGAGAAAAAAGCCGCGATGGTAAGCAACCTGATGGTTGTTCTGTGCGGCGACAAGGATGCAACACCGGTCGTTAACACAGGTACATTACATACTTGATATGGGTGATAAGAAACCATTTGTACTGAGAATAAACAAGGAGAAGCTGAAAGCACTGGAGAAGTGGGCGGCTGATGAATTCCGCAGCACTAACGGGCAGATTGAATATATAATTGATCAGGCTCTGCGCAAGTCGGGCAGATGGAAAACAAAATCAGCTCCGGAGGACGAGTTCACTGGTTGATGAGGTATACGGAATGGCAGGCTGCAACGCCTGCCGTTTCTGTCCGGAGCCTGCTGCTGCCCAGTAGAATATGAGTAAATAAATTACTCAATGTTGCTTCAGTCTCCTCCTTCGAAAAATCGCCTTCCGGACCGATCATGATAAGGGCATCCTCACCCCTGCGGTACACCTCTTCGATTCTTTTCCTGTTTATATCGCTGTGACAGTGTGCCATCATCAGCCTTCCTTCATACTTTTCATTCATGAACTCCGAAAAGCTCCTGGCCCGGTTCAGTGCCGGTTCCTTTGCCTTCAGCGACTGCTTCATTGCTGAAATGATGATATTCCTTATCCTGTCGGCCTTTATCCCGGGTTTTTCAGTGTTTTTGCATATCAGGGGAGTTATTTCATCAATTCCGATTTCAACAGCTTTTTCCACAAACCATTCCAGTCGTTCATGGTTTTTCAGAGGCGAGATTGCAATATGAAGCCGGTAATCTCTTTTTTCAAAATCCCTGTGGACGGAAAGAACTTCTATGAGACACTTTTTCGGATCCGGTTCTGCAACGGTTCCTTCATACATGTTTCCTTTCCCGTCAATAACTTTAACAGGATCCCCTTTCTTCATCCTCAGAACTCTTATGATGTGCTTTGATTCAGTTTCATCAAGAGAATAAGATCTTCCTGAGATATCGGGCGCATAAAAAACCTGCATAAGACTCTTTTATAGAAGTATTGATTTCGTTTTTGCTTTGTGGTTGTATGCTTTTCCTGCCGTATATCTGTTATAAACCTTCTCCTCTCATCCGCTGTAGGAACCTTCCAAGCCTGTCCTCAACGGAGATCATGTATGTGTAAGGCTTTCTGACAGTTGCATCAGGATGTTTCCGCAGGTTCTGTTTTGTGTTGGCGATAAGTGTATTATAGCTGATATTATATGCCTGTGTCATCATATTGCCTCTTATGTAGCTGAAGTAATACCAGGTGGTCTCATTTGCCTTAAGGTAAATATCAAACATATCGCCTGTTCTCCTCCGCTGTATCTCTATATGGCCTTCGACATAAACATTTACCGGCTGGGTTCCGATAAATCCTATGCCGATAGGTCCTTTTGACCTGAATGAGGATGATGACTCGTTCCAGTATAGTTTAACGTCATTAAGGAGTATCTCGAAATTAAATTCCTTCGGTAAATTCCTGGATGTTCCGAAAAGGTCAAGTTCCTCTTTCATCTGTGTAGCTGCCTGAACGCCAATCATATCTTTCATTCCCTTGACGTATAATTCGTTGTTGAGATTGACCGGTTTCAGTGTTGGCACCATCCTGATCTCATCGCTCATCATCTTCAGTCCTTCTGCAGAAAAATGGAAGTCAAACGCCAGGAGGGCATCAATACTTACATCCCCTGAATCAATTCTGTGAAGCACCTTACCGGCGCTGCTCATGTTCACCATGTCGAAGTTTGTTCCGAAGTTAAGCCGGCCTTCACTCGATAATATGCAATAATTGCGGTCATAGGCAATCATATTTCCATGCAGGCTCATATCTGCCAGTTTCTGCCTTGAGGTAATAATGTACCTTGTTCTGGATTTGTCAAAATAGAGGAATCCCTGCGAATTTACGAGGTTGGCATCGGTCCATGATTTCTGGGCTGACAGGAATGCGGGATAAATATGTATTGAATCGATGTTCAGGAATGATCCGGAAAATATCATATTATCATTCATGTCGCGTGGCTTCTCGCTGACTGGTATCATAACATTCTTCGGATCGATATATGACCTGAATTTCACCGGGAAGCTTTTTATCTGGTCGCACTTATGGATGATCCCTGCCGAGCCGGTAAACAACAGCTGTTCCCTGGCGGCATACAGGTTCACATCACCCGAATAGGTGAAATCAGGGCTAAGCGTAAAATTCTGGCTCACCGGGATATATCCCCTGGCGCTTGTTCTCATCGTATCAACCGTGACCTCTGAGAAAGCAATCTGCTGGATATCCTTGTTTTGATCCACGTAGTCATAAATTGCACTTCCGTAATATCTCTTTGTTGATTCAATATCAATCCTGGCAGAGTGCAGTATATGGTTGTTGTTTACAGCAATAATGGCATTCCGGAGCTGCTGAAGTTTCGCACGCCTGTTGATAATGATTTTCCCTTTGTCAGGTTGAATAAGCGCATCAGCGATATGAATATAATTTATGTCTTCAGCCTCAATATACTCTTCATTCAGATGATATCTGCCTTTCCCGGAGTTGAAGGCTATTGTATCTCTTATTACATTCGTTGCAAAGAATGTTGGTTTGTCAAGTCCGGAAAAACTGAGAGCCAGGAGTTTATCAGGCGGCAGAAGTTCTGTTTCTTTCCTGCCTTTTTGTTCCATATTAAGTATCCTCGTTGACATGTTATAAGTAAAATCTGTCATTTTACAGATATACTCTATCTCCGGGAATTTCACGACTGATGCGCCGGTATTGAGGTGGAACTGTGTCATCTGGGCATCAAAATTGATATCGGTCCTGGCGTTTTCGGCAATGAATGCATAACCGCTGGTAGTTGTTGATTTAAGGTTATAATCTGAAGTATCAGCCTTTATCTGGCCTGAAGCAAAGCTGAAGAGCTTCGATATGATTCTTGAATCGGTTGTATTTATAACACCGGATCCCTTCAGTACAGATGGTGTAAGAGTAAGCAGTCCGTCGAGTGTAGTGCCGTTTTCAAACATATTGAAGTTCTTTTCTCTTGCGTTTGATGCTATCCATTCATCATTTCCGGGGAACCACTTTATTGCTACATCCTCAGAATTCACTGCCGGATAGATTCCGGAGGCGTTCTTATCCATAATGAATGCTGTTGCACGGGTGATCATTGAATCAGGAAAAAACCTGAACTCTTCAGAGGTTGTTGTGGAGGTAAGATGTTTCAGTGAACCGCTCCCGATGAGCCCTTTGTTGCTCATGCTCAGATTTTCATAGAGCAAACCCCGGTCGCCGTAAACATCAATTCCTTCATCCGGAACCAGCATGTTGAAGCCCAGCGAGTTATTATCCTGGATCGTCAGGTATTGCCGGGTAGGCTTCAGAATATTTCCGGCTATAAACTCACCAGCCAGGTTCATATCCTCGTTGGTATAATGATCGATATTCTCATAAGTGAAGGGATCAACCCTGAAATAGAAATCCTGCTGGGGATAGATCCGCTCAAGCCCGGGGATTTTATCGAAGAAGATATAGGAGTATGTAACAGCATTTATAATAGGATACTGTCTGAGGCTTCTGAGCCCCGATTTGTTATTAGGATCATCGATATAAAGTTCGGCTGTGCCGAGCTGTATAAGATTGTCCACTTCCCTGATAACACGGTTGCCGTATGCATCCCTCTGGGTGGTTTCGACAGCGATCCTTATTGAATCTATCTTTTCGAGCCGGATCTTAAAGGTATCGTAGCTGAAGGAAAAATTGTGGCCGAAAACAGTAAAGAGCCCGGCCTGAACTACCCCGTCAAATTCCATATCCCTGTTTTTCCCAATAATAACCTGCTGTCTGTAAGGATAAATAGCGACGCGTTGAGAATCGCTTAGGTAGATTCCTCTTACACCGTTTACAGTGAGGCGGAAATTGCGGAGATCAAGTATAGCGTTATCAAGAGGCGCTTTTGTCTCACTGAAAATAGTGAGAACATCATAGTCCTTTTTCTTTGAATAGGAATCAAGAAAGTCAAAAACTTTCTCCTTGAGTGTTACTTCGTTATACTTCCTGTCATAGAACAGAAATCCCCTGTTGGCCATCTCAATACAGAGTCCTGTGACTGCATCAACAGGCTTGTTCAGCCATTTTGCAAACTCCTCAACCGGGAATGTTTCGGAATAATACCATTCAGCGAACCTTTTTAGCAATATCAGGGGATGATAATCATCTATCCCTGCAAGCTTCATGAAATAGGATGCATTGAAGAATGACCTTGATTCGAACTGAGCCTGGCCAAGGGCTGCGCCTCTTGGCCTTGAGAGTATGATTTTAGTGCTGTTCATGTCCCATGACAGGTATTCAAAGTACATGTCGAGATTATGAAATGAATTGAAATAGGGACTTCTGGAGACAGGATTATTTCCCCTGAAAAGGTTTACCTGCCTCATCCCGGCATTATATGAAAATGACAGGTTTGAATGATATATCGAATCATTGTCAAGGTATAGCGATATGTTGGTTTCGCCGCTGTTAAGCCCGCGCCTGGAGAACATGAATTCGTCTGCCTGAATCTTAAGGTAGAGTGTGTCATTACGGTAGAGAGTGATCTTTGCAGGAGAGAGCCTGGTCCCTGAGCCCTTTACATTTGCCCCCTCGAATGTAAGTCCGCCTTCATAATTGACCCCCTCGTAGATACTCTCGAGCCTGAATTCCTTTATGTATGTCTCGAAACGGGGATAGTTGGCCATCTCTTTGTTTCTGAAGGTTATAGACTGGTCGGTAAGCGAACCGTAAACAGGCTCTCTGAAATATGTTTTGTGGGTCAGCCTGGCTGAATCAATTGAAAAGCTGTTTCGTGCAATATTGATGATATAGTCTTGTATCTCAGCGAAAACATCCTCTCTTGCATAGCCGGCCTTCTCCCATGTTATCATTCCTTTTGTACCGTGAAACTGCTGGATCTCGGGAAAATAATTACCCGATGCGTTGTAAATTTCGGTACTGTCCTTTTGTGAGTAGCAGGTCAGGGTGGCATTTCTTATTTCAACAAAGAAAACAGTGTCATGCAGGAAGCGGAGAGGGGCATCTTTTATTTTCCATCGTACTGTGGCTGATTCGGAAAGTATATTGTCGCTGATCATCAGTCCGCTGTTCTTAATGTACCTGGCTATTCTGTCGGTGGGGAACCTGGGATTGAAAAGTGTTTCGCTGAGGCCTGTCAGCCAGTTGCCGAGTATTTCCTCCCGGTTTTCTTTTTCAATGAATGCCTGCATGGTAAGAAAAAAGTCATTGAAGTGAGGGACAGGCCTCATCGATCTTGCTGAAAACTGACTTG
>Ga0209835_1001166_pt1 | contig 15156 bp, 3 predicted proteins | sample LakKivwa52mmetaG_FD_184138 | JGI IMG/M metagenome (GOLD analysis project Ga0209835, IMG submission 184138) | Anoxic lake water microbial communities from Lake Kivu, Rwanda to study Microbial Dark Matter (Phase II) - Lake Kivu water 52m metaG... | ecosystem: Environmental > Aquatic > Freshwater >...
GTGTTATGGCGTAAGCAGCAACATTTTCGTTGGTGTTGAGCCTTACCAGATTTCCGGTCCATGATGCATCAAATGGCAGGGCTGCAAGCGCCGGATTTGATGTAAAGGTAAAGGCAGGATCGTTGTCACCATAGGTTTTTGCAACTGCAGTTACGTTAATAGTAATCGGTTTGCGGGTGATTTCGAAATCAGCCCCGGTGAAGCTTACTTCATAGTTCCTTTCCAATGAACCGCCAGCTTGGTTCTGACCGTCAATCAATTCCAGCGTACCTTGTGAAATGGTGTATTCATTATTTACAACTTCACCAGTTTCGCGAACCAGTGCTCCGGTCCAGCTGGCTGCCTGGAAGGGCAGGCTTGCAAGTGCAGGAACGCTGGTAAATGTATATGCCTGATCATTTTCGCCGTAAACTTTGCTTTGAGCAGGATTTACGGTGATCGCAATGGCCTTGCGTGTGATTGCAAAGTCAGCATTATTGAAGGTAACATTGTAATTCTGAGCCAGCGAGCCAGCAGCATTGTTGACGTCACCAAGCTCTAAAGTACCTTGAGAGATGGTGTAATCACTTGCTACATTTTCGCCGGTTTCGCGTACCAGTGCACCCAGGAATGCTGCATTGAACGGCAGATCGCCAACGGCAGGATTGGAAGTGTAGGTGTAAACCGGATCGGTATTGCCATAAACCTTGCTTTGATTTCCGTTTACATTGATCACAATTTCCTTGCGTTCAATTTCAAACTTCACATTGCTGGTAAAGCTTACATTGTAGTTGGTGTTGGTAGCATTATCTACATTACCCTGCAAAAGGTTATAGAATCCAACCACTTCCCCTGCGTCGCGAGTCAAAGTACCGCTAAGATCTACATGGATACCATTGGCGAGTTCTGTATTGATAGCAGGAACAGTTGTATAGGTAAATGGCAAAGGATCAGTCTGTCCGTAGATTTTCTTCTGTCCGGCATCTGGTGTGAGGGCGATATCGAGGCGGGTGATTTCGAAGTTATTGCTGTTAAACGTCACACTATAATTAGGATTGGTGATGTTGTCGATAGTGTTTTGCTGTATTGCATACAGGCCAACATCTTCGCCACTTGCGCGGGATAGTGTTCCACCCAGCGAAACTAATAATCCGTTTGCAAGCTCATGATCGATAGCAGGATTAGCTGTGTAGCCAAAGGGCAGCGGATCGAGTTGACCGTAAACTTTTGTTTGACCGTTGTTGGCGGTTACAGCAATTGGTAAACGGTTGATGGTAAATAGTACATCTTGAGTAAAGGAGATGTCGTAGTTTGGATTTTGAGCATTGTCCACAGTTCCTTGCAGTATCTTGTAGGTTCCTGCATTTTCTCCGCTCTCGCGTGCCAAAGCACCACCAAGACCCACAACATGTCCGTTTGGCAATGTTGAGCCAATTGCATCTGCAGCAGTGGTGTAGGTATAAACCGGATTCACATCGCCATAGGTTTTCTGCTGATTAGCTACAGGGTTCACAGTAATTGGCCTGCGTGTGATTTCAAACTGATTGGTGTTTACAAAGCTGATGTCGTAATTGTCTGCTTTGTTCACATTCGGATTTGCTGATTCAACAATGGTCAATGAGGAGCCACTGATTAGCATATCATATAACCCTACATTTTCGCCGGCTTCTCTTCTCAACACACCCGACCATTGATCCCAGGCGGTAATTCCCATCGCTGAAGTAATGCTATAACCAAAACTGGTTGGATCGTTTTCGCCATACACTTTGGATTGGGTTCCTGTGGTGGCGATTGTGATGGGTCTGCGCTCAACCGAAAGGGTTCCGTTTACATAGGAGATGGTGTAGTAATTCAAATTCAGATTGTTAGCAGGAGTTGGATTGCTGGCAACAATGGCATAATTTCCAACTGTTGCGGTTGCAACTGTGCCGGCACTGGAGAGCTGGACACTTGAAATGCTCTCGTTTCCTGCATAAACAGCTGCATTTACTCCAACACCACTGCTTACAGTAAAGGCAGAGGTTCCAAGATTGTGCGTTTCGCCATAGTAGTATTTGGTTTGATTAGTGGCTGTGATAGTAATAGGACGTGCCAATACTTTGATTTTTACCTGCGAACCGTATTTGGTAGGCTGAGCCATATCAACAGCGGTTACCCACCATTCATTTACTGCCGGATAACTCGGGTGCTCGAAACTTGGGCGTGTAAACAGGATAGCATCTGTGAAAGTATGGATACCATTATCACCATTTGAACCAACTGTAAAGGTGTAGTCCGAGGGGTAATTGCTTCCAACTACGGCCAAACCGTCAGTAAGATTAAAGGTAATGGTTCCGTTGTAATTGGTTTTTCTGTTTCCGAGAATGTCAATTGCTTCAACGGTAACTGTTTGCCTGTCGCCATAGTAGTGCTCGGTCCAGCCTTCACCAACAGGTGTTCCAATTCCACTCACAATGAAATGACTCAGTGCTGCCGGACGAACCTCAAGGGTATTATGTACCGCATTTGTTACGTCTTGGTCAGGGTTATCCAAACTGGCCTTATCCGAACCGGTGATCAGATGCTCACCTGCATGGGTTGAATAATACCAGAAGTTGGCCGAAGTTGCGCCATGAGCGATATCCACTGAGCTGATAATGCTTCCATTGATTTGAGCGTTGTGGAAAGTGCTTACAAATGGATTGGTTATTGATCCGTTGGTATACAGATAAACTGTTTCAGGAGTGTTGTTGTCAGTGCCGTTTGTGTTTACTACATTATTTACCAGGTTGTTATAGGCGTCGTAGCGTGTAACTGTATAAGCACCACGTTGTCCGCCTGCAATAATGAAGCCCGGCTGGGCGGTGAAAGCAAATCTGGCCGTTGCATTGTGGTCAACCTGAATGCTATGGGAAGTTGCTGCTGTTAATACCGGACTTGAAGAGAACCCGATGGTAATGGTTTCCATTAGGCGATATGATAAATCTGTGTACGAAACCACACCATCAATTGCTGTCAGGGTGCGTGTTCCAAACAGTTCATTACCCACTGTACCATTTGCGGATGCTGTAATTAGGGTAGTATTATCAGTGATGGCAATGTTACCATAAGCGTCGCGGATACTAATTTCTGGCTGTACTTCCAGGGCATTGCCTGCACGCACATAGCTTGAGGGTTGTTGATCGATACGAAGATTGGTAGCAATATTATGATTAACGTCAACTGTAAGTCCAAGACCTGAAGCTGTGTTAATAGCATCACCCGAAACAGTAACAGTTGTGTTTAAAGCCGCTGTGAGTATCATAGATGCTGTACTGGTAACACCATTGGTAAAGGCAACTGTTGTGGCATCACCAAACACTGTGCTGTTAACGGTTGGATTATTACCGTAAAATGATGCTGATGCGCCACTGAATGTGAGCGACTTGTCTCCTGTGTAGCTAGTGGCAATATTATTGTATGCATCATACATTGTAACAGTAATAATCTGTGCCACACCTGCTGTTTGGCTGCTGTTTCCTGTAACAGCAAAATAGTTGTTGGTAGCATGATTCACTTCTACATGCAAGTCATAGTCATCATCTGTATGGATAACCCCATCACTTGCTTTTACATAAGCAGTTTCAACCTTTGTGAGTATCATGGAGGCAGTTGCAACACCCAATGTAAAGTTTAAATTGGTTGTTGATCCAAAGTCAGTAGTGTTTACGGTAGGATGTACAGCTGCTTTTGGTGAATCAGGTGAGCTTGATGCTCCACTGAACAAAATACCGTGGTTGCCGGCATAATCAGTTGCAACATTGTTCCATGAGTCATAAGCAGTTATTGTAATAGTTTGGCTTGCTCCTGCTGTTTGAGTACCGGAACCGGTTACTGCCAGGTAACTTGCTGTTGCAGGCAAAACGGCCACAGGCAATTGATACACATAAGTGGTTTGTCCAACAGTGTTGTTAGCCGGGGTTGTTATACCGGCAGAGCCAGAAGTATAATCGGTGGCAATAATTACAGCATTTTCAACTTTGTAAAGCCACATATTTCCGCTAGCAACACCATTGGTAAATACCAATTCGGTATCAGTTCCAAAATCTATGTCACCAATAGATGGCGTTGTTGAAGGCGCATTCGATACACTGGCACCTCCAAATCTGATTTGTTTTGTGCCGGTATAATTGGTTGCCGGATTGTTGTAAATATCATACGCTGTAATTGTGATGATTTGGGAAGTGCCAGCTATTTGTGTTCCAACACCTGTAATTGCCAGATAGGCAGGAGCTGCCTGCCCTACTTCTACCTCCAATCCATTCGGATTGGCTGCTGCAATTCCTAGATTAGCTGCACCTGTGTATGGATCATTAAACCCGGCATCGTTATGTGTTGCTACAATATAAGCGGTTTCTTCCTTATATAGAGTCATATCGCCTGTTGCAACACCTGCTGCGAAATTAAGTGAGGTCGCGTTACCAAAAACGGTTCCACTTACAGTAGGATAATAGGGGGGAGCGGGTGAGTTTCCAGCTCCTGAAAACACAAGAGACCTATTGCCAACAAAGCGTATAGCTGCGTTGCCATATGTATCGTAAACACGAACAGTAATTTCCTGTGATGTGCCGGCAATCTGATCTTCTGAACCAGAAATTGTCATGTATGCAGGCACATTGTGAACGATACTTACTGTGAGCGAACTAACCGATTCGAGGCTTCCCGAAGTGAAAAGTATATTCATATCCTCTGCCTTCTGATAGTTTAACCCGCTGAAAGTGGCAATACCACCGCTGGCAGTTGCACTAAGCGTTCCCAATAGCGATTCGCTACCAATGCTTCCCCTTTGGGCCTGAATAACCGTTGCATTGTTGTCGGTAACGATATTACCCCATTGGTCTTGAATACTTACCTGAGGTTGAGTGGTGAATGCAATACCTGCAATACCCTGAGTTGTGATGTGAGCAGGCTGAACATGCATCGCCAACTGTGTGGCTGCACCTGGCAGTACATTTACCACAGCATTGTCAACAATGGCATTTCCGTCCAGTTTTCCTGTTATGGTTGCATTACCTACTCCAGCAGCATTTAGCTTAAAGGTGGCAGTATATGCGCCGTTCGATTGATAAACAGCTGCAATATCGGCAGAGCCGGTTGTAGTGCCATTATCAATTACGCCGATTGGGCTAACCGAAAGGCTGACTACACCTCTGTTATTAACGATTAAATTACCAAACTGGTCTTTTAACTGTACCGTTACAGTAGTGCTCTCGTCAGCTGTAATTACGCTGTGATCTGTACTGATATCAATTTGAGCCAATGCAGGTAAACCTTCGGTAATCAACACTTCTGCATCATCAACAAATTCGCCGGTTACGCCTGAGGCGGTACCTGAGCCAGTAAATGATCCTGTAATGATTGAGGTGCCGGTACCATTAAGGCCACGGGTATCACCGGTTAAAGTGGCATTATATGTGCCATCTCCATTGTTTGTGACAGCGGTAAGACTTCCAATGGTAGCTGAAAGCGAAACAGTGCCGCGGTTATTTTGAATGAGATTTCCAAGGTGATCTTTCATTTGAACGGCAATAGTCGAACTGCCATCAGTTGTTATGCTGGTGGGGTTGGCCGTAATCACACTTGTTTCTAAATTGGGTAATCCTTCGGTAATGGCTACAACCGGCGATGCATCAAAACCACCATCTGTAAACAAGACATCGGTAAAATCAGCGGTGGCTGTAATAACTGCTGAGCCTACTCCATGTGTTGTGGCATCATAGCTGGCATAAAGAACGGCTGCATAATCGCCATTTCCAATGTAATTGGCAGTATAATTGGTTTTTACACCGTTGTTGGCCGCAAAACCACCTTCGGTTGTCGTGAAACGGATAACACCATCATTGGTTGTGCGCTTGTTTCCGAATTGGTCAAATAAACGCAGTGTAAGGGTAGTGTTTTCATCAGTAGTGATGCTTCCCAGCGCCGAAACAAATGTTGAAACAATCAGCGATGGCTGATCGGGCTGTTGAATAATCACCTGTAGGATAACATTTATAGGGGTTCCGTTAACGGTGGCTGTAATCTGGTTTGTAACCGACATATCCGTAACTCTGACCATTGCTGAATATGTGCCGTCGTGATTGTCGGTAACCGGTATGGTCACCAGCGAAGGAATACCATTCACAGCAGCGCCATTTCGATGCGTATCAATACCATTTAGGTATACTTTCACATCCTGACAGTCGCAAAGCAAGTTGTTACCGGCATCACGCGGGCGGATGGTTACCGAAATAAAGTCGCCTGCAATCACTTCCGGTGTTACAGGATAGGTAGTAACCGTTGGATGATTGGTAAAGAACAACTCTGTGTTGGATGCGTTTTGAACTCCGGGAGCAACAATAATATTTTCAAGTGTTCCGGTTTTAAATGCATCAGGGGAGTCGCCCAAACGCAGCCAGTAAGCACCGGTGATTGGTATCCGGATGTTGTTAAACATCCGAATGCCCTGATGGCCGGCGTTAAAGGCCTGTAAACCGGTTGGGTATACAACAATGTTGTCGTTTGACGACTTGAAGTTAACATTGCCAATATAGTCGCGTTTGATATTGTTATATTGGTCGCGGGCGGTAACTTTTACACTGAAATTGTCTCCAGCGGTTACACGAACTCCCCCAATAGTATGGGTACACAATGGGTCTTTCTGAACCAGGAAGTTGTGCAAAACCTCAGGCCAAACAGTGATTGGTGGAGTAGTGCCTGCGCTCGCGGTAAGGGTTTCGGTGATGGTAATAACAGGTGTTTCCTGGGCATTGTAAAAAGTAAACCCACTTATTACAGATGAACCAGCCGTAAATGTTTGATTTCCTGCTGCCGGAATTACCGGAGGATTGCCAAGTGGAGAGGGATTGGCATTGGTGGTAAACGTAATACCAAGCTGACCATTAAAATCAAGTTTCATGTTGCCAAATTCATCAAACAGCTTGGCCAGCACCGTGAAAGCAGTACCTGCTTTTACATCTTGCTGATTTCCGTTACCATCAGGATTTGCAACGATCGTATAAAAGTTCAGTGGTGCTGATGAAACATGAATACCGGTTTGCTCACCCTGAGCAGCACCATCATTCACGCGCACATAGTATCCTGAACCATATTGCTTCAGATTTACACCATTGGTAAAGGTTTTAACACCGTTGTCATTACTTGTAAATGTATAGTTAGAGGGCAATACAGTAGGCTTCAACGGATTTGGACTGCTGTTGTTTGTGCTGAAGCTAACGGTGCCGGTGTAGTCGTATTTCACATTATCATATTGATCGTATGCGGTTACCGTTGGCGAGGTAAACGATCCGGCTTCGTGAGGGGTGGCCACACCAGCAACAATGAAATATGACAAGTTTCCTGGAATAATGTTAAATAAAGTTGAAACAGGCTGGGTTATTATAGGGGATGGTGAACTTGCTTTAAGGCTATATCCGTTACCGGTTTTGTTAATCCATAAATTACTGAATGTGGCAATCCCATTAACAGCGTTTACAGTAACCGTTCCATTAAGCACACCTGTACCAGCTAATGAAGGATTGGCTTCAATAGTTAGCGTAATTGCCGCTGATGCATCTGTCATAGTGTTGCCATAGGTGTCTGTAATACGAACCGAAACAGGGATAATTTCTCCGGCCATTTTACTGGAAGGTTGGGTAACAAAAGCGAGGCGGTTAGGAGCAAAGTTGGCGGTTAAAGTATTGCTGTTTGTAACATTAAGATCCGTTCTTGGATTATCCGTACGTCCATCACTCCAATTAACAAAGTTGTATCCCTGGTTTGGCACAGCAGTAACTGCGGTACCATTACCACCATTAACAACGGTTTGTTCGGTGTTTCCAGTTAAGCTTCCATTGCTACCAGCAACATAAACAAGCACCGAATGTGTTCTGAATGCCGAAGAAGTAATATAAGATGAGCTACCACAGTCGTTTTGAGCATAAACCCTGAGGTAATACGTTGTGCTTTGGCTCAATCCGTTGGCAGTTGCTGTACTTCCAGTAGTTGTTCCTCTGGCGGTATAACCACTATTATAGGTTACCCCTGCGGTAGTACCAACAGCCCAGTAATAGGTAATAGTGCCGGTACCAGTTGAACCTCCAAAGGAAAGATTGGCCGATGAAGTTCCACTTGGAACACCACTTGCTGATGTTGGGGTTGATGCAGGTTGGTTTACGGTAACAGTTACACTGGTGCATCCGCTACTATAGCCACTGGAATTGTAATTGCGCGCATAATAGGTGGTTGTGGAAGTTGGATTAACTGTTAGCGGGTTTCCGGTTCCTGCAAAAGTGCCCCCACAGCTAGATGTATACCAATACACTTGACCTTGTGCATTACTAACACTTAATTGTGTTGTGCTTCCATTACATATAACAGCTGGTGTGGCAGTTCCTGAGGTTGGATCAGTAGGCATTGTAATAAAACTAAGCTGTGAACCATAACCAGTTCCAGCAGAATTGGTTGCGTAAGCTCTTACATAATAGGTAGTGTTGGGTGATAAACTGCTTAGCGAGCTGGTATAACTACCGGTTCCTGAACCATTGCTGGTTATTCCAGTATAGCTGCTGATTGTAGGATTAGTGCTTGTACTCCAAACAATTCCTCTTGCACTAACTGTGGCGCCACCTGAGGCAGTAACATTACCGCCGGAAGATGCCGAGTTTGTTGTTGTAGAACTGATGGCCGATGTAGTTACTGTTGGGGCAGACACACTTGTTGTTGTAAACGAAACCTGAGGGCCATAACCAGTACCAATTGTATTAATTGCATATGCTCTGACATAATAGGTAGTGCCTGGATTCAGCCCACTCATACTGGCACTAAAGCTTCCTGTGCCACTTCCGCTTGTTACCCTCGAGTTGGATGTAGTTGGGTTTTGTGACGTACTGTAAACAATACCCCTTTCGGTAACTGTTGAACCCCCGTCACTACTAACATTTCCGCCTGAATTGGCGCTGCTTCCAGTAATGCCTGAAGCTGCTGTAGTTTGATTAACAGTTGGTGCAGCCTGAACTACACCACCTGTAACATCCCATCTCCATACACCTGTGCTGCCAACATTAGAGTTTGACTGATTCAGGTTGAAATTGCTTTGACCAGAATAGGGCAATAAGGCATAAGTTGCGCGGTCGCCTGCCGACCAGCCGGCAGTGGGCCAGGCAGAGTTGATTGCCGCTCTCCACCATCCAATATTGTTATAACGGATTTCAATTTGAAAATCTAAGTTTGCTGAAGAATAGTTTGCGGGTTTTCTCAGAACAATCTGGAAGGTAACACCATTGGTTCCGGTACCTCCACCGGTTGGCGTGTTGTATGGATATACTGTATGCCAGGTAGCCACAACAAAGTTTCCGCCAGTGTTTTGATCAAAATATACATTACCGCCTTTTCTTGGATCCAAGTCATCATACTGAGCTGCAATGATGGGACCATTGGTGTAGGCTTGAATCCCCTGAGGGCTATAACCTGAATTACCATGCCCAAAAGTAATGTATCCGTTTGAACCCACATAAACAGAAGTGTAGGTAGTGGCGCCAAATCTCACACCATGCGGAAATACGGATGTAATGCTAACATTTTGGTTACAGTCATCACAGCTCGAAACAGTTGTCAGCTTGTTACTGTAACTTAGCAATGACGCCTGGCCTGATACTGAATTGGCAAAGGCCAAAACCGCAATCAGCAGTAGAAGATGACCAGCTTTGCGAGTCAGCTTTTTTTGTTGGAATTGTAGATAATTCTTCATGGCTACCTCATTTTTGCGTTAGATTCAACTACTGACCAGCTGGTGGAATTTTTACTTAACTGAAGCTGAAATTCACTCGCTTCATATCCATTGCCCTGGTTTCGATTAAACAGCATGATCACATCAGCTGTGTTTCCTGTTATTTCAAATCTTTCGAACAGGATAAAGGCTTCAACATTCGATTCGATCATATCATCCTTTGTCAGAAAAACAAGTTTCTGCCCAAACTTTGATACCGGAATGTCATTAGGAAAGCTTACAGCGTGTTGCATTATATACACAGGTTGTGGTTGCCCTTTGCTGTCGGTTGGATATAGCTGCTGCACTGCAGGCAGATCAAGACATTTTTTAAGCACAGATGCCTGATCATTTGTGGATTGCGCCTTAGCGAACCCAATTGCCAGCATTAGCACGATGATGGTTAAAAATTGCTTTTTCATTGTATATGCGCTTTATGTTTATTTCTTATAATGGGTTTATCTGTTCAATCAATTCAGGGTATTTCATTCGTTGCTTCAAGCGTTACGCCACCCGTTATTGTTGTTGAGTTAACCGGTATTACCGTAACTGTTGATGCCATATTATTCTGGGTATTCATATTCAAGTGGGCTCCTGAAGCTTCATTAAGATTTGAGTAAACATAAACGGTCACGGTTCCTGTATGGATTCCAGCTTCAATTGCATCAAATGCGGCCTCTAACGTGAAGTATCCTGCGCGGGCTGTACCACCGCTTGATTCAACAATCACATCACCAATGGTAAGAATTCCTGTTTGATATGTTATAGCATAGTTATCGCTTGTCAAACCAGCAGCTGTAATTACATAGGTTCCTTCAACTTCACCGGATTCACGCTCAGTAGTAAGTGTGCCGTTCAGATTTGACTGATTTTCACCATCAACAAAACCGTTGAATGTTACAGTAAAAGTGGGGTCGTTTTCGCCAACTCCCTTTGCTTTATCATCAGCTTTTATGGTCAGCGCTTTTTGGGTAACCTCTAAGCTTCCGGCTATATAAGAAACATTATAATTTGTTGTTACATTTTCTGAAGCATTGTTATGGATCGTAGCTGTACCAGGCACATTAGCCGTTGAACCAACATTGGTTTGTGTGCCGGTGTTTGTAACGGAAATCAGTGAGTGACCTGATACCAGCGATCCACCTGTAATGCTATACCCTGCGTTGGTTAAAGGGGTACCATCATACACCTTGGTTTGGCTGTTTGCGGTTATTGTAATCGCACGTTGTCCAACGGTTAAGGTGCCTGAAACGGGGGTAATACTGTAATTGGAAGTAACATTGCTTGCTCCTGACATTACCGTGATTGAACTTAAATGAATATCATAAGCGCCAATAGGTGCCGAAACCTCCGCTCCATCGCTTGAAAGCACAAGAGTTAAGGTTTCGCCAGCTGCAAGACTTGTATTGTTGGTTATCGAGTATTCATCGTTATTAAATGTGTATGTCTCTCCATAAGTCTTATTGATGTTGCTTGCAGTTAGTTCCAGTGATCGTGCAGTTACTGTTAATAATCCATTCGAATAGGTTATTGAGTAATTTGAGGTCACATTAACAGAACCCAATCCAGTTATGATAGCACCGCTTGGAACATTATTACTAGCTCCAACAACTGTTTGTGACCCGGTAATTGTAACAGCATCCAGTGATTGATCATTTGCCAAACTACCGGCAGTAATCAAATAATTTGAATTTGATAAAGCTAATCCATCATATACTTTAGTGTCACTCGAGGCGGTTATTGTGATTTCAAGCGCATTTATGGTGAGCGTAACCAGTGTTCTTTGGGCGCTTATACATCCTGTTGCCAAAACACGTGCTTCAGCCCAGGCTGTGTAAGTACCAACATTGATTCCAGTTGGTGCTGTTATAATATTGCCATTGGTAGAAGCATCGTACCAAACAACTTCCGCCCCTACAGCAACGTCTGCTGAGGCACCATGTGAAGTGCCGGTGTATGTTACGGTTACATTGTTTGCAACTGGTGCTAAAGGCAGCCCATGAACGGTTATAACATAATCCACTTCAGATCCATAGCAGTTACCAAGAGTAGGAGCAATTACATAAGTAACCACGCCATCAGTTGTTTGTGAGTTGTGTAGAGTTTGTGCTGGAATTGTTCCGGTTCCAATTGAAGCGTAACCAGTGATACCAGCTGATGGATATGCGATCCAGCTTAGCGTTGCACCAATAATATCTGATGTCAGAATCACCTCAGCAGAGGTGCCACCTGAACAAAAAGCCTGAGCCAGATCGTTGTTTGTTACTGAAGGAGTAGGATTAACACCAACGGTTACGTTTTGAGTATTACTGCATCCGTCAGCAGTTAATGTAAATACATAAACAACATTAATAGCAGCATTACTACTGTTTGTAAGAACCTCGTTGATAATTGAAGTGTTCCCGGTAGAGGCTTCCTCATTAATTCCTGCAACTATGGATCTGTTCCAGCTAAAAGCGGTACCTGTAATGCTGCTGGTAGCTTCATACTCAAAGGCTAATGCGCTGCAAATAGATTGCGGATTGATTGCAGAGGTCAGCACAGGCAAAGGTTTAACCGTTACTGTAATTACAAATGCCTCACCAATACAACCTGCCTGAGTCGAAGTTGGTACAACAATATACTCAACTGTGCCACTTGTAACATTGCTTGGATTAACAAGTGTTTGATCAATGATTGATCCACTCCCCTCAGATGCACCCGTAATATTTCCGGTAATTGTTCCAATAGTCCATGTAAATGAACTAGGTATACTTGAGCTTAGTAACAGGTTTGTATTTGTATTGCTGCAAATGATAAGTTCATCATCGTTCGTAACAATCGGCAGTGGTTGTATTGTAACCTCATCTGTTGAAACAACTACACTGCATCCATCAGCAGCTAAAATGGTGTTGGTTATGGTATAGTTACCCGGTACACTTGCTGCCAGGTTGATTTCGCCACTGGTAAGATCAGCAAACACCAGCCCCGGGGGGGTAACACTTAAGCTTCCGATTTGCGCAGTTCCATCTAATTGTGGCAATGGATTTACTCCATTATTACAGTATGCCTCTGCATAATTGAATGTTGCATCAGGAAGAGCGGTTATTGTAATGTTTGTTGTTGCACTGATTACACTACACCCACCTTGAGCTGGAATGGTATTGGTTACTGTGTATGAGCCGGAAGTGCTAAGTGAGAGCTCAATTTCTCCGGTATTTACATCCGCAAATACCAATCCAATGGTTGAACTGAATGTTCCTGCAACACCTCCACCTAAAAATGATGGTTCAGCAGTTGAACCATTGCTGCAATACGGGGAACCAGGATATTCAAATGTTGCAATTTTAGGCGTTGTTACCGTAATGGATATCGTTGGCTCGGTTCCGGCACTATATGTACGTGTGCTAGAATTTCCATCGGTTACACTTTTAATTTTGTATGTATATGTTCCCGCTATCAAAGATGAATGATCAAGCGTAACAGTGCTTTCGCCTGCAATAGCGCTAATATCTTGATTTATACCATCATTGATGTTGTATACAAAAGTATAAGGAGGAGCTCCTGCCGAACCCGTAAATGTAATTACCGGATCGGCATTGCCCAAACATACTGGCTGTCCAGCAACATCTATCTCAGCCGATGGCAGCCCATAAATGGTAACAGAAGTGCTTACAATCAAGTCATCTGAGCAAGGACTTACTGCTACTTTTGAATATGTAACAGTGTAGCTCCCTGAAGTGGATGCTGAAGGTGTGATTTCGCCAGTAGTTGCATTAATTACTAAACCAGCCGTTGAACTGAATGAACCACCCAAATAATTATCGGTACCTGTGAGCACCACCGATTGAGGCCCTTGATTCTGAGTGAATGGCCCTGCATAACTGATCATGGCAGTTGGTAACCTGAGAATACTGACAACAGTATTGGCTGAAACCGGAGGACATCCGCCGCCACCTGGCACCAGATAAGTAACAGTATAATTTCCGGTTTGACTGGCAGCCGGAGTAATCAGACCGCTCATGCTGTTGATTGAAAGTCCGCTCGGACTTGCGCTGTAGCTGCCACCTGCAGCACCTGATTGTGTTACTGCTGCTGCTTCGCTGCTGCTGCAATAGCTGTCAAACTGATAGCTGATGACTGGTTGAACAGGGGCAATATTAACGCTTAAATTAACGGTTACAGCATTGCTGTTACAACCAATAATTTCTGTGGGATTAAACGTTACCACATAAACCCCTGTTTGAAGTCCTGAAGGGTTAAATGCTCCGGTTGCAGTATTGAACGAACCGGCTCCAAGCAAAGGACTTACCGAAAACGATCCTCCGCTCGCCCCAACTATCGTTGGAACAAAGTTTTGATCGATGGAGTTGCAAAAAGTTACGCTGCTATACAGCACCTGAGGTGTAATTACCTGATCGGCAATAACAGCACGGACCAGCAAACGGTCGCACTGCGAGCAGCCCTCATCACCAATGTAGTCAACATAATAAGGAACTGTAAACTCAAGATAGGGTGTGGTATAGCTTAAACCCGTTGCGATAGGCGTTCCGTAAAACGGCTGTGTGTACCATTTAACGTTGTCAGGGTTAAGAGCATCTCCCGACCAGCTAACCTCAAGCGTAAGCTCTCCTGCACCGCACCTGAGCGCATCATTACCCGCGATCGGCATCTGAGCCTGTACGGATACTGACATTACGAAGAACAGCAGAATCACAGTGATTATCGGTAGCTGCTTTGTGCTTGTAATGAATTGTAAATGCTTTTTCATATGGATGATTATTTTGCGTGTAATAATTCTGAAGATTTTCCTTTTAATTGGCTGGCTAATGGTCCGTGCCTGTTAGCCTGTTTTTTAGCAATCATTGTTTTCATGGCAATTATTTTTGGTTAAGTGTATATGATCAATGTTTAATACATGAGATGTTTGCTGTTGTTTTTTGGCCTTGTAGCCGCTTGCAGCAGCGCAGAAATCTGTTGCTGACGCAGGGGCGGAACCATTAACTCGTCAAAGCCGGCATTGATAGCCAACATCATAGTTTGAATGCTGAATTCAGAAACCAGGATTAACTTACCCGAATCGTTCAGAAAACTCCGTAAGGTGTTTACCAATTCGCTGAGTTGAGGTTGTACAATCTTTATGTCCACTGCTAACAGAACAATATTATCCAGCTTTCCAAGGAGCGAGAACATTTCGTCCTGAGTGGAACAGTAATGAATCTGCACATGGCAATCTTTGGGTAATGTGGACGAAAGGTTGATGTAGTTATATACACCATCCCTTCCGGCTAGAATTACATTAAATTGGATTTCATCGCAGTTCAACATGCCCGTGATTTTTTCAGCAAAGCTATTGACGCCACACCCCCTGATGCAATTTATCACAGGCACAAAAAACTTATACCGATCTTATAATTTTGCCATAAAACATTGAT
>Ga0209835_1001167_pt1 | contig 15155 bp, 14 predicted proteins | sample LakKivwa52mmetaG_FD_184138 | JGI IMG/M metagenome (GOLD analysis project Ga0209835, IMG submission 184138) | Anoxic lake water microbial communities from Lake Kivu, Rwanda to study Microbial Dark Matter (Phase II) - Lake Kivu water 52m metaG... | ecosystem: Environmental > Aquatic > Freshwater >...
TTTTTAGAGCCTCTTTCTTTGTTGGTAAAGCCTCGTAATATATTAGTTTAAATGGTATGCGTGATTTAGTCGATTATTAACACTATCAGTAAATCCCACATACAGATTATAATCTTTTAACGATTGCAAAACGTATGTATAGAACATAGTCCTTGAACCCTTAGCGCCGTGACCATCCTCCGAATCGGAGGACTATCTCAGCATTGGAGATATTGTATCAATTATTTGCCAAAAAATACAGAGATACGCACTCTTTATGGCTCTTTTTGATATACTATCATGTGCATTGGTCCCCATTGGATCTGTAGTTCAACGGTTAGAACGGTACTCTTATAAAGTACAGACGATGGTTCGACTCCATCCTGATCCACATAAAAACAAATGGGCCAGTAGCGTAATTGGTAGCGCACCACATTCGCATTGTGGGGGTTGCCGGTTCAAGTCCGGTCTGGTCCACAATGCAGTTCTTCAGAAGTTCCGCCCTCCTAAAATTGTGCCCTTGGAGGGACTTGAACCCCCAACCGATGGCTCCGGAAGCCACTGCTCTATCCAATTAAGCTACAAGGGCTATTTTCGTAACATACTTTGGCGGGTATCCGTTGAACTACGGGAACAGTAGCGTCATTATACCAAGCCCAATACGATATACCCCAAAGGAGGTAAGTTTCTGATTTTGAAGGAATGTAATAAACCATTTCATACTAAGATATGCAACTACAAATGCACAAATAATTCCAACACCCAATAGTTGCATCTCATACATACCAATATTTGAGGGGTTCGTTTTAATGAGATCGTACATTGCAGCAGCTGCCAATGTGGGAAGCGCAAGCATAAACGAATATTGTGCGCTCTCATCTCTCTTATATCCCATACACATCATTGCAATTATCACAATACCTGCTCGAGAAACTCCAGGAATAACGGAAAGCGATTGTGCGAGTCCTATGATTATGGCAGTTTTAAAAGAAATATGAGAAAGAGTTTTTGTGCCTTTTACATTTTGACGTTCAAGAACTATAAATAGAGCACCCACAACAATAAGACTGAGGGCAATGAGCAGATCAGACTCAAAGAAAATAGTTTTGATTATTTTATACAGGGCAAAACCAACCACCGCAGTAGGAATAAACGAAAGAACAATTCGAGTAAAAATTGTTCGGTCAAAAAAACGCTTGAAGTACAAAAAAAGTACAGCAGCTATTGCTCCAATTTGAATGAAAACAATAAAGAATTTCACAAACTCAGTCTGCTCAAGTCCAAGGATACGAGCAGTAATTATCATATGGGCGGTGGATGATATTGGGAGAAATTCTGTAAACCCTTCCACAATGCCTAAAACGGCTGCATGTATAATATTCATACATCAATTATAATCTAAAGTATATGCGCATTGCCATAATCCACGATCAACTTGCAGAGTTTGGAGGCGCAGAACGGGTACTCGTAAGTATACAATCACTTTTTCCCAAAGCACCTGTCTATACAACAACATTTAGTCGTGCGGGACTTGGTGAACATGCTGCATATGTAAAAGATTGGGATATCCGACTTACTTGGTTTGGAAAAATTCCAGTACTAAATCGTTTTTACTCCCCTTTTCGGTTTCTTACTCCACTTATTTGGGAAAAGCTTAATCTTGAGGAGTTTGACTTAATCATTTCTTCAACTGGCTCATGGATGTGCAAAGGTGTAATAGCTAATAAAAATGCAAAACACGTAAGCTACATTCATCATCCACCGCGTTATTTGTATGGATATGAGACAGCCGTTGAATGGCAGAAAAATCCAATTATTAAAGTGTATGGTCTCATTGTTAATCACTTCCTACGAATGTGGGACTTCACAGCTTCGCAACGCCCCACACACCTTGTAGCAAACTCAATTGAAACTCAAAAACGAATAGAGAAGTTTTATAGGAGGGACTCGGTTGTAATCTATCCTCCTGTTGCACTTGCGCCAAAACCTGATCTTTCAAAAGTAGCAACTCGAAATTATTACGTAACTGTTTCACGACTTGCCCGTGCAAAACATATTGATATTCTCATACAAGCGGCAAATAAAGAAAAATTTCCACTCCACATTGTTGGTATAGGGCGAGACGAGAATTATCTTAAATCAATCGCAGGTCCAACTGTTACATTTTGCGGTAATCTCAAAGATGAAGACCTCAGAAAAGAATTAGCTGGAGCACGTGCATTTTTGTTTGCCTCAGTTGATGAAGAGTTTGGAATTGCTCCGGTTGAGGCAATGAGTCATGGTGTGCCTGTTATCGCATATGCATCAGGAGGCTTAAAAGAAACCGTCAAAGATGGAGTAAATGGATATGTATACGACGAACTGTCTGACAAAAAATTAGTTCAATCGTTTAAACGATTGAACTCTTTAACGGCTACTGAATACGAGACTATGTGTCGTAATGCAAGGGAGGAATCTGAACAGTATTCTGAAGACAACTTCAAAACAAGATTTATGGAGTTTGTAAAAAAACTCTAACCCTTACCTCTAAACAAAACAATAATTCTTATTTGTGCTATAGAATCAAGAGTCTAGAGTAAAGAGTCAAAAAATAATTACTCGTTTCGTATTGCGTCAATTGGCGAAAGATCTGCTGCTTTTTTAGCAGGAAATACACCAAATACAACGCCAATTACAGACGATACACCAAGTGCAAGAACGACGGAGTTTAAATCAATGTATGCTGGAAAAAACTTTTGAATAAAAAATACAATAAGGTACGCAAGTGCGAGTCCCATAAGTCCACCAAGAGCAGAGAGGACAACTGACTCAACAAGAAATTGAAGTAATATATCAGAAGTTCTAGCTCCCAGTGCGCGCCGTATTCCAATCTCTTTAATCCGTTCAGTTACGGTTACGTACATAATATTCATAATACCTATTCCACCAACCACGAGTGACACTGCTGCAATTGCTACCAGTACCAAATTAATCATGCTAAAAATACTCTGAATTGCACCAAGTAGCTCTGCCTGATCAATTACTGAAAAATCATCTTCTTTATATCGTTTTAACAGTGCCTCTTTGATGTCTTCTTTGGCGGTTTCAATACTCACCTCACTTGAAGATTGTGCAATTATTGCATAAAACTTTTTATCTGGATTAAAGACTTGGGCTGAAGTATGAGGCATATATATAAATGAGTCAAGATCAGGACCTCCAAAACCTCCCCCACCTTTTGATTCAAGTACTCCCATCACCTTAAAGTTCTGTGTATCTATTTTTATTGTTTTTCCCAGCGCTTGCTCTTCGGTGTCAAACAGTTTTGCTGCAATTTTTGGACCAATTACCGCTACTTTGCTACGCTTGTCTAAATCCTTTTTGGTAAACACCTCGCCATGAATAGTATTTAAGTTAAGAGCAGCAAATATATCAGAAGTACTTGCATATAGCGTAGCAATTTCAGGGTCACGCCCGGCACTTACAGAAATAGACCTTGTAACAATAGGTACTACTGTAGTAAGACTCTTCACTCGTTCAAGTCGAAGCACATCACGATTGTCAAATCGAATGGTAGACATTCCACCAGTCGAACTAAAACTTCCTCCTCGGAGCACTTGCCCCGGAACAATTCGAATGATATTTGATCCCAGACTTTGAAACTGATCGTCTATGTATTTCCGTAGTCCAAGTCCAAACGCGATAAGAATCACAACCGATAATACTCCAATAACAATTCCAAGCGAAGTCAAAAAAGTTCGACCTTTATTTCTCCCAAAATCTTCAAAAGCTGATTGTAATACAAACTGTATATTTTTCATTGAACTTTTCCATCTTTAATAACTATTTGTCTTTCAGTCTTTGCAGCTACTCCTGTGTCATGAGTAACGATAACAACAGTAATTTTTTCATTTTCATGTAGTTCTTTTAATAACTTTAAAATTTCGGCACCAGATTTCGAATCAAGATTCCCGGTAGGTTCGTCAGCAAGAATAAGATTGGGATTCATGATAAGTGCACGTGCAATTGCAACGCGTTGTTGTTGTCCACCCGAAATTCGGTTTGGATATGACTTTTCCTTACTATCTAGTCCAAATCGTTTGAGTAAATATCGTGCTTTTTCTATTGGGTTATACGAAAGTTCTGTTCGCGTATAAATAGTAGGGATAAGAATATTTTCAAGCACTGTTAACTTGTTGATAAGATTGAACTGTTGAAACACAAATCCAACAAATCTGTTCCGAAGTGATGAAAGATCATTATCATGTAGTTTTGATACGTCTTTTTCGTTGATAAAAACAGATCCTGAAGTGGGTTTGTCTAATAGTCCAATAATATGCATGAGCGTAGACTTTCCACTTCCCGATGGACCGATAATAGAAGAAAACTCACCCTTTTGAATAGTCAAACTTACGTCGTCTAATGCAGTAAATACTACATCATCATCAAGTGTATACGATTTGGTGACATTAGTAAGTTTAATCATTTGATTACAACGTCGCCTTCTTTAAGACCGGAGAGCACTTCAACAAATCCGTCTGCTTCAAGGCCAGTTTTAATATATGTTTTTTTATCGCCCCCATTTTCTTTACGAGTTACATAGCGTTTATCTCCTTCTGATCGAACAAACGAATCAAGAACTACAACCACGTTACTTTTTTCTCTCAATGTGAAAGAAACATCCCCGGTCATGCCTAGTCTATATTGTTCTATAGCATCAGCTGCTAATCGAATGCGACCCTCATACACTGTGCCAGTTTCACCAGTTTTTGGTGTAAAAGAAATATAATATACGTTGCCGGAAACTTGTTTTTCAGGAAACGAATCAAATTCCATAACTCCTTGCAGATCTTCTGAAAGTTGAATTACCTCTGTTTGATCTGCAAGAAACGAAAAATAGAGCGAATATGGATTTACAATTTCAATTTCGGCTTGAGAAGGCGTGATATTCACCCCAGAATGTTTTGCATCCATGCGTATAACAACTCCATCAATAGGAGTAAACAGATTGCTATATTCAAGTGCTAGATTTGTAATCTCTACATCTAGGACAGATGAATTTAGTCCATATTGCGAATTCTCAAGTATCCGTTTCATTTTGTTGCCAATGTCGTTATTTGGTTGGTCTCCCACCCGTTGATTGTCATCATCAGATTGTTCAAAGGAGTTGCGAGTTTGCGCGTACGTTTGTAAACTTTTTTCGAGTCTCTTCTTGAGTTCACGTTGATCAAGTGAAGCGAGTGTCTGAAATTTTTTAACCTCATCCCCCTCTTTGACACCAATCCACGAAAGTCTTCCCGATGTTTGAAATCGAAGTACCACATGCTCTTCCGCGCGAATATCTCCGGCAAGTGAAAGAGTCTCTTTAATATCTCTTCGTTCCACAGTATATGAGTTTTCTTGTGCTTTTTTAGCGTCCGCAGTTTGACTTTGATACAAATAAAACCCAATTCCAGCAAGAACGATAATCACCACATACCAACGCTTCGTAATAAAAGAAATAATACTATGTAAACTTTTTTTCATACTAATCTAATCAAGCAATTAATTTTTGTAATAATGTGGTTACCGTTTGGGTTTCCGCATCGGTTAATGACTCAGTAAAAGCTGTACAATACTGTTTCATTTTTATAATGCCATTATTAGCTTCGGAAACACCAAGCGGAGTTAAACTCAGCCAAATCTCTCTCCCATCTTCCACCTTGTGATTTCGCTGTACCAGGCCACCTCTCTCCAGATTAGCTATCTTTTCAGAGAGAGCTGATAACTTAGAATACACCTTTTTTGAAAGTTCTGAAAGGGTATGATCTTTTTGTGATAACAAATGAAGAATAGTCATTTGCAACATGAGATCTTCATTATGTTTTTTATGTTCTCCTTTTATACGTCTCCCAATAAAATAGAGCGTAAACAAAAAATCTACTCGTACATCACCCATACATAATATAGTACGGTAACCGAAGTATTATGTCAACAGAATTATTAAAGGAATGGAGACCACTCTGTAATAGGCATAACGTTACTTGCCATAAAGTTCCAGGCATACGCATATGCAATGATTACAGCAACAACTCGAGCAATGTGCCAGCCTTTTTGAGTATTTGTTAAAACGTGTTGAAAAGCGATAAAAGCAAAAGGTAATAGTGGAATGCTATATCTCGCAATATCGCGATGTTGAACAAACAATGTACCCCCTAAAAACACGAGACAAAAATAAAAAAAACTTCTGTGAGGAGAATTCCAAAACGATATGATTGTCACAACATACACCATGATGTAAAACCATACATCTTCAAGCCAAGCAGTACCCACCCATTGTGCTGAAGTAGAAAATACTGAAAGTGGATACGGCATAGGAACCGTTGCACCAGTATTGAAATATGCGAAAAAATTGCCAAATTGAATGTGATACAGCGCAAATACAGCGATAAGTGCGATCGGAATGAGAAGTAAGAAAAGAGCTGATTTATGAATACGCTGTTTATGTATAAAGTGAGATTCAATGAGGGCAAACATATATGCTGGGAATAATAAGATACCTGGTAATTTGGTACTTACAGCAAGCGCTCCAACAATACCCGCGAGTCCATATTTTTTTTGCTCAAAAAAATACAATGAAGCAATGACAAAAAGCATAAATAATGGTTCAGGAGAGCCAACGGTATGAAGCACAAGGAATCGAGGGACAAACAGTATGGACGCGGTAAGAAGAATGGGGTGATTAGTGATTTTTAAACGGTTAAGCATGGTATAGAATAACCAGGCAAGAAACACAGTGGACAGCACGGTAACAAGTAGCATTGCTTTTGTAAACCCGAAACCCAAACTAGATACAATCCAAATGAAAAACGGATATAACGGAAGGTGCGCCGCATAGTATAAGGGATTTTGTGGCATAGCAGGATCACGAGTGATTTCCTGGATAAGTGCTGGGTTATATGCTGTTTTTGCAGGAATAATATAGAGTGGACCATCAAAGTGGCTGAGTATCGTCTGAAAATTACCCGATAGTATAAAGGGCAACCACGCCAAGAGCGTGCTTGAGAAAACAATAATAAGTAAGGTACAATAAGGAACTATGCGTTTTGACATACTGTTTATTATACTACTCGGTGCCTTTCTCCGGTTGTATCGTGTTGATGATTTTTATATGTTCCTTGCCGACCAAGGGCGCGATGCAATTATCGCTCGGAGAATTGCTACTTTTGAAAAACTCCCTCTCATTGGTCCTCCCTCATCAATTGGTGAGGTGTTTTTAGGTCCGTTTTACTACTATCTTGTTGCTCCATTTATGTGGTTTACCCGTATGCACCCGGTGGGGTTGGCAATTGGGGTTGGAATTCTGAGTGTTATAGCACTCATTGGCATATACCTTATTGTTCGTAAGGCAACATCACATAGGATTGCATTTTTCTTTACTTCAGTGCTCGCAACATCAGGACTCCTTGTTGAATTTAATCGATTTTCATGGAATCCAAACCTACTTCCCTATGCCTCATTTATCACACTTTCTCTATTGTATGTAGCACTTCATGGAAAGAAAAAGAAACTGTATTCACTACTTTTTGGACTTGCATTTGGTCTTAGTTTTCAACTCCATCACTTAGCCGCGCTTCTTGCAATTCCTATTGGAATATACTTTATTGTATTTGTTACGACACAAAAAAAGGTGAAGGATACTATCGTTGTCCCTTTGTATGCGGTGGGTTCATTTTTAATCACACTGTTGCCGTTTGTACTTTTTGAGTTTCGACACAACTTTCTTAATGTACGCAACCTCACTTCTCTGTTTACCGAACAGAATCTCGTTTCTTCTGGTCCCTTTTTGAATCGGCTTGGAGACGTTATAAATGCCATGATGAAATTTGCATGGGGATACCCCCTTTCGCAGCCCTTTGCACTAATTGTTTTTATTACAATTGTGTTAGGAGCTTCTTACACGCTTTGGAGAAAATATCATCCTTTTATTTTGTTACATCTTATTGCCGTTGTTTCACTTATTTTTGGACTAAGTAGAGTTAATGCGGCAGCAATACCTCACTATTATCACATTGTGTATGCAAGTTTATATCTTGTTGTTGTGTACACAATATATTCATTATCAGGAAAGTGGAAATTGGTCATTCCATTGATTTGTATTGGTATTTTTTTTGCTTCCCAATTCCATACATATACGTTTTTGTGGGGCAAGCCTTCACGGCAAGATGCATCCCCTATAGCAGTGGGAAAATTTATTGCAAAGCAGACGAATGGTAAGCGTATCAATCTCGCAACGTATCCAGTTGAGTTTACATCACGTGATTCATATCAGTATTTTATTGAATACTATGGGGGTTCGGTGGTTGACGGACATAGCTCTGAAATTACGGACACCATGTATGTATTATGCGATAGACAACCGTGTAAAATACTTAATTCACAGTCTTGGAACATCGAGATGTTTGGTAAGGCGAAAATTGATAGAATATTTTATGAAGGTGGTATTGTAATTTATCGACTTAAGCATGACTTGTCACTATGAAAACAATCTCGCTCATTATCCCCTGCTATAACGAAGAACTTAACATTCAAAAAGGTGTACTGGATAAAATTGGCAATTATGCAAATGCCAATGCAGCAATTACAGAGGTTATCATATCCGATGATGGGTCAACCGATGCGACAAAACAAAAAATAAAAGAATATTATTTACCTCATTTTTCGAAATTTAAACTACTCGAAAACGAACACAGAGGAAAAGCACAAACTCTCATTTCTGGAATACGAGCCGCAAAGGGAGAATACGTTTTATTTACCGACATAGATCTAGCAACTCCAATTGAGGAAGCATCAAAATTTGTACCAGAGATTGAAAAGGGAGTAGATATAATCATTGGTTCCAGGAGCACGCAAAGAAAAGGAGCACCTTTTATTCGAAAGGTAATGGCTGTCGGTTTTATATATATTCGTAATTTCGTAATTGGCCTAAATAACATTCGGGATACACAGTGCGGGTTCAAAGCGTTTCGTACAGTTGCAGCAGTTCAAATTATTGACAGTCTGCGCGTGTTTAAAAAAGCCGTATCAGTAAGTGGATCATCTGTTTCGGCCGGATTTGATCTTGAATTTTTGTATTTAGCTTCTAAGAAGAAATACATCATTAAGGAAATTCCTGTTGTGTGGACTCATGTTGAAACAAAGAATGTGAATTTCATTCGAGATTCAGTTGAGACGTTGAAAGATATTCTTCGCATTAAATACTATGAAATCAACGGCACATACTCGTCTTAGTTTGTGGGGTTCGGTTTTTATTCTCTTTCTCTTAAGTTGTTTTATTGTGTTTTTTCGATTTAACTCTATTCCTTCTACTCTCACCTTCGACGAAATAGAGTTCGCAAAATTTGCGCTTTTATTAGACGGTAATCCGTACACGCCATATAGTCCCTATGCAACAGGACATGCGACACTCTATTTTTATATACTCCTTTTTTCAATGAATGTGTTTGGAGTTTCTGCCTTCGCACTTCGTCTCCCTGCTGCAATTTTCGGTGTAGTAACTCCAGTTATATTTTTCTTTGTTCTCTACTATTCCCTTAAAAAAATTCACATGTTACATTCGCAAAAACTACATCACATTCTTACTGTAATTGGAACATTTTTATTTATTACTCAACGATGGTATTTCAACTTTGCTCGTTTCAGTTTCGAAGGAACTTTTCTATTATTTCTTGAATTAAGCTCTCTCCTCTTTTTTCTTCGGTATACCGAACATCGTCAAAAAAAATGGCTTATTCCAGCAGGATTATTTGCTGGTCTTGCATATAACTCATATCAACCCGGAAGACTGTTTATTTTTCTCATTGGTACTGCGTTATTTTTATTTATTCTTGAGCGTAAACAAAATAGACTAGACTTTTCCTTTTTTTCCCGTAAAACACTAACAACATTTGTAACACTCCTTGTTCCCTTTATAATTGTCATAACCCCCTTAAGTTTGTATCTTTCTAAAAATCAAGATGTACGAATGTACCAACTTTTTTATCCCGCAAATAACGAGATGACTGTTTCCGAAAAGCTTGAGTTTTTTAAACGCAACCTTGTAGGAACCACACTCATGTTTACCACAAAAGGAGATGTAAACGGAAGACACAACTATCCCAATAAACCAGCGCTCAACCCCATTATGTCTGTTTTATTTGTTTCCGGTTTATTGATTGCGTTATGGAATTTAAAAGATAAGATGAATCAACTGTATAACATGTATTTTTTCCTGTCGGTTATTCCAACACTACTTACCTATCCGTGGGAAAATCCCAATATGCTTCGAACAATTACAACATTGCCATCGATAATTTTTTTTAGCGTAACCGCATTATATACGACTATCCAATGGATAGAAAAAAAACACAAAATGCCATATAAAGTAGTTATGCTTGTTCTATTTCTCGTTGTTCTCCTTTCTGCCATGTATGACCTTCGCACATATTTTGTTCATCAAGCAGAAGTATTCAAAGAAGCATTTGAAGCGCCAAATGAACTAATGTATTACACGAAAGACCTTCCATGAAAATTTCGAATCAACAACAAAAGAGTTTGTTTTTATATCTAGTGCTCACTTCCATAGTTGCTCGGATTGGGTTTATAAGTATTCACAATTTGGACTTATTGAGAACTCCATATAATCACACCCTAACTGAGAAAGAGTACCAAGAATCACAATGGACTCAATCACAAAACGTTTCACCGGATGTGCTCCTTGATGAATGGGCAATTCAAAGTGGTTATACCGGTTGGAAAAATTATGAAGATGAGATGAGAGGAACGGTCGCTATCGATGAAAAAAGAATTGCTATTATTCAAGATAAAAAAGATAAGGGGATATCAGATAGTACTCTATATGCTTATGCGGGATATAAGTATGTAACCGGAACTTCCCCTCACCTACTCAATCCCGAACATCCACCCTTTGCTAAGTATCTCATTGGATGGTCAATACAGCTGTTTGGAAATACTGTCATAGGTTCGTTAGTAGTTGGCGTGCTTCTTCTTGTTGTAGTTGGCTGGTTCACGTATATCATTACCCACTCTTATTTGAGAGCAGCTATAGCAGCACTTTTAGTTAGTTCATTTTCATTGTTTAAAGATCAACTCATCAACGGTCCACAACTTGAACTGTATCAGGCTTTATTTGTTTTATTGTTCCTTTCTTTTCACACAGTATGGTTGAAAAATAAAAATAGAACCATGTATATTTTTGCTAGTATTGTTTTAGGACTTGGGCTATCTACAAAAACACTACTACCCTTTCTCACACTTTTTGGAATATATATTCTTGCAGTACACTTCATTTCTTTTTCGAAAAACAAACAATATGCCGTTATATCATCACTTTTTTTATTAGGAGCTGCAGGACTAGTCTTTGTATTGACATATCTTCCGTACTTTTCTCAAGGTAATTCACTTCGATCGTTTTTGGGATTACAAAAATATATTGTGATGTTTTATCAAACATCATCCATTCCGTTAGTTGAGTTTTTTGGAAATTATATACGACTCATTACGACCGGAAGTTGGAAGTTTTGGGATGAGGCGCGTACCGTTTCACAGTATAGCGCATGGGATATATCGTGGCCGTTATTAACGATACTTAGCTGTATCGCTTCTGTAAGATCATTTATGAGATATACCTATCTTGTATTATTTCTATTTTTGTATCATGCATTTTTATTTGTTACACCAATTTTTCCTCGCTATCTCTTACTTCTTTTCATTCCTTCCATTATCATTATTGTCAGCACGTTTGGTAAAAAACAATTATGAAAAAACACATTATTTTATTTATTTTTATTTTTCTATTTACAGCCATTCACTTTTATAAAGTACTTTCACACGTTACTCCTTTTTTTGACTGGGATGAAGGCATTTATGCCCAAGTGGGTCGCGAAATGATTCGAGAAAATTCATTTTTAATACCATTATGGCAAGGCAGAGTATGGTTAGATAAACCACCACTCCCCCCACTGCTTTATGGACTTGCGGAATATCTTCCTGTTGCTCCAGAAGTAAGTATGCGTATGATTTCTGTTGTCATGTCGGCAATAGTTTTGGTGTTGTTTTACACACTCTCATTTCGTGTTTCGGGGTCGGCTATCGTTGCAATAACTTCCACCATCATCACATCATTTTTACCACCCTTCGTACAACGTACCCAAGTATTAAATGTAGATGTTTTTCTTTTGATAGGGTGGTTTGGATATGTACTTTTTTATAAACAACGATTTGTTGGGGTGGTCTTTTTACTAATTGGCACATTAAGCAAATCGCTCCTTGGTTTTTTTCCTGTGGCGATGGTTGGAATATACGAATTATGGATGGTTATACATAACAAAAAAAACAAAAGCAAACATACACATCGTTATACACTTCATACGATTGCAATTCAGATGGGACTATCACTTATTTGGTTTATTTGGATGTATGCACAGTTTAAATCAGAGTTTATACAGTACCATTTTTTAGATAGTCACCTCAAAAGAGTAACTACGTCTATTGAGCAGCATTTTGGACAACGTACATTTTATATCGACATAATAGTTACGCAGTTTAAATGGTTTTTAGTTCCTGTAGTTGTCTCTACTATGCTCGGTTTATATGATTTTTTAATTAAGAAAAAGTATGAGGCATTCTTTGCCCTTCTTTTTATTCCGTGGTTTTTATTTCTCAATCTTACGAAGACCAAAATTGCATGGTATATTTATCCAGTTCTTCCCCAATTCGCATTTCTTACGGTTTATTGGTTACGGGCCATTCCCGTTGATTGGATGAGAGCAGGAATTGCTGGGGTCATACTTTTCTTATTTTTTCAATTTAATACTCCGATTAACGCATATCTTACAACTGATTATTCTAAGTGGGAAGATTATCAGCTCGTTGCACAAGATGCAAAAACTGTTGGGTGCGTACATCTTGATGTGCTTGTTAACCCCACGACCAGAGAATCGTATGCAACTTTAAAGTCAATGGACTTAGTTATACGGACAACTACGTGGTGGGGAGATCACCCGTCAATTGCGTATTATGCAGATATGCCAACCGAGTATGCATATACCACAGAAGAGCTTATAACACGCTTCACCGACAGACCACAAAATAGTTGTTTTATGCTCATGACAAATGACGATGTAGACGTTTCTTCGTTTCGAGTGTTATCCAAAAAAGGATCATACGAGCTTCGTGTAAAAGACTGAAAAAAGCATTCCTTGATTCTCGGAGCACTCTGTTCATGAGCAAGTCGAGTAGTAAGCGCTTCAAATAGCGACATACGCAGATCTTGCGAAGGGATAGAGTGCGTAAGAGAATGGCTCTAATCCAAACCTTGACAAAAGTACTTATTGGATTTACACTATACCTAGTTATACTATAAGACAAAATATGGAAAAAACAGCTGAGTACACGGCTGGAATAGCAACAGAGTTTGTTGACTGTCTTTTGGACCTTATCCTTCTTCCCTTCCTTTGGATTGCAAGTCAGCAGCAGTAATTACTTTACAAATGCAATTATGTAAGTCCCTATTGTTATGAGTGTGGCACCAACTGCAATGGGAACTGTTATTTTTTCGCGAAGTATAATCGCGGCAAAAATTAGAGTGAGGACGAGACTAAATTTATCTACAGGAGCAACTTTCGATGCATCACCAAGCTGGAGTGCTCGAAAATAAAAGAGCCACGAGAGGCCGGTTGCTAGTCCAGACAAAACAAGAAAAAGCAACGTTGTTTTAGGCAACTGTGTAAGTTCTTTGTGAGTACCCTGTGCAAAAACGATCCCCCACGCGAAAATGAGTATGACCACTGTTCGGATTGCTGTGGCAAGGTTTGAATTAATATCTTTAATGCCGATCTTTGCTAGTATTGCAGTAAGTGCGGCAAATACTGCAGATAATAGTGCGGGAATAAACCAGTTCATGTATGAGTTCAGTATACCAAACAAAAACTCCGTCTTTCGACGGAGTTTTGTGAGCTATAGCGAACTACTAATAGCTAGTTACTTTTTAATATCCCATATCACCCATACCACCCATTCCACCCATGCCACCTGGCATTGCTGGGGCTGCATCTTTCTTTTCTGGGATATCGCTTATAAGCGCTTCAGTTGTTAGGATCATGGTTGCAACCGAAATTGCATTTTGTACTGCTGATCGAACCACTTTAAGTGGGTCAATAATACCGGCCTTAATCATATCGATTGGTTCGGCGGTTTCAACAGACTCGGTTGATAGTACATCAAATCCAAAACCTTTTGCACTTACGGTGCGTGCTTTTGCGATAAGTTCACCAGGATTAAGTCCTGCATTTCGCATAAGCATTTTAAATGGCTCTTCAACTGCAGCTTTGACGATTTCATATCCAATAATTTCGTCTTTACTGACACCTTCTTTTTCAAGAGCTTTTGTATTCATGTGCTGGGCAATATTCAACAAAGCAACCGCACCTCCAGGAACAATTCCCTCTTCAAGTGCTGCTTTAGTTGCGGCAACCGCATCAATAACACGCTCTTTTTTGTCTTTCATCTCGATCTCGGTAGCTGCTCCAACGTTGATGACTGCAACACCACCTGAAAGCTTTGCAAGTCGCTCCTGAAGCTTTTCTCGATCAAACTCAGATGTGGTTTCGCCAATCTGTCTTTTGATTTGGGCAACACGTGCATCAATGGCTTTTTTTTCACCCTTTCCACCAATGATACTTGTGTTTTCCTTGTCAGACTTTACCTTGTCTGCGCGTCCACAGTCTTCAACTTCTACTGTGTCAAGTTTTTTACCTAATTCTTCTGAAACAACAGTTCCTCCAGTGAGGATTGCAATATCCTGAAGCATTTCCTTGCGTCTGTCACCAAAACCAGGTGCCTTCACAACAAGAACATTAAATGTTCCTCGAAGTTTATTCACCACAAGCGTTGCAAGAGCTTCACCATCTACATCATCTGCAATGATGACAAGATTTTTAGAAACTTTTACAAATTTCTCAAGAAATGGAAGGAGGTCTGCAATTGCAGAAATTTTCTTATCAGTGATAAGAATATAAGGATCAGACACCTCCGCTGTCATTTTATCGGTATCGGTAGCAAAGTAGGCTGATGCAAATCCTTTATCAAACTGCATACCTTCTTTGTGATCAACAAATGTCTCAAGACTTTTTCCTTCCTCTACTGTAATAACACCATCT
>Ga0209835_1001169_pt1 | contig 15144 bp, 11 predicted proteins | sample LakKivwa52mmetaG_FD_184138 | JGI IMG/M metagenome (GOLD analysis project Ga0209835, IMG submission 184138) | Anoxic lake water microbial communities from Lake Kivu, Rwanda to study Microbial Dark Matter (Phase II) - Lake Kivu water 52m metaG... | ecosystem: Environmental > Aquatic > Freshwater >...
CGCAGTATTACGCAAAAGCAGGCAACTGCTACGAGCAGGCAGGCGAATTCACAAAAGCAGCCGACGCATACATCCAAGCGGCAAACAACACAAACGACAGAGAACTCAAATTGCAGTATTACGCAAAGGCAGGCCCACTCTTTGAGCAGGCAGGCGAATTCACAAAAGCGGCCGACGCATACCTCAACGCGGCATACTACACAAACGACCAAGAACTCGAATCGCAGTATTACGCAAAGGCAGGCAACTGCTACAAGCAGGCAGGCGAATTCACAAAAGCAGCCGAAGCATACATCCAAGCTCTTGTTGCGGATAAGCAGCACATAATTGCAAGTTTGCCTTTCCCTTTGAATGAACAGGCGGTTGCCGATTCCATACTTGCATTAAATACGACTTTGGGCACAGCTTTTGCATCCGGATTAGTTTCAGGAGCCCTCAATAATCCTGGCAGCAAAGAGGATTTTCTTGCGGTTTCAGGCTGGTTTTCTGAAAACTACGCACCAGCAAAGGAAGTAGAGGAAACCAGCTTCTTTTTCCAGAACTACCAGCCAAAATGCGGCTTATCCGTTGCAACAGGGATAATCAATGCGGGCTTCCGCCCAGATACTGCGCTTGCCCTGATGAGCATGGATGTGCAATGGTCCGCAGGCGAGATAAAAAGCCTTAGGGAGCTTCTTCCGCCAGGCGGAGAGGTGAGCAAGAACAAATACACACGGGCAGTCTTCATGTCATTCATCCAGAACAACGCACCACTCCAGGTGGAAATAATCCGCTCCTGCATCAGCCGCACGGAAAAATTCAACAAAGGTGACGACGAGCGCCTTCTCCAGGTGATGTCCTTTGCCCATTCGCTTGGGGCGGATTTTGCAGGCCCATTCGGTTCTTCCGATTTCAGCACAATGCCTAAAGCCGTCAAGGTTGGATGCGACATTGCAAGCAAAAATCTCTCCCCCTTCTACTCTCGCGCCCTTCTAAGGAAAACTCCGGCAGATGCCCTTGCAAGATGGCTTTCGGTTTTTCCAGAATTCGAGCAGACGATGAAAATCCACCATGACGAGGACCTCATTCCCCCTATGCGCGTCCTTGCAACAGTCGAGCTTTTGGGCATGCGGGAAGGCTTTGCCAAGCACGATCCCAAAGTCGCGGAATACCTCCAAACAAAGCTTGAGAAGCTTTTCCCAAATAAGGACGAGCAGCAGGCAATCCGCGAATACCTTGACGGGTATGCCTCAATGGATGATGAGAAGCTGATTTTCGCAACCGACGACTTATCAAAGATACGCGAAAAGCTTGCAACCTGGAGCTCTCCAACAAAAGTCGACCACGTCCTCTCAGAAGTCTCGATACGTGACCGGCTTCTTGAGGCGCAGCAGAAACTGGACGACATATTCTACAAGAACCATTTCTCAGAGGAATTCATCCAGATTGCCGGGCTTCATGAGGATGCCCCGACCATGAAGGCGCTTTCCGAGCAATTTAGGGAGCTCAAGGAAAACGGGGCATCGAAATCAGAACTTGATGCCATCCGTCAGCAGCAGGACAGCATCAGGAAATGGTCGAAACTGCAGATAATATTCCAAAACTACCAGCAAAAGTTCGACCTGCTTAATGCCGACATAGAGAATGCGGGAAAGAAGCTTGCGCCCTATAAAGACATGCTTGAGAAATGGGGCTTTGATTATGGCGATTCTTTCGGCAACAAGGTTTTCACAGGGGAGCTTCGGCTCCTTTCAGAGCGCTGCAAATCAGAATTGGCGAAGAATCCAAAAGATGAGCGCATAGCCGCGCTATCAGGCGAAATAGCCGACTTTGAGAAGGCATGCGGCAACGCAAACAGCTATGTTGCGGACCTTGCGGACAGGCTCCGACCCGTTGATGACAAAAAAAGCGGCATATTGGACGACCTCCAAGCAAAAAAGGCATGGTCTGAACGGCTGATTTCTGAACTCGAAGGAGGGCTGAGTGAGAAAGAGGGCTTGGGGCGCATACATGATGGGCAAGAACCCCTTTACAATATCATCTCTGCAAAGGAGAATATCGATAAAGCCGAGTTAATCGACATTCTTAGGCGCTACACTGAAACAACCGCAATAAACGACCTTGAGCATATAGTTTCCATGGCAAGGAACGAATCATCCACGCAGAATCTGGTTTACACATACTCTGCGCAGCAGGATTTCTCAGGAATGGAGCTTGCGATGGTCGGGCAGTGCCTGGACTACCGCTACCGCAGGAACTCAATAGGCAATGCGCCATTCACGGTTTCCTACCAGGATTCTTGGCGCCAGATGGTGGTCGCTTACCTGCCAGAAGATACTATGCAGATGCAGCCAAAGGTCGACAGCATTATTTTCCTTGCCCAAGTCGAGTCAAACAGAGTTAAGGAAACTTCGGTTGTGACTGACGGCGTATATGTGCCTGATGGGTCTGAACGCGGCTGGAGCAAAGTAGAAGGGCACATCAGGTTTGCCTGGGAAAAAGCGAAGGAACTAGGTATGCCCCTTGTTGTACCAGCGTGTACTGGTCCAGGCGCCCTCTTGCCCTATTTCCCGCAAATTAAGGAGCTTGCGCAGGAGTTTGGGGTGAAAGCAGATGAAAGGAGCGTCAAAGTGCTTGTGCAGCCAGGCCCTAGCAAAGCCACATACTGCGAATTGGCGGGCTATGAACACTACGAAGAGAACACCGAGCTTGAAGTCAACGCACTTGTTCTCAACTGGCCTCCGAACAAACCGTTATAAAACTCCACGCCTATCTTTTTGCTGGTATTCCTATGCTTTCTCTGAAGCTAATTCGTGAAAATCCTTCCATTCTTCGCACTGCACTTGAGAAAAGGCAGGCTTCAACCGAGCCTGTTGAGCGCCTGGTCGATTTAGATGGCAAGTGGCGCACCGCAAAGCAGGAAGCTGACAAGCTCAAAGCGGAAAAGAACTCACTTTCTCTTCAAATTTCCGAAGCTAAAAAGAAAGGCGCAAGCGTTGAGCCAATCCTCATAAAGACAAAGGAGCTCTCTGAGAGGATAAACGAGACCGACCTTCGCGCTTCGGCACTTGAGGAGCAGATGGGGCAAATACTCACAACCGTGCCGAATATTCCCCACGAGTCGGTGCCTGTTGGCAAGGACGAAAGCGAGAATAAGGAAATTCGCAAGTGGGGCGAGCCGAAAAAAACTAGCAGAGACACAAAGCCGCATTATGAGGTTGCGGACAAAAGGCTCATCGACTTCGAGCGGGGCGCAAAACTTGCGGGCCACCGCTTTGTCGTCCTCAAGGGATTGGCAGCGCGGCTTGAGCGCTCGCTCATCAGTTTCATGCTCGACTTGCACACAATGAACGGCTATATTGAAATTCTCCCACCATTCCTTGTGAACTCGAAAATCCCGTTCGGCACCGGGCAGCTTCCAAAGTTCGCCGAGGACCTCTACAAGTGCGAGAAGGACGACATGTACCTAATCCCCACCGCTGAAGTGCCGGTCACCAACCTTTTCGCAGGCGAAATACTCGACGAGGTGCAGCTTCCCATGCACTTTTGCGCCTACTCCACGTGCTTTAGGCGCGAGGCAGGCGCCTACCAGAAAGACATCAAGGGAATGATACGCCAGCACCAGTTCGACAAGGTCGAGCTCGTAAAATTCTCAAAGCCCGAAGACTCGTTTGCCGAGCTTGAAAAAATGGCAAAGGACGCCGAATCGGTTCTCAAGAAACTCGAGCTTCCCTACCGCACAATCGAGCTTTGCACTGGCGATTTGGGCTTCGCATCCGCAAAAACATACGACATCGAAGTGTGGCTGCCCTCTCAGGACAAGTACCGCGAAATTTCCTCCTGCTCAAACTGCACGGATTTCCAGGCAAGGCGCGCGAACATCCGCTTCAGGCGCGGCAACAAGCCCGAGTTCGTGCACACCCTCAACGGAAGCGGATTGGCAGTGGGCAGGACAATGATTGCCATAATGGAGAATTGCCAGGACGAGAACGGCTTTACCATCCCCAAGGCGCTTCGCGACTACATGAGAGTGGATAGAGTAGACTTCTAATCAAGACCAAGTCGCCTTTTTGCTTCTTCATGCGGGAGTGTCCTTCCTTTAGCCAAATCCGCTCTTGCTTTGCGAATTCCAGCGCGGAATTGGGCAGTATACTTTCCTTCGTTGTCCTCAGTAGGTATGCTTCTCATTCAGCCACCACCTTTGCCTTCCTTCTCTATCTTTTCTTTCAGCTCCGCAAGGAATTTCCCTTCAAGAAGGGACTCGAAAACAACTTCTGGGTCGCCAAGTGAATAGGGCGTTCCCTTCAATTTTGCGCGAAGTATCTCCATGCCCATCTCCTTCGGGCTTTTCTTCTTCTCGCGAGCGTCCTTTATCTGCAAAATCCTCTCACGCAAGTTTTCTGAGTTGAGCGAATTGTCAACGAATACTCCCTCGCCAAGCTCCGGGATCGACAGGTCTGCGGCATGGAAGCCCTCGGCAAGCGTCCCCTTGACAACTATTTTCACAAGAGGCGCCTTCCCGTTCAGCTTGCCTTCCGAGCTAAGCCTTGCGGCTTCGGCAATTATCTTTGAGCGTATCTCTTCCGGCGTCGCCTTTTCGAAGCGGAGAACCGTGTGGAAAAGCTGCCTTGAGGCAATGGGCACGAATTTCGGGGCTTTCCCTTTCGTGTCATAAAAAAGCCACCCCCTCTGCCCCACCTCATCCTCACGAAGCTGCGTTACAATTGTGCTTCCGGGATTGAGCACCTTGCCAGACAAGTTGGGCTTATGTATGTGGCCGCACAGATAGAGGTCAAAGCCGTCTGGCAAATCATCGAACGTGATGAACTGCTCATTTTTCGCAATGTCAAACTCCTGGAAAGACTGGTGGAGCACGAATATGTTGAACGCCCCGGAAACAGGCTTGCAGGAAAGCTTTCCAATGCCTTCCCTTGCCATATCATCAGGCACATTCCCCATGCCGGAAATGGCAACCCTCTCGCCATCCTTCTCAATTGCAACCGTCTTATTATGCACGCTTTCCGCAAATCCGCCATGCATGAGAAGCTCGGTCGGGTGCACATAGCCTTTTGCCCGCCTATCATGATTGCCATGGATTGCGAATATCGGCGGCTTCCCCTCAGTTCCACCCAGTTTGAAGAGCACGATGCCGTCCTTCTCGCCGGCAGGCGCCATCAACAAGCCGCGCGAGCGGAAGATTTCAGACGCCTCGCGAAGCACCTTTGTCACTTCGGAAAGCGTTTCCATTCTTGGAAGCGGGGTATCGAAGTTGTCGCCGCCAAGCACGAGAAAATCGGCCTCGCGCGAAGCAGCAAGTATCGCCTCTTTCCCCTGGGAAAGCGCGTCCTCCTCGAACCTGCGGTAGCCGAAATGGGTGTCGGTCACAAAGGCGGCTCTCATAACTCTTTTTTCGCCATCAAGGTTTATATAAAGTGGAATGCAAGAAGGGAGCCATGCTTGATCGGATATTCTTTGCGGGCTTCGTGATAGCCGTCATCATTGCAGTGGTCTATTTCCTAAGTAAATAGCTGCCAGCTAATAGATTGGAGATTGGCGCTTCATCGACGTAATGAGAAAAGTTTATAAACTCTTGCCCTTATAACGCTTTCACAACTTTTTAAAAGTTAACTATATGCCAAGGACTGTTTAACGGGGTGGATAGAATGACTGACAAGTGCCCAGAATGCGGAAGCAAACGGCTTACCCGCGACTACGAGAAGGGAGAGCTTCTCTGCTCGAATTGCGGGCTTATAATAGCCGACAATCTTGAGGACCCGCGGCCCGAATGGCGCGCGTTCGACGCCGAGCAGCGCGACAAGAGGGCAAGAGGCGGCGCGCCCATAAAGTACATGCGCCCGAACAAGGGGCTGGTCACAGAAATAGACCAGTACAACCGCGACATCCGCGGGGCGAAAATCTCCCCCAAGAAGCAGGCGCAGCTCTACCGCATGAGAAAGTGGCACAAGAGGGCGTCAATCGCAAGCTCGATGGAAAGGAACCTTGCAATCGCGCTCTCCGAGCTTGACAGGATAGCATCCTACCTCGGCCTTCCGGACTCCATTCGCGAGTCGGCAGCGCTCCTTTATAGAAAATGCATAAAGGCCGAGCTCATCCGCGGAAGGCTTATCGAAAGCGTCGTGTCAGCGGTCATATACGCGACCTGCCGCATGCAGGGCATACCCCGCACGCTTGACGAGATTTCCCGCGTCTCAGGAATTGAGAAGAAGGAAATCGGCAGGGCTTACCGCTTTGTCCGCCGCGAGCTCGACATCGAGGTGCCGCTCACCGACCCCGCGCACTATGTGCCGAAGTTCACGGCAGCCCTCAAGCTCTCAGGCCACGTGCAGGAGAGGGCGATATCACTTCTCAAAAAGGCGATAAGCAAGGGGCTTATTTCCGGCAGGGGACCGACCGGAGTCGCAGCCGCAGCCGTCTACATCGCATCCGCAATGTACGGCGAGAGGCGCACGCAGAAGGAGGTCGCAGACGTCGCTGGTGTCACCGAAGTGACCATCCGCAACCGCTACCGCGAGCTCAAGAAGGAACTGGGGCTCAAGGTAACGCTGTAAGGGGTTTGTTTCTTGACGCGACGGTCGGTATTTTTCCGGCGCGGCAGTCAGTATTTTTTCCGCTGACTCCGCGACAAGCCGACCTCGCGGCACCTTTTGTTTTTTCTTTCCAGGGCTAGCGCAAGCTACTTTCCCTCAATATAAGTGTGCGCGGAATATGCCGCCACAACCCCCTCGCCGACTGCCACAATCGCCTGCTTGAACTTGCCGTCAATCACATCGCCTGCGGCAAAAAAACCAGGCACATTCGTTTCCGCATTCCTGTTTATCTTCACGTGCCCCTTGTCATCAAGCTCCACTCCAGCCTCCTTTGCGACTGCTGAAAGCGGAGTGTGCCCCACAGCCACGAAAACGGCGTCAAGGGGGAGCTTCCCGTTCCCGTTGTAGGGATTGTCAAGCACAACGCCATTCACTTTCTTCTCGCCTTCTATCTCAAGCACGTTCGTATTGTATATCACTTCTATTTTTGTTGTCTCCGCGACTTTCTTCTCATTAAAGGGCTCCGCGCGCAGCTTCCCGCCCCGGTAAATCATGTAGACTTTCGAGGCGAACTTCGAAAGCACAAGCGCGTCTTTTGCCGCTGCATCCGCCCCTCCGATGACTGCAACGGTTTTCCCCTTGTAGAACGCTCCGTCGCAAAGCGCGCAGTAGTGCACTCCCTTTGCAGAAAACTCCCGCTCGCCTTTCACGCCAAGCTTCCTCCACTCTGTGCCTGTTGCATAAATGACTGTTTTAGCGGAATATTCGCCAGAGTCTGATTTCACGGAAAACTTCCCATCCTCCCCTCTATTTATCGCAGACACCGTCGAATCCTTTATCTCGACATTAGGGTAGGCTTTCGCGTGCTCCTCAAGGCTTTGCGCAAGCTCGAAGCCGCCAATGGACTTTATCCCGGGGTAGTTTTCCACAATGTCGGTGGTGGCAATCATCCCGCCGCGCGCCGTGCCCAGAACAAGCACACTCAAATCGAGCCTTCCCGCGTACATTGCGCCAGCTAGCCCAGCGCAACCCGAACCGACAACAACAACATCATAAATTTCAGTCATGTTTCCACCTGTGCCAAAATTGCCCCGCAATCGTTTTTATTAGTGTTGCAATCCGACGGGCTTACGCAGCTAAAAAGCGTTCGCGAACGCTTTTTATCCTTATCCACCAATTGATGGCATGCGATGCCCGTTCTGCCAAGGGAAGAAGAGCGACGTGGTGGACACGCGCGACACCGAGGACTACCGAATCCGAAGAAGGCGCGAGTGCGCAAAGTGCAAGCGCCGCTTCACCACATACGAGGAAATCGAAAAGGAGGACCTGTTTGTCATAAAAAAGGACGGCAGGCGCGAAAGGTTTGACCGGCACAAGCTCCTGAATGGCTTGGAGAAGGCTTGCGAGAAGCGCCCTGTGCGCCGCGAGGAAATCGATGAGATTGCCGACTGGGTGGAAGGGCGGCTTCGAAAGGCGACAAGTAGCGATGTGAAAACAAGCCTGATTGGCGAGCTTGTCATGGAGCGGCTTCGCAAGGTGGATGACGTAGCATATATAAGGTTCGCATCCGTCTACCGCTCGTTCACCGACATCGATTCATTCGAGGCGGCCCTCAAGAACCTTAAGAAAAAACGATAGCGGCGTGATTTTCCCCATGAGACCTTACAACCAAGTCGTCATTTTCTTCGCGCTCACGCAGCTTCTCGGCATCTACACCGGAATTGCGCTCATACATTCTGCAATGCAGATACCCGAGGTGCGGGAGATGTCCGTCGCGCCGACAGGCTCGCCCGACGACCCCCTCAACGCCGCGTTCTTCATAGCATATATCATTTTCGGCGCAGCCATGATAATACTCGTCGCGCGCTTCTACAAAGGGGCAATGCTCTTCCGCTTCCTTGAGCTTGCGGTAATCACTTCGGCATCCGCAATAGTGTTCTTCGCCATCTTCCTGAACGTTTTAGGGCTTGATTTTGAAATCGCATTGCTTCTTGGCGGGCTTGTGGGGCTTGCCCTTGGCGCTGCAAAGTTCTTCTTCCCGCAGATAAAGAATGCTGCCGCGATAATCTCAAGTGCCGGAGTGGGGGCGCTTTTCGGCTTTTCGCTCGGTTTCCTGCCGACTGCCATATTCATAATCGGCCTTTCGGCATACGACTACATCGCGGTATTCAAGACAAGGCACATGGTGGAGATGGCGCGCGAGCTTTCCACCCGCCAGCTTTCGTTTGCCGTGACCGCGAAAAACATTCCTCAAAAAAAGCCAAAAGAAAAGCAGGTCGAATATATCGAGCGCGTGAAAACCGAGGGCGAGAGGCTTGACCTTGGCACAGGCGACCTGTCGGTGCCTGCGATGATTTCGGTTTCCGCCTATTCGCTAGGGCCGAACGGCATCATCTACTCATTTGCAGCGGCAATCGGGGCGACAGTATCTCTCTACTTCCTCCTAAAGTTCGTCTCAAGGCAGAAGGTGTTCCTGCCCGCATTGCCGCCAATATGCCTTGGAAGCATGCTCGCACTACTTATTGCCAAGCTTCTTTACCCCTAGATAGCACGTGTATTGGGATTGCGGGCGGCAGCGCTTGGGCTGCCCACAGATAGCGATTGCTTCTTGCAAGGTTTAGATTTTCCCGACAAGCTCGGTTGAGGGCTTAAGCGTCTTCTTCCCTGGCGTCCAGCTCATGGGGCACGCCTCGCCGCCGTGCTCCTTCACGTATTTTGCAGCCTCAAGCTTCCTTATTAGCTCCACGCTGCTTCTCCCTATGCTGTTGTCGTGGAACTCGTACGCCTTCACAATTCCTTCCGGGTCTATGAAGAAGGTTGCGCGAAGCGCCAATCCCTCGTTCTCAATTAGCGTGCCATAAGCCTTGCACACGCGGTGCGTGGGGTCGGCAAGCATCGGGTAGGTGATTTTCTTTATGGTTGGCGAGTGGTCGTGCCAGGCAAGGTGCACGAATGCCGTGTCCACGCTCACGCTCACCAATTCCGCGCCAAGCTCCTTTATCTTCGAATAGTTGTCAGCAAGCTCGCCAAGCTCGGTGGGGCACACGAACGTGAAATCCGCAGGGTAGAAGAAGAGCACCACCCACTTGCCGCGGAAGTCTTTTAGCGATATTTTCTTGATTTCACCGTTCACGAACGCGTCTTCCGTGAATTCCGGGGCTTTCTCGTTTATCTGCACCATATTTCCACCTCTCCATTAATTTCCATCAACTTGCCAACAGACTTTATTGTGTGTCTTTCCCCTTCTTCTTCGCGCCTGTTTTTTTCGCCGGCTTATCAATAGGCTTTATCACTAGCTTCGTTCCCTTTTTTGGCGCAACCTCTTTCACCGCCTTCTCGAATTCCGCCTGCTTCTTCACAGCCACCTTAATCTCTTCCACGAGGATTTCGATTTCAAAGTCGTCAAGCCCGTGCACGCGCGCGCCGTCCTCGATTGTCTCATAAGCAGTAAGCCCGCAGCCCACGCAGTGGAAGCCGCGCTTCTGCAGCACCCCGTATGACGCGGGGTAGTTGATGAGAAGCTCGCCAAGAAGCATCTTGCGGGTTATTTCTGCAACCATCGCCATAAAGCGTCTGAAAAATAACTTAAACCTTCCTTCCCGCAGATGGGGCGCGCATGAAATCCGCGAGCCAAATCGCCGGCGTTTTCCTCCCCAGATGGGAACAAGAAAGTGGGCTTCCCAGCCCCCAAGACACGCGAGTCGATTTGCCGACGGCATCTTGTGGCAGCCTATTAAAGCTTTGTTCTCATATCCCCGATAGGTATTGGAATGGACGACTACGAATCGATGCTTGACCGTGCGCGAAGCGCTCTTCCTGAAAAGACGATGGCGTTCGAGCGCTTTGAAACGCCCGCGATAGAGTCGATGCTTCAGGGAAGCAAGACAATAATCCGGAATTTCGACCTCATCTGCCAGAAAATCCGAAGGCCTCCGGCAATGCTTTCAAAGTACTTCAGCCGCGAGCTTGCCATTCCCGCGACAATCGAGGGCAACAAGCTAGTGCTCCACGGCAAATTCTACGAGCGGAATTTGAGGGACAAGCTCCAGGCGTTTGTCGATGCCGCGGTCGTGTGCAAGGAGTGCAAGCGGCCTGATACGAAAATCGTTGAGAAGGACGGCGTGAAGACGCTATCATGCGAGGCATGCGGCGCGCGCGCCCCGGTGAAGATTTAAGGCGCGGCGGGCGAACGGGCATGATGCGCCTGTTCGAAGCGCCAGCGTGGATTTAGGGTGTGTTTATGGCTGACGAACCAGTTCCTCCGGAGCAGCAGGCAGGGTGGATGCGCCTCCCAAGGGAAGGCGAGATACTTGGCGTTGTTATCGGCACGCTTGGCGGCGGCAGGATAATGGTGCAGTGCAAGGACGGCAAGGAGAGGATGGGCAGGATACCGGGCAAGATAAGAAGGCACATCTGGGTGCGCGATGGCGACTATGTCATCGTGAAGCCCTGGGAAATAGGCGGCGACAAGAAAGCGGATGTCGTCTGGCGCTACAATAAGTACCAGGCTGAGACGCTTCGTAGGCAGGGGCACATAAAGTAGTGCTATTTTTGAAGGTCGATTTTCCTAAGCCCGAATTCAGGCAGGGGAATTTTTGCCAAGGGGCTGGTTTGCAGGACGAAAAACTCGCCCACAACCGATATTTTTGCGCTCATCAAGTGCCCGCCGCGCACCACGAAGTCTCCCTTGGTCATCGAAAGGTGGGCATGAAGCCCTTCCGCGTTGATGTTTCCTAAGAACGAGAGAAGCTCGTGCGAGCCGGGGAATTTCCTGCTTTCATATTTCTTCGTTTCGATGTTGAGATAGCCAAGCTCGGCATCCTCGACTGCGCCGATGCCAAAAACCATTGCGCCATCCACTCCCTCTTCTTTCGCCCATTTCTCGATTGCGGACTTTATTTCCTCTCCCCGCGAAAGGATGAGCCAATAGCCGTCCTTTTCCTTTCTTGATTGCATGCTTAGGATTCTGATGCAACTTTTAAATTGGTTCGGCAGGTTCTCATCCCCTAGGCTTTCAAAGAGGTGCACCTTTCCTGCAAAAATGTCCGTTACCTTCCAAAAAGGCTCACTTTTTTAACCCCATTTAGCCATACCCTTCCCCAATGAAGCCCACGCCTCCAAAGCTTCCATCAGTCTCCTTTCCAGAAGGCAAGATAGACCTCTCTCTTGACCACTTAAGCGACATAGCCGAGCTTTCCAAGGAATATCTAAAGCCAGAGGCAGCCGAATTCTCAGAAGACGAGCTTTCGGCAAACCTTCGCTCGCTTTGGCACCTCTCAAGACAGGAAAACACGAAAGTTTCCAAGTCTCACGCGAAGAAAATACAGAAAATAGTCCTTTCAGCATTCGGGTTGGGCAGCCGCAACGTCAACCGCTCGCAGCACAGCGAAGGCGGAGGAGCGGCAGGGCAAAAAGACAAGAAGTTCTCTGCAGCCCACAGCAGCAGCCACCAGGGAAGCGAGGGCATCATAGTCTCGCAGCAGTCAAACGAAATCGCGCGCGAGAAGGCAAAGGAAGAGGAAAGGAAGGAGAAAGAGCACGTTGTGAAAAGGGCAAGCGACTATATAAAAAAGCGACTGGCGCTTTCCATGGAAAGGCGCCTTAAAAATAAGGCGATAAAGCACCAAAGCGATGCGTGTTATGCGACCAATCCTGCGAAAGCACTAAAGTTAATTGCCAAGGCAGAGCGTGAGTTTGAGATGCTTGGCATGGCTTATAGCGCAGAGCTATGCCGCGCCATGGGGCAGCATTTCAATGACTGCATAACTGCTGGCGAAAAGAACAAAGACGGCGGGCCAGTACCCTACTGGATCTGGCGGCATATCCGTAATTACGAGGTTTCAATGAATGAAGCAGCCCTTCCGGAACAGGAAAGAAAACACAACGAAGCCGAGCTTTTTTGGGAGCTTAAAGCTGCTTATGGGAAGATAGACGAAGCAGCCCTCAACCCCTCTTCCAAGATAGCCTGGGCTGCAAAGGAGGCGGATTGCCGCTCAAGAAGCCTGGATGCGTATCTCGACGAAGCCAAAATTCTAACAGACGAAGGCCGGTTTTTGGAGGCAGCGGATGCCTATAAGAAAAATCTTGCCGAAAAAGTGCGCGAAAGGGAAATCCAGGAAGATTATTATCGGACTGCGGCATACCTGTTTGCAAAAGGAGGAGTCAAATTCATTGAGGAAGGCAAGCTTTCCGAGGCTGGCAACGCTTACATGAAGGCGTCATCCACAGCGCGGGAAGACGGAGAGATAGCCAAATATGCCGCGATTGCGGGGGAGATTTTTTTAAGGGCGGGCGGAAGCGAATCCGTGCCGCATTATGGATCGATGGACGCAATCACTGCTTATGGCAGGGCGGTTAGGTATGCGCCAAGCCAGGAATTGCGCGATGCCTATCTTGAAAAGCTTGACGGGATTTTTCTCAATTTGCGAAATCATCTTCCTATTTATCCCCCTGATACGGTTATTGAAGCCTACAATAGCGCAATCTCAAAGCTTGAGCCAGGTTCGGACGAACTTAAGGCAAAATATGAACGGAAGCTATCCCAATACGAAGCTTTTGCAATCGAGCGCTATGCTGCTGATGAAGCGCGCCTTGTCTCTGAAAAGAAGATTGAAGAAGCAATCAAGATGTGGCGCGAGAAGGCAAAAGTGCTCTCATCTTTGGAGAGCAGGCTTGCATGCTATGAAAGAATCGAGCGCCTTCTTTCGCTCAAAAACGAGGAGTTCGGTGTCCGTCTTGCCAAGGAAAGGGGCACAAGGAGTGTTTTCAATCGGAAAAAATACCTTAAGGAAGCCAGGAAAGAATATGCTGACCGTGACTTGGGCGGCTATGAGGAACAAGCAGAGCGCCATGTCCGCATGGGCGAGCTTTACGAGCTTGCCGGGGACAAGCATAACGCATTTTCAAGTTACAGCTCCGCCATTCATGAATATTGGAATGAGCGGCAGAGGCAATCCAATTATTCTTCTGACACCCATAGTGCGGCATATCAATTCGCCAAAGTGGAATCGATTGCCGGGCGGCTTGAGCGGCTTGCCGACCCTGCCAATAAAGACACGGGCTATGCGCGGGTTGCCTCAGCCTATAAGTTCTCCACCAACATCGGTTCTGATGAACGGCAATACGTTTCAAAGATAGCCTGCCGCCTTTTCGAGAAAGCCGGCGATTATTACGGGCTTGCAGGGCAGCACAAAGAAGCCAGCAATTCTTACCAATACGCCGTAACATATGCAGACGAATATGAAAAAGAGGGGCTGATGCCAAAGAGGCGGAACTCTCTCCTTAAGGAAGCCAGAAGCTATGAAGAGAAAGCAGATTCCCTTCTTGCCGAGCAGAAGCCAAAGGAGGCGGGAGAAAGCCTGCGCGATGCGATGAATTGCTATCTTCAGCTTTCATTTGAAGAACCGGATAAAAAAGCCGCGTCAGCTTACTATGGAAAGGCAGAAGCGTACTGTTTCCAGACTGAATCTTACTTTGGATTTTTCGACAAGCTTTACAAAGAAGGCACCCATGCCGAGCCAGGGGCAAAAATAAGAGGGGAAATGTTCCAAAAATGCATGGTTTTTCTTGCCAATGCCGAACGGCAAAGCTTATCTTCCGGGAATTTTACCAAGATGGCTGAAACATATCAGTCTGCCGCATCAATGTTCAGCACCATAAACGAAGCCGATCTTGCGGAAAAATGCGGGCTTGAATCAATCAGGCTCTTTGAACTTGCAGGCGAGTTTGGCAAGGCGGCAGATATTCTGAATTCTGCAAATGGATACGGGCTATCAGATTATATCAAAATGGATGAGCAATCCGCCAAGCGCAAAATATTCAGCCTCTATGCTCAAGAAGCCGAAAAAAGGCTTGGCAATGGCGAATTCAAGGAAGCAGCCACTGCCTATTTGAAAGCAAGAAGCATTGCTATTGTGCCTTCGGTTCGGGAAAAGCAGGAGGAACTGGCATTCGACTGCCTGGTAAAAGCTGCAGATGCCCTATCAGAACAAGGCAAGTTCGTTGAGGCTGGCGACATATTATCTGAAAAAAGATATGAATTCAGTTCCACTCCCATTAACAACCAGCGGGTTGGTCTTGCAGCCGGGCTTTACGTGAAAGGCAATGCCTATAGCCAAGCTCTCTTCTCTTACATCCAAGCGTCAAATGCCTACGATGCTGAGGTTGTCTCAAAATGCTCCAGCCTATTCTGGAAATTCGTGGATGGGTACTATGGCGGGAAAGTGAAAGGATGGGGCAATGTCGAGATGAGCGGGAAGGATGCCTTTCTTCGGATTGCGGAAAAATCAGCCTTGCCATCAGAGATAAGGTCAAAATCCTACGAATTGGCAAGCGCGGAGGCGGAAAAAGAAGTGCGTCTCAGTGACCCGTCAGGTTCGGCATTGAGTTATGCCAATGCCGCTAAGCACAAGGCGCTTGCAATAGAAACCTTGCCTCAGGCAAAAAGCCTCGCCGAGCTTTTGATTGATGAACAGGCACCAATCGTTTTGTGTGAAAAGTCGCTTGATTCTGCATCAAGGGTTGGGAACCGCGATTCTTTCATCTATGTGCATAACCAGTCCGCTTCTGCAAGGGATTTAGGCATTGGGCAGCTTTTCAGGGCTTACCAGAATATGGA
>Ga0209835_1001170_pt1 | contig 15144 bp, 12 predicted proteins | sample LakKivwa52mmetaG_FD_184138 | JGI IMG/M metagenome (GOLD analysis project Ga0209835, IMG submission 184138) | Anoxic lake water microbial communities from Lake Kivu, Rwanda to study Microbial Dark Matter (Phase II) - Lake Kivu water 52m metaG... | ecosystem: Environmental > Aquatic > Freshwater >...
AAGCGCACTGACATGATCTGCGCTTGCAGACCCAAACTTCACAACGCTTATGCAGCAACTGTAATCAGGTGGCGACTGTGTAAGTCAATGTCTTACACTGGACAGCAAAATACCCACCTTGGTGGGGGTGGGGACTGAATATGATTTGTTGTAGATCGCTATGACGTGGATATAGTAGGGAATACTCTAACGTTTCGGGGATACACAAAAACTTTATCTCCTTGGGTGATTGCAAGTTCCTTGTATCTTTCCTGCGTAAGCTCTGCTTCGATAATTTCCGTGTGATCAGTGCGCTGTAGTTCTAATCTGACCAGTGGCCCAACTGCATGAACATAGGCTTTAGCTACGGTTTCAGTACCATGTTTTTTAGCATATTTATCTACCACGGTGACCGGCGGCTCAGCGAGAATTGAAAGTGATGGCACCACAATTTCGAACTTGCCCACGCCCAATTCTTTTTGTGCCAGAAACGCTTCATTTTCCCAGGCCAGCAAAACATCGCCAATGCCGCGTTCAACAAAGGTGGTGGTTGAGCCACGGGCGCCCGTGTCCAGTACGGGAACATTTTTTAAAAGTTTGCCTACAAACTCTTTCGTTTTGGCTTCATCACCGCCAAACTTTTTCTGGGCAAAAGCCCATGCCGCTAGATAATTCCAGCGTGCGCCACCAGAAGTCTTTGGATTAGGGGTTACAACAGATACACCCGGTTTTACCAAATCATCCCAGTCTTTGATATTTTTCGGGTTGCCTTTTCTGACCAGTAGCACAATAGTTGAGGTATAGGGTGAGCTGTTGTGTCCTAGACGTTTCTGCCAGTCCTTAGGTATGAGCTTCGCCTTTTCTTGAAGCTGATCCACATCGTAGGCAAGTGCTAATGTTGCAACATCTGCGTCCAGGCCATCTATGATTGCTCGCGCCTGTTTTCCTGATCCACCATGCGAAGTTTTGATGGTGACAGTATCACCGGTTTTAGCAAGCCAGTACTTACTAAAAGCAGCGTTAAAATCCTGATAAAGTTCTCGTGTTGGGTCATATGACACGTTGAGCAGCTTAATTTCGGCTGTGTGAGCTAATAAAGGTACAGTTAAACTAATTGCTAGAATAAGAGATTTGATTTTAAAAGTGTTCTTCATTGTGATAGTCCTTAAACGATTGTTAATGATTGATTAAAAGGCACTGGCAGAGATTTCCACATATAGGAAATCAGAATCATCTCTGCGGCTCGGGTCAATTTTTTGCGAAGTGGTTTCGGTGAAATCACCCGCCCAGAAATGTGCATAACCTAAATTTGCTGAAACAAAATTGTTGATTGGGAAACGCACGCGCACATCGAACTCTTCACCTACGTCCTTACCACTTTTGCCATTGGCATCACGCAGTCTTGCGCCATTCCAGCGATCTTTAGCGCTATCCAGGCGATACCAGCTGTAGCCTGCATCTATTTTTAAACCTGGCAGCCATGAAACTTGCGGTTCAAATTCAGCCCGAACTTTGGGTGCGCTCAGGTTTTCCATTTGAAAATAGTCGTTGTTTGACCAGGGGCGTGCGAAGCCGAACAGGCGTTCAAAACGTTCGTTACCAAGATCGTTTTGATCTTTATCACCGCTTGCAAAGCCATAAAATGCACTTAGGCGAGGCTTCCAAGGATGTTTGAACGTATAGCCAATTTCGGCATTGTAAGCATAAGCATCATGGTCCAGATTGGTAGTTTTGCCACCAGAAATTCGATCTTGATCGCCCCACTGTTTGATATAGCTGGCGTCATAATCCCAGCCCGAGCTGCCAAGCACGCCAAACGCCCGCAAACCGGCGGTATGTATGTGACGATCAATTTTGGCCGTGGCCGCTACAGGTTTGCCGTTGGCATCATATTTAACTTTGTCGCCGTCTTGTTGCAGAAGAAAGTAGTAAGGTTGTAAAGTCACGTATTCAGACCAGCGACGCCAGTCACCAATCACACCATAGAAATCCTGTGCATGATCCACCTCGTCCAATTGATTGTTAAAACGCTGAACAGGTTTTAATGCGAGAATATCCAGCTGCCAGTCATTTTTCTGCTGGCCTACAGTTGCTCGTACTCCCTGAAAGTTATTGGTAGTGTTGCGCCATTCATTGCGCGCTAGCAACCTGCGATCTGTATATTCAAAAGCATGGCGACCCACTTTGATGCTGATAGGCCTGTCATTACCGAGGTCATCTTTACCTAGCGGCGTTTCTTTAAAAAATAATTCCAGATAGGCTTGAATCGGTTCAGCATAATTAACGTCTCGAGTATCGAACTCGCGCGGGAATTGGCTGTGGTTTCTTCGCGCGTCTTCAACTTCTAGTGTAAAACGCAATGGGTCAAGAATGTTTTTAATGGCAACAAAGCCGCGTGTTCTCAGTAAAATAGGCTCATCGATACTGTCTCTGTCACGTCTAAAATCGTTGTCACGTGATTCATATCTGAAACGATAGTCCAGACCAATATCGAGCCAGTCTACGTCCTCAAGCCCGTTAATGTCTCTGAGCCATGTTTTATTAAGCTGCTTTACATAGCGTGGTGGCTCTGTTTCTCTGCCCGTGCCATAACTTCTGCGTTCAACGTAATAGCCGTTTTGTGCCCGTTTTGCATCTTTCTCCTCTTTGGCAATTTCAGCCAGCCTCGCCTTAATTTTTTCTTGTTGAATTAAATCTTCTTCACTTACGGCGTCTGTGTTAGCAATAGCTAGCGCGCTATTCGCCAGCAGGCCGCCGACGATGAATGCCTGAATATATTTTCTGGATAGTTTTGCTTTATTGGTTAACATCTTTTGATCCTTAGTGCTTTGTTGCAAATTTGTATGCTGGCTGTCCAATACAAATTGCGATATTTTATTTTTTCGTCGCAACAGTGCTTTGTGCATTCAATGTAGTTGACGCTATTAACTTAGCTGATTCTTTATCATCTTTAGTAAAACGAACTTTTTCACGTTTTTCAATTAGGGTTACCCGATCATCATGCAGCGTAATTTCAACTGAACCATAACCGCTACCGTTTTGCACTTCTATGATGGTGCCTATAATTGAGTTGATAATGTCTGAATTTTCAGCAAGACGTGTCATTTCTTTTACTCACTTAAAACAATAGCTCGCACTATAAGTAAATTATTTAATAATAAAAAATAATATTTTTTTATTAATATATAATTAATTAGAATATATGAATCGTCTCAGGGTATATTTCTAAGAAAAGACGATTTTGCAGGTAATGTTTCCAATTCATTGAATTCATTGGTATAATGCGCGTAAATTGTTGATGGGCCTTGCGCCCATTTTTTATTTCTGCAAGTTATGCGCACTTAAGTGAATGTTTATAAACGTTTATGCAGTGAGTGCGAGTTAAGTTGTGGTGCAGTGAAGGATAAATGACATGCAGGATTTGCATACATTAATAGAGCAGTCGGTGAGCCAATTGGGATATGCACTTGTCGATTTGGAAGTATCCAATCGCGGCAAATTGTTACGCGTGTTTATTGATAAGCAGAATCCGGCCGATGTGAAAGACAGTGTCAATATTGATGATTGCGTGTTAGTGAGCAATCAGCTGGGTAATCTGCTTGCGGTAGAGCATGAGATTGATTATGACCGTTTGGAAGTGTCGTCGCCCGGGATGGACAGAGTATTGAAAAAAGAGGCGGATTTTGTGCGCTTCGTCGGTGAGCGCGCTAGCGTAAAGTTACGTGTACCTTTGATAGAAAAAGTGCATAACGCAAAAATCGGTGTTGAAGAGAGTGTTACCAAAAAGAATTTTTTAGGCCTGCTACGCGGTGTTGAAAATGGCCATGTGTTATTGGAATGTGAAGGCGTAATCCAAAAGCTTGCGCTATCAAATATCGATAAAGCGCGCCTGAGTCCGGTGTTTTAAATTTTCCGGTAGCCTGAATTTAAAGTTGAATAGAAAATAAAGATTAACCTGCAGTTTATAGTCGGAGATTAATGATGAGTCGTGAAATTTTATTATTGGTAGATGCCTTGGCGCATGAGAAAAATGTAGGTAAAGACGTAATATTTACCGCGCTTGAGCTGGCATTGGCTTCGGCCACCAAGAAGAAACACCATGATGATGCCGACGTGCGCGTGGAAATTGACCGTGAAACCGGTGACTATAAAACTTTCAGACGCTGGCAGTACGTTGAATATGATTTGCTGGAAAATTCAGCGTATCAAATTGATGAAGAAGATGAGCGTTCCAAAGGATTAAACATTGGCGATTATTATGAAGAGCCATTGGAAAATATTGAATTTGGCCGCATTGGCGCACAAGCTGCAAAACAAGTGATTCTGCAAAAAGTGCGTGAAGCCGAGCGTGAGCAGATTCTGCAAGATTTTTTGGCGCGTGATGAAAAGCTGGTGACTGGTGTCATCAAGCGTATGGAAAAAGGCAATGCGATTATTGAAGTGGGTCGTATTGAAGCATTGTTGCCACGTGAGCAGATGATTCCTAAAGAGAATTTGCGTGTTGGTGATCGTGTGCGTGCGTTCTTGCTGCGCATAGAGCGTGGTGGCCGCGGCCCGCAATTGATTCTCTCGCGCATTACTCCAGAGTTTCTGATTCGCTTGTTTGAGTTGGAAGTGCCTGAAATTGAAGAAGGCTTACTGGAGATTCGCTCTGCGGCGCGTGACCCAGGCTTACGTTCAAAAATCGCTGTGAAAAGCAACGACCAGCGTTTAGACCCGGTCGGCACTTGTGTAGGTATGCGTGGTTCGCGTGTACAGGCAGTAACCGCTGAACTGGCAGGTGAGCGTGTAGATATCGTGCTTTGGAGCATGGAGCCTGCGCAGTTCGTGATTAACGCTATGTCGCCGGCCGAAGTTTCCAGCATCGTGGTGGATGAAGATGCGCACAGCATGGATGTGGTGGTTGAAGAAGAGCAATTGGCATTGGCGATTGGTCGTAACGGTCAAAATGTGCGTCTGGCATCAGAATTGACAGGCTGGACATTGAATATTCTGACTGTAGATCAAGCAGCACAGAAAAATCAGGAAGAATATGCAAGCGTCAGCCATTTGTTCATGGAAAAACTGGATGTGGATGAAGAGGTTGCAGAAATTCTAGTGCAGGAAGGTTTTAGCACACTGGAAGAAATCGCCTATGTACCGTTAGCTGAAATGCTGGAAATTGACGCATTCGATGAGGATACAGTTGAAGAATTGCGCAAGCGTGCACGTGCAGCTCTGCTGACCGAGGCGATTGCCAAGGAAGAAAAAGTGGAAGAGGCTGCAGAAGATTTGCTCGCTTTGGAAGGTATGGATGATGCGACAGCGCACATGCTGGCATCCAAAGGCATTTCAACTATGGAAAATTTGGCAGAGCTGGCGATTGATGAGCTGGTAGAGCTGACCGGTATGGAAGAAGAGCGTGCAAAAGCCTTGATTATGAAAGCACGTGAGCCTTGGTTTCAATAAATCAGGCAAAGGTGCTGACTTTGTGATGTCGGCACCTTCAAAGCGCAATTGCATGAAGGCAATAAGCTAAAGCAGTAAATTGCTAGAGAAGTAAACCTAAGTAATAAAACTTAGATGAAGAGAACACTGGAGCAACAAAAATGGCACAAACAACCGTAGAACAATTTGCGAGCGAGTTAAAGCTACCTACCGCCTTGCTGTTAGAGCAACTGAAAAGTGCCGGTGTGCATAAATCAAGTGCAGATGATCAATTGAGCGAATCCGATAAAACGGCATTGCTGGATCATTTGCGCAAAGAACACGGCACGCTGGCGCCAAAAAGTAAAATTACACTGACACGTAAATCTAGCACTGAAATCAAAAAAACGGACAACACTGGAAAAGCTCGCACCATCCAGGTGGAAGTTCGTAAAAAGCGTGTGATTGAGCAGCGCGATGAATTGTTGGAAGTGCCTGTTGCAAAAGAAGCGCCAATCCCCGAGCCTGAAGTCGTGATTGAGCCGGTGGTGGAGATGATTGAGCCTGTTGTGGCAGAGGTGCCGGAAGTTGAAGTTCCCGTTCAAGAGCCAGTCGCAGAACCAGCGCCAGAAGTGGATGTGGCTATAGAAAAGCCTGCCAAAACAGCGTCAATCAGACGTAAAGATTTGTTAGGTGCTGAGGAGTTGGCATTACGTGAGCAAGAAGCCAAGCGCCATGCGGCCTTGTTGGCCATGCAGGCTGAAGATAAACGTAAAAAAGAAGAATTAGCCGCCAGACGTCAGGAAGAGGAAGCGAAGCGACTCGCAGAAGCTGAAGCAGCTAAAGCCAAAGCGGCAAAACTATCTGAAGGTACGTTGCATATACCGGCAGCCAAAGAAGGTGCTGAAAAACCTGGCAATAAAGATGCTAAAAAAGGTAAAAGCAGCAATAACAAAGACTGGAACGAAGCTGAAAACAGAAAACGCGGTCTTAAAACACGCGGTGACTTAACCGCTGGCAAATCAGGCTGGCGCTCACCTAAGGGCAAAAGTCACAAACAGCATCATGATGATGATCAGCAACATGCGTTCAGCGCACCAACTGAGCCTATCGTGCATGAAGTGCTGGTACCTGAAACCATTACAGTGGCCGATTTGGCTCACAAAATGGCAGTGAAGTCCGGTGAAGTGATTAAAGCGTTGATGGGTATGGGTATGATGGTAACCATCAACCAGGTGTTGGATCAGGAAACAGCCATTATCGTGGTTGAGGAAATGGGGCATACCGCTAAAGCCGCTGCCCCTAACGACCCCGATGCTTTCTTAGAAGAAACTGACCACGCTGAGGCAATCTTGGAACCTCGCCCGCCAGTGGTGACTGTGATGGGTCACGTTGACCACGGTAAAACTTCTTTGTTGGATTATATTCGCCGCAGTCGTGTGGCGACAGGTGAGGCTGGCGGCATTACCCAGCACATTGGTGCATACCATGTGGAAACACCACGTGGCATGGTGACATTTTTGGATACGCCAGGTCACGAGGCTTTCACGGCCATGCGTGCACGTGGTGCCAAGGCGACCGATATTGTGATTCTGGTAGTTTCGGCTGATGACGGTGTGATGCCGCAAACCATCGAGGCGATTCACCATGCCAAAGCCGCTAATGTGCCTTTAGTGGTGGCCATTAACAAAATTGACAAACCTGAAGCACAGCCTGAACGCGTGAAAATGGAGCTGGTGAATCACGAAGTCGTGCCAGAAGATTTTGGCGGTGATGTAATGTTCCGTGAAGTGTCTGCAAAAACGGGTAAAGGCATTGATGAATTACTTGAAGCTGTGCTATTGCAGGCTGAAATTCTTGAGTTGCAAGCACCGAAAAACACACCGGCCAAAGGTCTGGTGATTGAAGGTCGTTTGGATAAGGGGCGTGGTTCAGTCGCTACTATCCTTGTGCAATCAGGCACTTTAAGACGTGGTGATATGATTTTAGCGGGTACTACTTTCGGTAAGGTACGTGCCATGCTAGATGAGTCAGGCAACGATATTCAAGAGGCTGGCCCTTCTATCCCAGTTGAGATTCTGGGCTTGTCTGATGTGCCTAGTGCGGGTGAAGAAGTGATTGTGCTGAATGATGAACGCAAGGCACGTGAAATCGCGCTGTTCCGTCAAGGTAAATATCGTGATGTGAAACTGGCTAAACAGCAGGCAGCCAAACTGGAAAATATGTTTGAGCAGATGGAGTCTGGCGAAGTGCAAGTGCTGAACCTGATTATCAAATCAGACGTGCAAGGTTCTTATGAAGCGTTGGCAGCCAGTTTGCAAAAACTTTCTACCAGTGAAGTGAAAGTAAACATTATTCATACTGGCGTTGGTGCAATTAGTGAGTCAGATGTGAATCTGGCGGCCGCCTCCAAGGCTGTGCTGATTGGTTTTAACGTGCGCGCAGATTCGGGTGCACGTAAACTGGTGGATTCATTAGGTGTAGACGTTCGCTACTACAACATCATCTATGAAGCAGTCGATGAGGTGAAAGCTGCACTGGGTGGTATGCTGGCTCCGGAACAGAAAGAGCAGATGATTGGTACAGTAGAGGTGCGTGAGGTATTCCGTATTTCTAAAGTGGGCGCTATTGCTGGTTGTTATGTTCAAGACGGTATGATTAAGCGTAACTCTAAAGTCCGCGTATTGCGCAACAATGTGATTGTGCATACCGGTGAGCTGGACTCATTGAAGCGCTTCAAAGATGATGTAAAAGAAGTAAAAAATAACTTTGAGTGCGGTTTGTCGATTAAGAACTTTAATGACATTGAGGTGGGTGACATACTTGAAGTTTATGAAATGGTAGAAGTTGCACGTACTTTATAAATTAAAACCGTGTCGTAATGCGTTGTTAAAAAGCAAAAAATCCTCGCTTACATATCAAAATATATGCGGCGCTCGTTTTTTTGCTTTTTGCCTAGCCTTACTTAACACTTTTAATTTATTGGAATTATCATAAATGGCCAAAGACTTTTCACGTAGCCACCGCGTTGCTGAGCAAATGCAGCGTGAGCTGGCAGATTTGCTGATGTTTGAGTTGAAGGACCCGCGCGTCAGCATGGTCACCATTACCGGCGTAGAAGTAACCGGGGATATGGCGCATGCCAAGATTTTTTACAGTGCCGCCAAAGCCAGTGACAATTTGCAGCAAGGGCTGGAGAAGTCAGCAGGTTTTTTGCGTACGCAACTAGGTAAACGTATGCTGTTGCGCACGGTGCCACAGTTGCATTTTGTGTATGATGCGTCTATCGATAACGGCATGAAAATGTCAAAATTAATCGATGAGGCTTTGGCCTCCAAGCCGGAAAAGTCCTGAGTGATAACGGACCCAACCTTTGCAATTCAAACGCCCTAAAAAAAACATCAACGGCATTCTGCTGTTGGATAAACCACTCGGTTTTTCATCTAATCAAGCACTTCAAAAGATAAAGTGGCTGCTTCAGGCAGCTAAGGCTGGTCACACCGGTACCTTAGACCCGCTGGCGACAGGTTTGCTGCCATTGTGTTTTGGTGAGGCCACCAAATTTGCCCATTTTTTGACCGAAGCCGATAAAACCTACGTTGCAACCCTTAAACTGGGTGCAGTCACGAATACCGGTGATGCTGAGGGCGAAGTGATTGCCAGCAGTCCAGTCAATGTAAGCTCTGCTGAATTCGCGGCTGCGTGTGAGCAGTTTGTGGGTGAAATTAGTCAGACTCCACCGATGTATTCGGCACTGAAGCATGAAGGTAAAGCGCTCTACGAATACGCACGTGCAGGCATAGAGATTGCGCGTGAAGCCAGAAAAGTGACCATTCACCAAATAGCAGTGAATTACTTTGCGGGAGATGTTGCAGAAATCACTGTTCGCTGTAGTAAGGGTACTTATATCCGCACGTTGGCTGAAGATGTCGGCAAATCGCTTGGTTGTGGTGCGCACCTGATAGGTTTGCGTAGAACCGCCACCGCAGGTTATGACATTGCTCAGACGCTGACCCTACAGCAATTTGAGCAAATGACGGAATCACAGCGTTTGGCAGCGCTTGCGCCACCGGATAGTGCAGTGCAGTATTTACCGGCGATGGTGTTGGATAACGATGCTGCTTATTATTTATTGCAAGGTCAGTCGGTATGGCATTCAGGAAAGATTCCAGCAGGTCTACTGCGTTTGTATGACACGCAAAACAGGTTTTTGGGTTTGGGCGAACAGCAGGCAGACGGCAAAATCGCACCTAAGCGATTGATGCAGCTACAAAATAATCAAAATTAATTGAAAAATAGCTTGTGAAGCAGTCCGTACATCTCTATAATGCGCGGTTCATGTAAATGAATGTATTCGTGGATTCCCTGCTTTTACATTGACGCAAAACATCTCAATTAGGATATAAGTTATGGCAATTACAGCACAAGACACCGCAAAAATCGTTGCGGAATACCAACGTTCAGCAAATGATACTGCAAGCCCTGAAGTGCAAGTGGCTTTATTAACCAGCCGTATCACTTACTTGACAGAACACTTCAAATCTAACAAAAAAGACAATCACTCACGTCGTGGTTTGCTGGCTTTGGTGAGTCAGCGCCGTCGTTTGTTAGATTACTTGAAACGCAAAGACGCAAGCCGTTATCAGACCCTGATTCAACGCTTGAGCCTGCGTAAATAACTTTTATAAAAGTGCCAAAATTTGCAAAGCCAGAATTGGCAAAGTATTTCCCGCTAGTTTTGGGTTCGCTTTTATAATTGCTGTAAAAAGCCGATTGCTAAATTGCATCGGCTTTTTTTATTGTTAGACGCTAATGTTATTGGGTTGTGAATAACAGTTGTAGTGAATAAGCGTCATAGATGAAAAGGAAAATAAATGTTTAATATTGTGAAAAAAAGCATCCAGTATGGTGCACATACGCTGACATTGGAAACCGGTGAAATTTCTCGCCAAGCCGATGCGGCGGTGATGGTGAGCTATGGTGACACCGTAGTATTGGTCGCTGTGACCAGTAAAAGAGAAGTAAAACAAGGTCAGGATTTCTTTCCATTGACTGTAGATTATCAAGAAAAAACTTATGCAGCCGGTAAAATCCCGGGCGGTTTTTTCAAACGTGAAGGCCGTCCTTCAGAAAAAGAAACGCTGACTAGCCGTCTGATTGACCGACCATTACGTCCATTATTCCCTGAGGCGTTTTACAACGAAGTGCAAATCGTAGCGACGGTGCTGTCATCAGACCCTGAAATCGACGCAGACATCCCTGCAATTATTGGTGCTTCAGCCGCGATGGCTATTTCCGGTATTCCATTTTATGGTCCATTAGGCGCGGCGCGCGTGGGTTATATCAACGATGAATACGTGCTGAATCCAACCAAAGCCCAATTGGAAGAGACCGAGCTTGACCTGGTGGTGGCTGCTACGGAAAGCGCGGTAATGATGGTGGAATCCGAAGCGAAAGAGCTGTCAGAAGAAGTGATGCTAGGCGCAGTGGTATATGGTCATGAGCAGATGCAAGCCGTGATTAAAATGATTAATGAGTTGTCAGCTGAAGCTGGTAAAGACGCTTGGGACTGGACACCTCCAGAGCCTGATACTGCCTTGATTGAGAAAGTCGCCGCATTGGCTGCAGCTGATATTAATGCTGCATTCCAAATCAAAGCCAAAGGCGCGCGTTCAGCAAAACTGGATGAAATCAAAAATCGTGTTATGGCAGAGTTGATTAATGAAGACACCTCTACTGAAGAAGCGAACAAGATTAAAAATGAAATTTTCAATCTGGAAGCGAAAACCGTACGTAGTCAAATCTTGAATGGCGAACCGCGTATTGACGGTCGTGACACGCGTACTGTGCGTCCGATCAGCATTCGCACCGGCGTACTACCACGTACCCACGGCTCTGCATTATTCACCCGCGGTGAAACCCAGGCTTTGGTGGTGGCGACTTTAGGCACTGGCCGTGATGAGCAAATTATTGACGCACTGCAAGGCGAATATAATGATCGCTTTATGCTGCATTACAACATGCCTCCATACGCAACCGGTGAAACCGGCCGCGTAGGTACACCGAAACGTCGTGAAATTGGTCACGGCCGTTTGGCTAAACGTGCACTGGTGGCTGCATTGCCATCTAAAGAAGAGTTCGATTACACCATGCGTGTAGTTTCTGAAATTACCGAATCAAATGGTTCAAGCTCCATGGCTTCTGTGTGCGGTGGTTGTCTGGCATTGATGGATGCGGGTGTGCCAATGAAAAGCCATGTAGCTGGTATCGCGATGGGCTTGATTAAAGAAGGTAACCGTGTTGCAGTATTGACAGACATTTTGGGTGATGAAGATCACCTTGGCGACATGGACTTCAAAGTGGCGGGTACTGAAGACGGTATTACTGCTTTGCAGATGGATATTAAAATTACCGGCATCACACCACAAATCATGCAAGTGGCTTTGGCGCAAGCTAAAGAAGGTCGCGCACACATTTTAGGCATTATGAAACAAGCGGTGAGCGGCGCTAACACCGAAATGTCACAATTTGCGCCACGCATCATCACCATGAAAATCAATCCGGAAAAAATCCGTGATGTGATTGGTAAAGGTGGTGCAGTGATTCGCGCCTTGACCGAAGAAACAGGTACGACTATTGATATTGATGATGACGGTACTGTGAAAATCGCATGCACCAGCTCTGAGCAGGGTGCAGAAGCGCAACGCCGCATTGCAGAAATCACGGCTGAAGTGGAAGTGGGCCAAACTTACGAAGGTACAGTCATCAAATTGCTGGATTTTGGTGCCATAGTAACCCTGTTGCCAGGTAAAGATGGTTTGCTGCACATTTCACAAATCGCACATCAGCGCGTGAACGCCGTTGCTGATTTCTTGAAAGAAGGCGATGTCGTAAAAGTGAAAGTGGTAGAAGCGGATGAAAAAGGTCGTGTACGTCTGAGTATGAAAGCTTTGATTGACCCGCCTGCTCCTGAAGCCAAGGCTGAAACAGAAGCTGACGAGTAATCGTGTTTTTTAATAAAAAGCCCGCGTAAGCGGGCTTTTTATTTTACTGTCTTTGTTTCTATCAAAGAGAAAGCAGCTAAAACGCTATTATTTAGCGACCTGACGCTCTCTCAACTCGTCTAATGTTTTGCAGTCGATGCACAGGGTTGCAGTCGGGCGTGCCTCAAGACGTTTCAAACCAATCTCAACACCACAACCTTCACAATAACCATATTCTTCATGGTCAATATTACGCAGCGTTTCATCAATCTTTTTAATCAACTTACGTTCGCGGTCACGGTTGCGTAGCTCTAGCGTCATATCTGATTCTTGGCTTGCCCTGTCGTTAGGGTCAGCAAACATCGTCACTTCATCTTGCATAGTGTGTACGGTACGGTCCAGTTCTTCGCTTAATTCGGCTTTCCAATCATTAAGTATCTTGCGGAAATGTTCAAGCTGGGCCTTGCTCATGTACTCCTCATCAGGTTTTGGCTGATAAGGTGTGAAGTGTTTAGTAATGACATCTGCCATAATTTTTGATCCAAATACTAAAAAATAAAGCGATTAAAAAAAGCTACTTTAGCGTAGCGCTAATTAAATTAGCGCATGAGTGTACACTGAATAAGGCTTGGATGCAAAAAGCTGCTGATAAATGCTAATGCATTGAAAGTTTTGTACTAATTTTTATTTTTGGTTTCACTTAACTCTAGAGAGAGTAAGGTGTTTTCCATCAAGGTGGCGACTGTCATCGGCCCAACACCTCCGGGCACTGGTGTAATCCACCCGGCTCTTTCCTTGGCCACATTAAATTCCACATCGCCACATATGCTGCCATCTGGCAGGCGGTTAATGCCAATATCGATTACCACAGCACCTGGTTTAATCCACTCGCCTTTAATTAAGCCAGGTTTGCCAGCAGCTGCTACCACTAAATCTGCCCTTGCCAGAATAGATTTTAAGTCCTTAGTGTGACGGTGGCAGCTGGTGACTGTGCAGCCTGCTAGCAGTAGCTCCAAACCCATAGGTCGGCCTACGTGGTTAGATACCCCTACCACCACGGCATCCATACCCATCAAATTAATATTGCAGGCTTCCAGCATTTTAATCACACCAAATGGTGTGCAGGAGCGCAAAGTCGGTTCGCGCACAGCCAGTCTGCCGATGTTATAAGGGTGAAATCCGTCTACATCCTTATTCGGACTAATTGTTTCTATCACCTTTGCATCCGAGATATGTGCAGGCAGCGGCGCCTGTACCAAAATGCCATCGATAGTAGGATCTACATTTAACTGTTCAATCAGCGCCAGCAACTCTTCTTGTGTAGTAGATGCCGGCAAGTCAAAAGCCACCGAATGAATACCGACTTTTTCACAAGCTAAACGCTTATTGCGCACATAGATGGCAGAGGCGGGATCCGCACCAATCAGAATCACTGCCAAACCAGGTGGACGCTTTCCGATTTGAAGTCTTGAGTCGACACGTTGTTTGATAGAATTCAGCAAGTTGTCGGCAATCTGCTTGCCGCTAATAATTTGAGCAGTCATCGGATGAGTTTGAATTGATTAAATTCTAACAATAAAAATAAAGCGAGATTTTAACATATAGGAATTGACCACAAGCTTAGTTTGGGTTATATTTCTGCCTCTTCGGCGTGTAGCGTAGCCTGGTAGCGCGCCTGCTTTGGGAGCAGGATGTCGGGAGTTCGAATCTCTCCACGCCGACCAGATAAATTAGCCTGTTGATATCACGTATCAACAGGCTAATAATTAAAGTCAGCCCGATTTACTCGATGTGATATCTTGTAACCAACATCTGCCCGTAGCTCAACCGGATAGAGCACCAGCCTTCTAAGCTGGGGGTTACAGGTTCGATTCCTGTCGGGCAGGCCAAAGTTTAAAAGTCTCTATGGTGGCTGTAGCTCAGCTGGTAGAGCCCTGGATTGTGATTCCAGTTGTCGTGGGTTCGAGCCCCATCAGCCACCCCAACTTTCTGTTTTAATTCAATCTGTTACGTTATTTCTTGGTTTTTTGAAACTCTGACTTCGCGCTTCTCTTTTGTGGTTTAAAAGGGTGTAAAAAGGGCAGGAAAAACCTACCAAAAATTATCATACACTAGGCTTCATGAGATGCAAGCCATCCGCATACTAGGTACCCCCATCACGTTTTTACGTAGCGCGACACTACGTACCCCCTACCCCCATTTTTAGATTTGGTTTAGGGGTTAATTTGGACTTTTTATGCCTTTAATGCTTCATCCCTAAAATTTTCTGATGTACCTAAATATGCGCATAGAACCTTTTTACATGTGCGGATCCAAATTATTTGAATTTAAATATATACTTTAAAGATAACGAGATTTAAGCCTATCACCAATTATGTCAGTTCTAGAGATTAAGAGTTAATCCAACATTAATTGACCTTCCCATTCCAGGCACAGCTGAACCATAAGGGATTGCTTGATGCATAGTCTGCCCCTGTCCAAGATAGACTCCACCTAGTGGGTTTTCGTAATAACGGTCAAATAAGTTTTCAATCGCAAAATCAAATCTTGCAGCCTTCCAGCGATAACTGCTGTAAAAATTAACCAGTGAAAATCCAGAAGTCTTGATTTCTTTACGCACCGCCTGAACGTTATCTTTAGCATCAACAACTTTAACTTGTAAGGAATTGTCCCAACCACCATAATTTTGTGCCAAAGTCAGCGTAGTGTTGAGCGGCATAATGTTATACAAATCGTCACCGGTTGTAGTATTTTTTCCACGTGTGTAATTCAGTCG
>Ga0209835_1001172_pt1 | contig 15135 bp, 15 predicted proteins | sample LakKivwa52mmetaG_FD_184138 | JGI IMG/M metagenome (GOLD analysis project Ga0209835, IMG submission 184138) | Anoxic lake water microbial communities from Lake Kivu, Rwanda to study Microbial Dark Matter (Phase II) - Lake Kivu water 52m metaG... | ecosystem: Environmental > Aquatic > Freshwater >...
TCTATGGCCAAGCTTCCTGACATCTACAAAGTGTTACCTGACGAGAGCCTCCAGAAGATGATCGATGGGCATAAGGCTCAGATCAGTCGGATGAATTCCCAACTCGCATTATTAAATCGAGAATTAAAACGACGAAAACGACGAAAACGCTTGACAAGTGCTAACAAGTTAAATTAATCTTAACACGTGCCTTAAGCACACTATAAACTTTAAACTTAAAAGGAAATAAAATGGCTGAAAAAATTAATATCAAAGCAGCACGTCTAAGCTTTCCCAGCATCTTTCGTAAAGCTACCTTCCAAGGGGTAGAAGCGAATAAGTACGAATCAACATTTTTGCTGGACAAAGATAAAGACGCTGATCAAATTGAAGCGATCGAAAAGGCGATTGAGAAATTCAAAACCGAAACCTTTGGTGAAGGTAAAGCGCCTAAGTCTTTAAAATTAACTGGCTTCATGGATGGAGACACTAAAGACTACGACGGTTACGCTAATAAAATGGCGTTAAAAGCGACTACCACTCGCCGTACCGTTGTGATCGACCGCGACAAAACTCCACTGGTTGAAGATGATGGCAGACCGTATGCAGGCTGCTACGTGAATGCGATCGTTAGCCCGTGGTTCTCTGATCACCCAACAGGTGGTAAACAGATCTTGTTTAACCTTGAAGGTATTCAGTTCTACAAAGACGGTGAACCGTTCGGTGATTCATCCATCAGCGTTGACGCGTTCGACGTGTTCGGATCGGATGATGACGAGGACGATTACGTCTAAGTAACACCCTCCCTCCGCGCTGGCGAGGTTAAAGGCCAGCACTATGAAGCATGAACACTAAGCGGAGTCCTCGTAGTCCGAAACAAGATACGAGTTAGAGAGTTTTTGTAAGTAAGTTAATCTTAGTGTTCATGACTTGATAGTAAAAAGCACAGCTCAGTTAAGCGAAGCCCAGTTGAGTGCAGCTGAGTGCAGCTGAGCCTAGCGCAGCAAAGCACAGGCTAATATAGCGTATAGCATCTTCTAGTAGGGTGTTATGCGGTGTAAAAACCATAAAGCTTAGCAAAGCTTAGTGTAGCTCAGCGAAGCATAGCGTAGCACAGGCTAATATAGCGTATAGCATCTTCTAGTAGGGTGTTATGCGGTGTAAAAACCATAAAGCTTAGTGTAGCAAAGCTTAGCAAAGCAAAGCTCAGCGGAGTTAAGCATAGCGCAGCTTAGCAAAGCAAAGGCTACAAATGTAGCGTTTAAAGCATTAGATTCGTTTAGTGTTTTAAGCGGTGCAATAGCACCATAGAGCCAAGCACAGCTTAGCAAAGCTTAGTGTAGCCAAGCAAAGCAGAGCATAGCGCAGCAAAGCTAAGTCTAGCTCAGCAAAGCAAAGGCTACAAATGTAGCGTTTAAAGCATTAGATTCGTTTAGTGTTTTAAGCGGTGCAATAGCACCATAAAGCGAAGTAAAGCATAGCCAAGCCCAGCGAAGCATAGCAAAGCGAAGCATAGCAAAGGCCAAAAGGCATTATTTTTTAATATTGGAGACTAAAATGAAAGAACTTACATTAAAGATTACAGGTATTTCACCTATCCTTTTATCAGCAGACAAATTAGCGGATCCATTAGACCCAGCGACTATTGCACACAAAGCGCTGACCAGTAAGCGTAAGAAAACTGAGGAAGATCATCTGGCCATTGCCCGTAGTCAGTGGGAAGGTTTGTTGTATTGGGATGATAAATTGAACGTAGTGTTACCTACCCAGAATATCCGTGCCACCATGCTGAACGGTGCTAAGATGAATAAGTTAGGTACCCAGATTAAGCGCGGCACGATCATGCTTGAAGATAAAGTAGAGTTAAACTACGGGGCTAAACTGACTAAAGATCAATTATGGGACGCACGTTATATTGACCGCCGTTCTGTTGTAGTCAGTAACGCACGGGTTATGGCGTACCGTCCTCGATTTATAGATTGGTCTGCTAAGTTTACAATCGCTTATGATGAATCTATTTTAGATGAGTCGGACATTGTACGCTCTATGCAGAACGCAGGAAGCTTCGTGGGTATCGGTGGTTTCCGTCCTGAGAAGTCTGGTACCTTCGGTCGTTTCGAAGTGGCTATTGTATGAGCGCACAACAAGTCTCGAAAATAGGCGCAGGCTTAGTAGAAGAAGTATCGAATCAAGCGGTTAAGGTTTTTAGTTATGGTGATATTATTCCTCACTCTTGGATACTCAATGCGTTTAAATTGGAAATGCCCGCTGAAGGTACGCTTGATGCGTTTCGTAAAATACAGTTTGAGATACTAAGCTATACCGAGAAGTTTAAAGACGATCTGTTAGCTAGGCATAAAATGTATTTGAAGAATGTACGCGGGGAAGGATACCTAGTTATCAAACCTGCGGAGCAGACGGATACTGCGATGGATGCGTTACGTGTAGGCGTACGCACTAATATTCAAAAGGCGATGACTGCTTTAACAAACGTAAACGAAGCACTATTATCAATGGAAGAGATGCGTTACAGGGATGAAGCGACAGGAAAGATCGCCGCTTTGTCAGTCTTTTCCAAGAATAGGTTATTGAAATAAACTCGTAGCGAAGCACAGCTCTGCTCAGCCAAGCATAGCGCAGCAAAGTAGAGTAAAGCGAAGACAACCCGAGACCGTACCCTCCAGCCCTTGCTGGACAGGTTTAAAACTAGGAACGGTGACAGCTGGAAAGACAGCACCATCAAGCATGAACACTAAGCGGAGTCCTCGTAGTCCGAAAAAAGATGCGAGTTAGTTAGAGGTTTGTAAGTAAGTTAATCTTAGTGTTCATGCTTGATGGGCTGTCAGAGGTTCATCCCTCGGGTGTAGGTATTTAACCCCGTTGCAAGCTCTTTAGCATATTTGCTTTCAGAAGCATAAAACCCTAAGCCAGCCGGGTAAGCGCTGGCACTTTAATCGGAGACTAACATGAAATTCATAGACTTACTGGACGAGTACCTAATCGCTCGCGATAACTTCCTAACATTCAATCAAAGCAAAGGTATTCCAACGAAGGAATATAACGAGGCGGGCCAACATCTTTTCCAAACTGCACAACAGAAACGTGAAGCATTAGACAAAGCCCTGCAAAAGGTAGAAGAAATCATAAAATATTTATCAGAGGGTGCGGATGGCAACACCGGAGAGTAAAGTCAAAGCCCTTGTCGCTAAAAGCCTACGAGAACTAAACGCTTATTATTTCTTTGCCGCCGCTAATGGCTACGGTAGATCAGGTATACCCGACATCGTGTGTTGTTATAAAGGGCATTTCATAGGGATAGAGTGCAAGGCAGGTAAGAACAAACCCACCGCTCTGCAAGAGCGTGAACTAAAACTAATCCATGAAGCAGGTGGATACTCACTGCTAATCAATGAAGAGAACATCGACGATGTTCGTAAGCTGTTGGAGACATTATGACAATAGAAAAGTTAAATGATGTGAATGCCACTCAAATAGACGGCAGAACCTGCCGAACAGAGCTACTAATAGTCAATCTTATGGGTATCGCGGACGATGAAGAGGTAGAGTATCTTGACGATAACACCCGCGCTATTATATGGAACTCCGCTAGGCGCTTATATGTACTTACCAAAGCTATAAACAGTTTGTTTATAGGGTTACTCGTTACTAATGGTGTATGGGCGGCACATGCGTTGGGGTGGATATGAACCTGATTACTATAGACTTCGAAACTTTCTATTCTAAGGACTATTCGTTGTCTAAGATGACAACAGAGGCGTATGTAAACGACATTCGTTTTGAAGTAATAGGCGTAGCCGTAAAGATAAATGATGAAGAAACTCAATGGTTTACCGGCACATATGTTGAAACTGAAAAGTGGCTTAAGCAGTTTGATTGGGATAATAGTATGGTCATTGCCCATAACGCTATGTTTGATGGCGCTATATTGGGTTGGCAGTTTGATATTTATCCTAAAGCTATTATCTGCACTTTGAGTATGGCACGGGCGTTACACGCCGTGTCTGTTGGCGGTTCACTCGCCGCACTGTCTGAGTATTATAAATTGGGCGTAAAAGGTACCGAGGTACTCAATGCATTAGGCAAGCGCAGGTTAGATTTCAGCAAAACGAAAATCGATGCGTATGGTAGCTATTGCGTAAACGATGTCGAGCTTACTTATAAGTTGTTTAAAGCGATGTTGCCTAAGATACCTAAGCACGAGCTGAAGCTGATCGACATGACGATACGTATGTACACAGACCCGATGCTGAAGCTGGACACCGAGATGCTGTACGACCACTTGGCGGATGTTAAGGAGCAGAAAGAGAAGTTGCTTGAAGATTGTGGCAGCAATAAAGATGACCTGATGAGTAACCAGAAGTTTGCTTCTGTACTAGAGATGTTTGGTGTCACACCCCCTACTAAACTAAATTCTAAAGGGTTAGAAACTTACGCCTTTGCCAAGACTGATGAGGGGCTTAAAGCCTTAGCAGAACATGATGACCCCCGTGTACAGGCAGTAGTAGCCGCACGGTTAGGGACTAAGTCTACATTAGAAGAAACACGCACCCAGCGGTTTATAGAAATATCAGAACGCCCTCTTAGAGAATCACTATTACCTGTTCCATTGTTGTACTACGGAGCGCGAACGGGTAGGTGGTCAGCAACGGACAAAATCAATCTCCAAAATATTCCACGGAAGTCCAAACTTAAAGGCGCTATCGTAGCCCCTGATGGCTATGTGATTGTGGGCGCTGACTTGTCTGCGATTGAACTGCGGTTAGGTCTAGCGTTTGGTGGGCAGATGGATAAAGTGAAATTGTTAGGTGAAGGGGTTGATTTATATAAGGATTTTGCTTCAACGGTCTATGACATACCTATTTCTGACGTGACTGATAGTCAAAGGTTTATGGGGAAAACCGCCCAATTATCCCTTATCTACGGGACCGGAGCAGTTAAGCTACGCAATCAAACTAAAATGATGAGCGGTATAGATATAGGAGAGGCTGAAGCTAAGCGTATGGTGTCTCTGTACAGGAACGATTATACCGAAGTAGTTGATACATGGGTACAAGGGGATGCCTTACTTCGTGCGGTTAAAAACAATCAGTATACAGAGATGGGTAGAGACGGGGTCATAAAAGTTTACGGAGAAGAAGGAGCATTGCTCCCCTCCGGCTTGTATATGCGGTATCCCGATTTAAGGTATACAGAGGTGCAGGGAGTTCGTGGGGCTAAGGGCGAATGGTCAGTACTGAAAAACAAAAGAGAACGTGATAAACTATACGGAAGCAAAGTGTTTCAAGGGCTGACTCAGGCTATGGCGCGGTGTATCATAGCGGAAGCTATGCTCCGTATAGCAAAAAAATATCGGATAACCCTTACGATCCATGATGCCGTTTACTTGCTCGCCCGTGAAGATGAGGCTGATATTGTTTTAAGGTTTGTTATTGACCAACTGAGAATCCCCCCAGTCTGGATGCCTGACATTCCTTTAGATGCTGAAGGTGGATACGGGCGAAGCTTAGATTTTAAGATGGGGAAAATAAAATGAGGAACGGGTTTCAGTGTCTTCTGCTTGGTCGTACAGTTCGTTATCAACGTATATAAAATGCCCACGTAAATATCAGGCAGAAAAAATTACGCGCGAAATTCCGCGTGAAGACACCGAAGCAACCATCTATGGAAAGGCTGTACACCTTGCAGCTGAAGAATACATAAGGGATGGCGTACCTGTTCCTGAACAGTTCGCCTTTATTCAACCTATGCTAGACAAGCTTAGCGCTTTGCATGGGGATAAGTATTGCGAATTGGAGATGGGTATCGCCGTTAGAGACGGTAAGTTTGAACCCTGTGCATTCGATGCGGAAGACGCTTGGTTTAGAGGGATCGCAGACCTTGTTATTATAGACGGGGAAGAATGCAGGCTGGTGGATTATAAGACCAGCAAAAGCCCTAATTACGCAGATACTAAACAGTTAGCGCTAATGGCGGCCTGTATCTTTCTCAAATTCCCGCAAGTCAATGTCGTTAAAGGCGGGTTGCTTTTTGTTGTAGCCAAAGCATTTATTAAGGCGGAGTACAAACGGGAGCGTCGGTTTGATATTTTTTCAGAATTAGATGGCCCGCTAAGACAGCTTGAAGTTTCACGTGAAACAAATGTGTGGAACACTATCCCAAGCGGGCTGTGCAAAAAGCATTGCGGTGTGTTATCGTGCCCTCACAATGGGCGAAATGCTTAGGGGGTATAATGCCGATCAAGAAAGAAAACAGAGATTACGCTCACGAGACTGAGCTGGAAAATAAAAGGCCCGGAGCGCATAGGGCACGGATGGAACGTCAGAAGGCTAGACGTGCATTAGATAAGAAGGGTGTGAACCGTAAAGGTAAAGATGTCGCGCATGTGAAAGCGCTGTCTAAAGGGGGGAGCAATAAAGATGGTTACTTCCTAGAAAGTAAAAAAGAAAACGAAAGTTTTGCTAGAACTAAAAATCATAAACCGAAAGCAACGTACGATAGAAAGGGCAAATGAGGGTAACAACACGCGCAGTATCTAAGTTAGCTGTAGAGTCGGGATTGCCTGAGGCAGTTGTAGACAGGCACATAGATGCGCTTATCACTTATACTTTCAACGTGGCACAGCGCGAACGTAAGCTGTGCCGTAACGCTATCCGTGCATGGTATTTCAGTAAGGATATTACAAAGCCGCAACTGTTCGATGTACTGGACGAAGTAGAAGAAGATTTAATTTAACTTTACGGTTCGTTGGCGTAACCAACGTGAGGATGTATGGAGATTGTAGATAATCGCGCACTTAAACTGCGTGTACGAAAGCCTGACAGAATTACTCAGGTGATTCCAAAGAGTAAAGTTATTGGGGCTAGTGATGGGGTATATGACGTATTAGTGCATTGGGATATAGAGGAAGCGCATGTCTTGCGTAATTTGGGGGTAAAAAATATTCCTTCCCCCATCTTGGGAAAATACAAATGGCCGGGGCTTTATAAACCGTTCGATCACCAGATGCAGACCGCTGCTTTTTTGACTATGCACCGTAGGGCGTATTGTTTGAATGAAATGGGCACCGGCAAGAGCTGTTCAGTATTGTGGGCGGCAGACTATCTAATGGCTAGAGGTTTGGTCAGACGTGCGCTTATTGTATGCCCCCTATCTATTATGGACTCCGCATGGCGGGCTGATGCGTTTAAGAGCGTAATGCACCGCACAGTTGATATTGCCTATGGCGCCAAAGATAAGCGTAAGAAAGTCATTGCTTCAGATGCAGAGATAGTCATCATTAACTACGACGGCATTGAGGTAGTATGCGATGAGATCGCGCGTGGCGGGTTTGACTTAATTATAATTGACGAGCTTACCCACTATAAAAACGCTCAGTCTCAGCGTTGGAAAGTAATGAACTCTTTAATCAAGCATGACACTTGGTTATGGGGTATGACGGGTAGCCCTGCGGCGCAGTCACCTACCGATGCTTATGGTCTAGCTAAACTGATGAACCCTGCGAGTGTGCCTAAATTCTTCGGGGCGTTTAGAGATAGTGTGATGGTTAAGATCACGCAATTTAAGTACATCCCTAAACCGGGGGCTGAAGATGTAGTCTATAAAGTCCTGCAACCCGCTATCCGATACACCAAAGAAGAGTGTTTAGATTTACCTGAGATGCTGTACACCACTCGCGTAGTGCCTTTAACTGCACAGCAAGCCAAGTATTACAAGAGACTAAAAGAGCAGATGGTGATAGAAGCGGCAGGTGAAGAGATAACAACAGTCAATGCGGCTGTGAATTTGAATAAACTTTTGCAGATCGCTTGTATAGAATATAATACTCCTGTATTAACTGATTCAGGATGGAAACCTATTCAGACTATCACAGCATCGGATTTTATATGGGATGGTGTAGATTGGGTTAATTCGCAAGGGGCTATATTTCGTGGCATAAAACCAGTAGAAAAATGCTTCGGTGTGGGCATGACATTAGATCATAAAGTATTAACAACTCAAGGATGGGTTATAGCAGAGGATATTTTAAATGGCAAATCCTGCAATAAATTTAGTCGGGCTTCGGTTCGGCTACCTAACAGTAATAGCAAGAAATGGTACCTCAGCCTACGGGATAAAATACGTGACGCTATACAGGAGGTTAAAATGCGGATGGCCTGTGGTTCAAGCGCTTACGCTTCCCCCAGGCAAAACAAAAAAACTTATGACTTAATAAATTGTGGGCCACGGAATAGATTTGTAGTTTTAGGTACGGAAGGCCCTTTGATAGTACACAATTGTGGTTCGATCTATGCAGATAACAAAGAAGTAATTGAATTCGATGCAAGTAACAGACTGACCGCATTAGAAGAAGTGATAGATGAAAGTAGCCATAAGGTTTTGGTGTTTGCTAACTTTAGGCACGGCATTGAGATGATACAGAATCATCTGATTAAGAAAGGCTATACCACTGATGTTATTCATGGCGGAATCCCTGCGGGGGCTAGGACGACTATATTCCAGAAGTTTCAAACGGAAGTGAATCCAAGAGTGTTGGTCATCCAGCCTCAATCTGCATCGCATGGGGTTACGCTCACAGCGGCTAATACGATTGTGTGGTTTGGTCCTGTGACTAGCTATGAGACCTATGTACAGGCAAACGCTCGGGTGCATAGAGCAGGACAAAAGAACGCGTGTATGGTCATTCATTTAACGGGATGTCCTGTAGAAGATAAACTTTATCGCGCGTTAGAACAAAGAGAAAAGATGCAAAACTCTATATTATCGTTGTATGAAGAAGAGATGAATAGTTGACTTATAACGACATACGAATTAATATAGCAATACGGATCCTTCCACGTGACGGAAGAGTACATTATAGGAGTAGTATATGAGTAGGGTGACCGCAGATAAGCTCACTGCCGCGTATATAAAAATTCGTGACAAAAGGGCAGAAATTCTGCAAGAATATGAGAATCAAGACAACCAGCTCAAAGAACAGTTAGATATAATCTCTAACGAACTGCTAGAGCTATGCAAAGAGACAGGGGCAGAAAGCTTACGTACCAGCGCAGGTACTGTCATTCGCACAGTTAAAACTAGATTTTGGACTAACGATTGGTCTTCTATGTATGACTTCATTCGGGAGCATGATATTCCTCAGCTCTTAGAACAGCGTATACACCAGACTAATATGAAAGGATTTTTAGCTGACAACCCACATCTTCTTCCCGCAGGTTTAAACCAAGACAGTAAGTATTCTATATCTGTAAGGAGATCAAAATGAGTAGTGATGAAGCTTTACTCGATGTAGCACAGGTAGCCACTATGCTAGGTGTGTGTAAACAAACGGTTTTACGCTACATCAAATCGGGTCAGCTAGATTACTATCGGTTAAGTCCAAGATCCATCAGATTTACTGCTAAGCAAGTATCTGATTTTATTAATACCAAACAAGGAAATTAAAATGAGTGAATTATCAATTTTTGCAAATGGCGTACCTGCTCACCTGCGTGGCGGCTTAGACGAAACAACTAAAGCCTTGATGGGCGGTAATTCAGGCGGTACATACAAACGTATCTCTATTCGCGGTTCAGTTTTCCGTATGGTTGTTAATGGTAAAGAAGTGGCGAAGAACGAAGACCGTTCTATGGATGTAGTTATCGTAGCTGCCGCGCCTAAAAACGCTCGTACCTTTTATAGCAAAAACTATTCAGAAGGCGAAGCTTTAAGACCTGATTGCACAAGTGCTGACGGTATTACCCCAGATGCTTCTAGTACCAACGCTCAATCTACAACATGTGCATCATGCCCACAAAACATCGCAGGTTCAGGTCAAGGCGGTAGCCGTGCGTGTCGTTACAGTCGTCGTCTGGCTGTTATGCTGGAGAATGATTTAGCCGCAGGCGATGTATATCAATTGGTATTACCTGCACAATCTATTTTCGGTCAAGGCGAAAACGGCAAATTGCCGCTTGAATCATACGCTCGTTTCTTAGGTTCGCAAGGTGTATCGGTATCAGCTGTTGTAACTGAAATGCGTTTTGATACAAATTCAGCTACCCCTAAGCTGACTTTCCGTGCTATCCGTGCATTATCTCCTGAGGAGTATGCGATTGCTGTTGAGCGTGGTACATCCCCAGATGCGCAAAACGCTGTCTCTTTCGACCCAGCCTCCATAGACTTAGCGGCTAAGAGCAAACCTGATTTACCTAAATCTGCTTTACCAACTAGAGAGAAGCCAGATATTGTTAAGTTCGTAGAGGAAGAGGAAGCTTCAGCTGCTCCTGCACCTGTTAAACGCGAGTCTAAAAAAGCTTTTGAAGCCGCTGTACCTAAAAATATCGAAGATGTCCTAGACGATTGGGAATAACACCCAACACGTTGTATCAGTGAGGGCGGTGTATACCGCCCTTTTTGTCCCTTATTTTTGGGCTGATTTATGGATAAGCACGTTTTTCTTAATTATGTACTGGCAGATGAAGGCTCTTACGCTATATTCGCTATCAAAGGTGGCGATAATCCCCAGTCAATGCACCGCACAGTGGAAGAAGCAGTTGCCGAGGGCGAGCGTCTAGCAGAACTTGAATATGACGTTTACTTTGGGTGCGCTAAGTTTAATTCTCTAACCCACCGCAAGGCGGAATTCGCTAAGTATTTTAAAGCATTTTGGTTGGATATAGACTGTGGGCCTACTAAGAAGTACCTAACACAAGATGAGGGGTTACATGCACTCAGACAGTTTTGCGCTGAGGCTTCACTGCCTAAGCCTACACTTGTTAATTCGGGTAATGGGATACATTGCTACTGGGTGCTGTCAGAAACTATCGGCTATAACGAATGGAAACCAGTCGCTGAGTATTTAAAAACAGTATGCAACCAGAACAACTTTAAAGCTGACAATGGCGTGACAGCTGATGCGGCACGGGTTCTCCGTATGCCCGGCACACTGAATTATAAAAGCAGGCATAACCCTAAACCTGTAGACCTTATTTGCTACAGCGATGCAATTACGTTTGAAGCATTTAAGAATGCTATTGGGTATGTAGAAGGTATCGTAGCGGAGCCTACCCTGCGGGGCACTGACACTTTGACAAAATCTCTGATGGGTGGAGTGTCTTCTAAGTTCGCTACTATCATGCAAAAAAGCGTGAAGGGTACAGGCTGTCCGCAACTACTTTATATCTATAGGCATCAGAACGAGATTGAAGAACCCTTATGGCGAGCTGGTTTATCTGTTGCTCAGTTTTGCGTGGATCGTGATGCCGCTATCCATAAGCTGTCTAATCAATACGAAGGGTACGACCCTGTTGAGACAGAAGATAAAGCATCACGCTGTGAAGGTCCGCACACTTGTGCGACATTTGAGAATTTAAATCCTCTTGGCTGTGCGACTTGTACGGTCAAAGGTACGATTAAAAGTCCTATTCTTTTAGGTCGGTTTGTAGAACACGCTACACCGGAAGATAATATTTTAACTGCTCAGCATGAAGGTCTGGGCGTAGAGACAACCATTACAATCCCGACTTATCCTGCACCTTACTTTAGAAAGAAAGACGGTGGGGTGTATATGACACAGAAGTCTCCATTAGCCGCAGAAGGCACGGACGATGGCGAAACGGAAGTTATGGTATATGAGTTTGATTTATTTGTTGAGAAGCGTCTAACCGATCCTGATTCAGGTGAGGTGGTGTTGATTAAGCATATTCTAAAGAATGACGGTATCCGTGAGTTTACTGTGCCTCTAGCCGATATATTGTCCCCTGAAAAGGCAAGAGCTATTTTGGCATACCACGGAGTGGCGGCCATTCGTAAACGTATGGAGCTTATTACCAACTATCTGACTAAGTTTGTACAAGTATTACAGGTGACTACTCGTGCAGAAATCGCACGGTCACAGTTTGGTTGGCATGATGATGGGGCTACATTCTTAATTGGTACGCGCCAGATTACAGCAGAAGGGATTTCATATAGCCCACCGTCAGTGACTACTGAGCAGGTAGCCGTGCATTACACAGCCAAAGGGCATTTACCTTTATGGGTTGAATTAGCTAATCTGTATGGCAAGCCCGGTAATGAAGCACGTGCCTTTGCTTTGGGGGTAAGCTTCGGTTCTCCGTTAGTAAAGTTCTCCGGTATTAGAGGTTTTATCTTGCACCTTACAAACGAGAATTCAGGTGTGGGTAAGTCTACTATTCAGTACATGGCGAATAGCGTATGGGGGCACCCTATTAATACTATGCTGACCTTTGATGATAAACCATTAGCTAGGCAACATAGATTTGGGGTGTTGAATAACATAGTAAGTTGCGTGGATGAGATTACCGACTTAGCTGCAGAGGAAGCAGGGCATACCGCGTTCATGGTTTCGCAAGGTAAAGGGCGTGACCGTATGCAGTCGCAAGTTAATGCGATTCGTAAAAACACAACCACATGGGATTTACCTGTCATAACTTCAGGGAACAACAGTTTGCATGATCTTTTGTTTTCAGCCAAGGTTCTTCCTGAGGGGGAATTGATGCGGATACTGGAGGTCTATGTTGATGCAGATAACACGCTAACTAAGCAGGAGTCTGATAACTATTTTGGTAAACAGATGCTTGATAACTATGGGTTGGCAGGTGAAGTCATCGTGGCGTATATGATTCACAACCGTGAAGAATGCTTAGACTTATTATATAAAACCCGTGAAGAGTTCGATGCTAGAGCAAACTTCAACGCTAAGGAGCGTTACTATTCATCAGCCTGCGCTGTGGCGTTTACAGGGCTTGAGATCGCTAAGCGGTGTGGCTTGCATACCATAGACATCGAGCGCGTTAAAGTATGGGCGCTTAAAACATTGGGAAGCACACTGGCTACGTTCAAAGATGACGCTAAAGACGCCCCAGCTGTATTAGGGCAGTTCATCAACGAGCATATGCAGAACTTGTTGGTTATAGACGGCATTATGAAGAAAGGGGTTACATCGGCTCCTTTACATGTGCCACGGGGCGAATTGCTAATGCGGTATGAGCCAGATACAAAAACGCTTTGCATCTCTGCTGTAACATTCAGAGACTGGTGCGCCGACCATCAGATTCCTTATAAGAACTTATGTGAGAGATTGCAAACAGCGCAGTTGCTTAAACGTCGTGGCTCTAAACGCTTGTCGGCTGGGATGGCTGTAACCAGTCCACCTGTGCATGTAATAGAGTTTAATATGGATGGGACTGATTCTGTCTTTACCGATATAGACATCACCCCAGATATTAGATAGAGAAAGCCCCCTTTCGGGGGCTTAGTTTTTAGCGGTAAACATAGTTCCGCATTTCTTGTATGTTTGCCAAAGTTTCTTTCTTGTCTTGTTTAAGTTCTGCGATAGCCTTGCGTTTTTCCGCTGGCAACATTTCCTTATTAGGTAAGTTACCTATACGGCGTTCCTCTTCATTTATATCATGTAGCCGCTTACGCATATCGTTTAAAGAGCCTTTAACCCCTTCATCTAGCAAGTTACCTTTTTCTTTCGCATATGCTTCTACTTCTTCAGGAGCGTTCTTTTCTTTCCAGCTCATAGTGGTAGACGCGCGGGTCATATCATTCAGCAAATTGTAGAACTTAGCCGCATCACCGTTATGGAACTCTTTACTAACTAAAGACGAAATACCCGGAACCGACCGCGCGATTTCTGTAGCACTCTTTTCTGTATACGGTATGTCAAACGCTTTGCTTAATGCAGCGTCAGTTAACGCTAATATGCCTGCACCCAACTGCCCTGTATGCCCTTTAAATAGATGGTCAAAGTTAACAGGTGATATAAGCCCAGTTTTCCCAGCTAATTTGCCTAGAATAGAAGTGGTAGGTAAGAACTTCTTATCAACGTCCAGATTGTCCATCGCTTGGGACTCAATGTCTCTGCCTGTAAACGTATCATGGTTAAGCGCTACTTCCACTTCTGGCTTAATAACAGCAGGGATAGGAGTAGGGATAGCAAACGCAGCATTCAAAAGCACATCTCTAACCGCCCGTTTAGCAGTATCAGGGTCTTCTGTACCTTTATCAAATAACTGGGTATATGCATGCATACCAATCGCGTGAGGTATTAGCGTCCAGTCTCTACGAAGTGGAATCTCAAAGTCTGTACCCGGAATCAACAGTTTATTGTCTCTTTCTTGAGGTGACATCTCTTTGAATCTATCATCGTCCCCTGCAAGCGCAGCATAGATAAAACCTAATGCAACTGTTTGAGCTGTAGTAGTGGCTAGTGTGCGTAGCGCATCTGAGCGTTGAGTAGGGGAGATCCCTCTACCTGATAGTGTTCTTATCGCTACACGTTGTGCTTGTAGATACGCCCCATAGAACGGAACTACTTGTCTAATCATGTTTGACGTAGCACTGGCGCCTTGTCTACGGAAGTTAATAATATCCGCCGCTCTTTGCGTAGCAATAGCCTCAGCATCGGGCAAACCTTTCATCTCTTTCATAGTCCGCGCGTACACCGCTTGACGTACCGCAGCGTCCCCCATTTCAGAGAAATGAGCCAGCCATTTATTCACTTTCTGCATACGAGTTTCTGCAGGAGTAACCCCCATAAGAATATCCATCTCGTGTGCATCAATAGTGTTGAACCCTGTATCGCCAGCTAAACCCCGTTTGATTAGCGCTTTGCGCTCTTGCGTTTCACGCCCTCTTTGAGTTTTGTAGAACTGCTTAACGACTTCAATAGGCAGTGCTAATGGATTTTTAAGCCCAGAGGTGTACATCGCGGCGTATGTATCTTGCGGTAACTGTGCCAAGGTAAAGAGTGGGTTACGCACGATAAAGTTCTGATAGATAGCCGCGTATTTACTACCGAATCTAAGCGCATCAGTTGTCACCCCCTGCATGCCGTTAAACGCATGATAGAACAGAGGGTCAGCATATTTATAGTATTCTTTCTTCCCATGACGGTAGACCATAATGGCCCCCGGAGTTCCCGGTTTAACTTCCCGCACACTTCCATCTGGCATATACATCTGGGTAGCGTCAATTAACTGCAGGGCTTTATGGTTTTTAACCCCGATAGCAAAGCTGTGCGCTTGCCAATCCTTCATATTCTGAAATATGTTTCTGACTTCACGGGCTGAACCTTTAATACCGTATTGCTTACGCCCACCTAACAAACTATGCGCGATACCTTTATGG
>Ga0209835_1001174_pt1 | contig 15118 bp, 11 predicted proteins | sample LakKivwa52mmetaG_FD_184138 | JGI IMG/M metagenome (GOLD analysis project Ga0209835, IMG submission 184138) | Anoxic lake water microbial communities from Lake Kivu, Rwanda to study Microbial Dark Matter (Phase II) - Lake Kivu water 52m metaG... | ecosystem: Environmental > Aquatic > Freshwater >...
CCGCTACCCCCATCCCCACCCTGGTAAACAACCAGATTTACCCGGAACAGGGCGGAAATCCGCTGACGGGGCTGCTCGCCGATCCCAACCTGCTCAACCGCCGACCGGTGGCCGTCAAAATCAGCACATTCCCGCGCGGGGTGCGCGCTTATCAATCAGGACTGCGACTGGCCGATGTCGTTTATGAGTATTACATTGAAGATGGCCTGACGCGCTTCGTGGCAGTCTTCTACGGGCAAAACGCCAACCGCGCCGGGCCGGTGCGCTCCGGGCGATATTTCGATGAACATATCATCCACATGTATCGCTCAGTATTGGTCTTTGCCAACGCCGACGAGCGCGTGGAAACTTACCTGCTCGACCAGGCCCAGCTCAGGCCGCTCCTGTTTGTTTTGCGCTCCGACAACTGCCCGCCCATGTGCCGCGACACCAGCATCAGCGGCTACAACAACGTCTTTGTCGATACAGCGGGGGTTGGCGCCAAGATTACCGATAACTCGAAACAGGAATTGCGCGAGACCATGTTTGGGCCGTTATTTCACCCTGGCGCGTACCCGGTCGTGACGAAAGTTTTTACGCACTATTCGCAATACAGTTACGGCTACTGGGAATACGACCCGGCCAACCTGCTCTACCTGCGCTACTCGGACGCCAAGGATGCCGAAACCTTCACAGTCAACGAAACCTACCAACCGCACATCGACCAATGGAACGGCGAGCAGGTTTCAGCCCAAAACGTGGTGGTATTGGTCGTGCCGCATGTCTTCAATAACGAATTCGACCGCGCGGACCAGGTCTTCAACATCCAACTGCTCGGCTCCGGCACAGCGTATATTTTCCGCGAAGGGCGCATGATTCTCGGCGCATGGCTGCGCGACAGCCTGAATCAGCCCATCCAACTGGTGGATAAAAGCCGCAACCTCATCCCGCTCCAGCCGGGAGTGACGTTTTACCAGGTAATCAATCCCCAAAGCGGGTTCCGCCACAACGGCGAGACGGTCGAATTTTTCTTCTCCATCCCGCCGCGCGTCGTCACGCTCACCCCCACCCCGCCGGGATTCAAACCCAGCCCGACCCCGAAAAAGTAAAAGGAGGCCGCCATGTGCGGACGTTTCACCCTGACCGTTGACCCGGCGGATTTACAGGAAGCCTTCCCGCAATATTCGTTCCCGGCGGAGGGCAAGCCGCGCTTTAACATCGCTCCAACCCAGCCGGTGCTGGCCCTGCCCAACACCCCCGCGCTGGCTGCCGATTACTTCACTTGGGGATTGATTCCATCCTGGGCCAAAGACCCCTCGATTGGCTCACGGCTCATCAATGCCCGTGCTGAGACCCTGGCAGAGAAACCATCCTTCCGGGGCGGGTACAAGTACAAACGCTGCCTGATTTTTGCGGATGGCTTCTATGAATGGAAAGCCCAACCGGGTACAAAATTCAAAATCCCGCACTTCATCCACCTGAAATCAGGACTACCCTTCACCTTTGCCGGGCTGTGGGACGCGTGGCAGGCCCCGGATGGTTCGCTGGTCAAATCCTGCGCCATCATCACCACCGAGCCGAACGAGTTGATGGCGGCACTACACAACCGGATGCCGGTCATCCTGCCGCCTTCCGTATACGAACAATGGCTCGACCCGGCCCCGCAAAAACCGGAAACCCTGCAAGGTTTGCTGACCCAATACCCCACCGATGAAATGACCGCCCATCCCGTCTCGACGCTGGTCAACAGACCGGCCAATGACCGGGCCGAGTTGGTGATGGCGGTCTAAAACCACCATGCCCATCAAAGAATCCATCTCCCTTCGTTTTCCTGCCCTCGATTCGCGCGATTTTGCCATTTTCTGGGTCGGGCAATTTATCTCGCTCATCGGCACTTGGATGCAAAGCACGACGCAGCCTTATTTAGCCTACCGCATCTCCGGCCAACCCTTCGACCTGGGGCTGATTGGATTCGCCGCCACCCTGCCGACGCTCTTCCTGGCCCTGCCGGGCGGCGTGATTGTGGAGCGGCTCGACAAGCGCAAAACCGTCATCGTTTTATGCTCCAGGCTTTGGGGTTGGCAGCGCTGACGCTCTCCGGCCTCGTCCAAATCTGGCATATCGTCGTTATGGCCTTCATCCTGGGTATTGCCAATGCCATCGAAATCACCGCCCGCCAGGCCATGCTGGTTGAACTGGTGGGAAAAGAACGCCTTCCAAACGCCATCGCCTTGCAAGCCACCATCTTCAACGCCGCGCGCGTACTGGGCCCGATGATTGCCGCGCCGTTCCTGGTCTTCATCAGCGAAAACGGCGAGGGCTGGGCCTTCCTGGCGAACGGGGTCAGTTACCTGTTCGTGGTCATCGGGTTGGTTTTCGTCAATACGCCCTTCAAAACCGCCCGCCTGGTCAAGAAAGACACTAACCTGTTGGAAGAATTCAAGGAAGGGCAGCGCTACATCCGCTCCACGCCGGTGGTTGGGATGCTCATACTGATGTCGAGTATCATCGGCTTTATCGGTTTCCCGCTCATCCAGCAGATTCCGGTCATCGCGCGGGATATACTGGGCCAGGCCGGGGATACCCAGGCTGCCCAGGCCGCTCGCAACAGCCTGCTGTTCACCTTCCAGGGAATAGGCGCACTGGTTGCAGCGCTCACACTGGCGGCGTTCAACCCTCAACGCAAAGGCTGGCTGCTAACGTTTGGACAAATGGCTTTCACATTCAGCCTGATTGCGCTCTCCTTCAATCGCCTCGTCCCTCCGGCTGCGCTGCTAATTATGTTTGTGGGCTGGGGCACGGTCACGATACTGGCAACATCCAATACCCTCATCCAACTCGATGTCCCTGACACGCTGCGCGGGAGGGTTTTCAGCACCTACCTGTGGGGCTTGCAAGGCGTGGCCCCGTTTGGCAGCCTGGCAATTGGCTGGATGTCGCAAAATTGGGGCGTTCCGGTCGCCCTGCTGGTATGCGGGCTGGCCTGCCTGGTCTTCATCGGGTCGATTCATGCCCGGCACCCGGAAATACGGCAACGGGTGGCTTGACCTCCCTTTAATCCCCCCTTAATCGCCCGCTTGACGCCCATTTTTGCGCATGTTATGATGATTCCCTATGAGAGAAGAATACAAGGAAGTCGCTCCGCAGGCCCAAGAAGGCACTGAAACATCACTGGAAGCCTCGCCTCCGGGCAGTCAGCATGACGCGAGCCGCAACTGGCTCGATTTCCTGGCACAAGTGGGACTGGGAGAAACCATCGCGCGCATCGGCACAGGCGTTTTGACGTTTGCGTTGGTGTTTACGGTTGTCTGGCTGCTGCGCCTGTTTTACAACGTTGACGCCCTGGCCGCCCCGATTGAGAGCGAGCCCGGCATCCTCCAGCCGACATCCACCCCGCCGGTGGAACTGGCCGACCTGCTGGAAATTGTGCCGGAGAACGCAGGCATTGCGCGCAAAGCAATGCTTCACACCACCATCCCATCACGCCCGCGCCAGGATGTAGTCATGTACACCGTCCAGGCCGGGGATACGGTCTTTGGTATCGCCGAAAAATGGGGGTTGAAGCCGCAAACCATCCTGTGGGCCAACTATTACACCCTGCGCGATGACCCACACAATCTCAAGCCTGACCAAGAACTGAACATCCTTCCAGTGGATGGGGCCTATTACGAATGGCAGCCCGGCGACGGGTTGGGCGGCGTGGCGCGCTTTTTCGGGGTCAAGGCGGAAGATATTATCAATTACCCGCCTAACCAACTCGACCCGGCCACAATTGGCGATTATGCCAGCCCCAACATTCGGGCCGGAAAATGGCTGGTTGTGCCAGGCGGCTCACGCTCCTTCATCAGCTGGTCGGCGCCGATTGGGGTGACGCGCGATAACCCGGCAGTCGCCCGCCAGATGGGGCCAGGCGCCTGCGGCACAGTCCAGGATGGAGCTGTTGGATTCGGCTCTTTCGTCTGGCCAGCTATCAAACATTATCTTTCAGGCTTTGATTATTCGCCCGAAACCAACCACCGCGGCATCGACATCGCCGGCGGCCCCACCGAAGGCGCGTATGCTGCCGATGCAGGCGTAATCGTTTATGCCGGTTGGAACGACTGGGGCTACGGAAATATGGTCGTCATTGACCACGGCAACGGCTGGCAAACGCTTTATGCCCACCTGGGCAGCATCAATGTTGTATGCGGCATGAGCGTCGGGCAGGGCGTGATGATTGGTCTCATCGGCAGCACCGGGCGTTCTTCCGGGCCGCACCTGCACTTCGAGATGATGCACACCCAGTACGGCAAGGTCAATCCCTGGTTTTACCTGCCGCCGCCTTAAAAACCTATAACCCAACGAAACCGTCCCGAAGGTTTTCCCCAAACAACCATATCTGCGCCAAAAACGTTTGGGACGGGAATTAAGAATTGCCAAAACAACGGTATTGTCAACTGGAACAATCACCTGTATAATCCCCCCTAATCTCTTTGCATTGGAGCAATTCAGTTATGATTGATGAACAGGACGCCCTGAACGGGCAAGGGGGCCGCGAGGACCAATTCCAAGTTGATAACAATCACGAAACAATGGAAAGCCTCATGCGGTCCGAAGATGCCGGGCTGGAATTCCCCAGCCAGGGCGAAATCCGCAAGGGCGTAATCGCCAGCATTTCACAGTCCCAGATTTTGGTCAGCGTCGGGTCGAAATCCGAAGGCGTGATTATGGGTCGTGAATTGGATCAAATCCCTGCCACCGAACGGGAGGAACTTGTCGTCGGGCAGGAAATTCCCGTTTACGTGGTCAACCCTGAAGACCAGAACGGGAACATCGTTCTCTCCTATGTCCGGGCCCGTGAAGCAATGGGTTGGGAACATGTCGAGGCGATGCAAGAAAGTGGCGAAACCTTCGAGGGAAAAATCGAAGGCTACAACAAGGGCGGCCTCATTGTGCTGGTGCACGGCCTGCGCGGCTTCATCCCGGCCTCGCAAATCAGCATGACCCGCCGCAACATGGTACAGGGTGATACCCCCGACCGCTGGGCCAAGATGATTGGCGAAAGCATCAGCGTCCGCATTATCGAAGTAGACCGCGCCCGGCGCCGCCTGATTCTTTCGGAACGCGCCGCCAACCCCGAAACGCGCCAGTCCCTCAAAGAACGCGTCATCGAAGGGCTTGAAGAAGGCCAGGTTTACACCGGGCGCGTGACCTCGGTCGCCGAGTTCGGCGCATTCGTCAACGTCAACGGCGCCGACGGCCTGGTTCACCTGTCCGAACTCTCGTGGGAGCGCGTCCAGCACCCCAGCGAAGTGCTTACGGTCGGCCAGGAAGTCAAAGTCAAAGTCATCAGTGTCGATAAAGACAAGAAACGCATCGGCCTGTCCATCCGCGCCTTACAAGGCGACCCCTGGCACACCAAGGCAGATGGTTTCAAAGTCGGGCAATTGGTCGAAGGCACCATCACCCGCCTGACCAAGTTTGGCGCGTTTGCGCGCCTCGAAGGCGACATCGAAGGGCTGGTTCACATCTCCGAGTTGAGCGAGAACCGCATCAACCATCCCAAAGAAGCCGTCAAAGAAGGCGATACTGTCACCTTGCGCGTCATCCGCATCGACGCCGACCAGCGTCGGATTGGGCTCAGCTTGCGCAAAGTCGATTCAGGCGCTTACGCTGACCTCGACATGAAGGCTCTCGCGGCAGAACTCAGCAGGGAAGACGAAGAAGAATAAGCCAGGTAAACGAGAGCGCACCTCCCCCGGTGCGCTCTTTTCTTTTTATGGAGGCAATTTCTCAAATTGCCTCGTTTTTTATGGTAAAAACAGGTTATGTCACATCTTATCGTTGACGCGCACCAGGATTTAGCCTGGATTTCGCTTACCTTCGGGCGCGACTATACCCAACCCGTCGAAGAAACCCGACGCCGCGAGAAAGCCAGCCCCCACATCCTCGCAAACAACGGCGATGCCACATCAAGTTGGCATGAATACCAACGCGGGCGCATTGCACTGGTGTTTTCTGTCATATTCGCCGCCCCCCTGCGCACTAAACCCGCAGATTGGGACACACAGGTCTATGGAAACATCGAACAGGCCCATCATCTTTACAAACAGCAGCTGGAATTTTACGATCGCTTATTCGACCGGCATCCCGACAAATTTACCCCCATCCACACCGCACCGCAACTTGCTTCCCTTATCGAAACATGGAGCCAGCCCGAAAGCGCTCACCCAAATGGCCGCCCCACTGGCATGCTCACCCTGATGGAAGGCGCCGACGGAATCCGCGCCATAGATGAACTCTCCGAATGGTGGGAGCGCGGGGTGCGCATCATCGGCCCGGCCTGGATGTCCACCCGCTTTTGCGGCGGCACAAACGAGCCAGGGCCGCTCACCAGGGAAGGCCGTCAACTGCTCGCCGCAATGGCAGAACATGGCTTCACACTCGACCTGACCCACATGGCCTGGGAAGCGGCCCTCGAAACGCTCGACCGCTATGAAGGCGCTATCATTTCCAGCCATGCAAACCCATTAAAAATGGTCAAAAACGGCACGCGAAACCGCTTCCTGACCGACGAAATCATCGATGGCATTATCGAGCGCGGCGGCGTGATAGGCATCGTCCCTTACAATCGCTTTCTTATTGAAAACTGGAAAAATACCGACCCGCGCGAGGACTGCCCGCTCGATATGGTCGCAGCGCACATCGACTACATCTGCCAGCGCGCCGGGAGCGCCCGCCACGTTGGGCTTGGCACCGATTTAGACGGCGGATTCGGCCTCCAACACATCCCCCCCGAACTGGATACCATCGCCGACCTGCAAAAACTCGCCCCACTGCTGGCCATGCGCGGCTATACCGATGAAAACATCGCCGCCATCTTTGGCGGGAACTGGCTCGACCACCTGCGGAGAACACTGCCCGCATGACAACCCCCACCAGCCCACTCGATTCAAATGGCCGAATCCCACGCGACCGCGTCTATTTCGGACTCATTGTGGCAGCTATCGGGTTTATCGTCTTTATCGCAGGCGCAAAACCCGAATGGCTTGGACAAGACCGCAGCCCCGTGGTCGGATTCGTGCAAATCACCGTCTTCCTCGTAGGGCTGGCATTCATCTGCCTGGGCGGTTACATCGGCCTGGCTGCATTATGGGCCGGCAAGGAAAAAAGCATTCCGGCGGATATTGGCCTGCGGCTGATAGGCACCGGTTATGTGATTGCCGTGTTCACCGGCATGGCCGACATTTTTGGCATGACTATTGCTGATACGCCTAAAATCCCATACTTCGGCCCCTGGCAGGCCGCCGGGGTACAAATTGGGATGGGGCTGATTGCGCTCGGCATGATCCTGATTGTGCCACCCAGGAAGCGCAAGGATTCAGAACAATCGTAGCATGGCTTTTTGCAAAAATCAAAGCAGGTCGGGTTGCTCATCCGACCTGCTTTTACATCATCATTGTAAACCGGATCAGGCCTGCTTGATTGGCTCCCAATTAGATAGAGGAACGCCAAAGAACAATTTTTTGACACCCATCAACTCAAGGAAACCCTGCACCTTTTGCAAAACCCAATTGGCTGCCTTGAACCAGGCTTTGAATACTTTGCCAAATGGGAAACGGGCATTCACCCAAACCAACAGGGATACCCAGGTAAACAGGAAAACCACGATAACCCCGCCCACCACGCTCACCAAACCCCAGCCAACCCCGGCAATTGCCATGAAAGGCAAGCAAAGCGGCGTCAAGGCATATGAAATCGTGCGCATCAATTTATCCTGGAAAGGTTTATCCCCAAATAAATATACGATGTAAGGCGGCAAGAAAAAGGCATACGCAAAAATCAGGTAAAACCCGGCGAAAATCGGGAACAGTTGAAAAGCCAACCACATCATAGAGTCCCTCCAACGCGAATTGGCTTGATTATACGCTTTTCCACGGCAATTGTGGAAAAAAACACGTTCGGAGAACTGGGATTACTTTTGTCGCTCGCTTTCATCCTGGAGAGGCGTCATTTCCTGCAGCGACTGTTCGCCCAACAGGAACACGAACAACTTGCGGCTATGCTCGAACATGCGCCCGCCCATGCGCTTCCAGGGCTTCATGATAGAAAAATGGGGGTCGAAGGGCAACTTGGATAAGAGCCAGTGAAACGGCGACATCGCCATCAGCATGATGACCGAAAACAAGCTCAGTATCCCCAAAGCGACGATGCTGAAAAGCAAAAACAAGAAGATGAGCGGGGCAAAAATAAAAATCAGCGTGTAAAGATTGGTGCGCTGGGACAATCCGACTCGCCGCAGGGCTATCAAGCGAGGGTGCCTCAACCGCTCCACATAGGCTGGTAGTAGGAAAATATAAATCCCCAGCCAATACAAAACTGCGGTGAAAATAACTGCAAATCGCAGGTTTGCTAGGTTCCAAAATTCGCTATCCATTTTCCCTCCATGTAAAAATTATACGCCAGAATGGATGCAAATCAATAGGCTTCTCATGATAAACATCACAAAAGCCGTAGCGCGTCGCACTATTTTTAACGGACAATCCCACTCCGCTTTGCTTCGGGGACTTTGGGATGTACAATTGACGTATGAACACAACCACTTTCCGAATCGAACATGATTTACTCGGCGAGCGGCAGGTCCCCGCTGGAGCCTACTACGGTATCCATACATTACGCGCGCTCGAAAATTTCCCCATCACCGGCACAGGCATTGGGGCTTACCCCAGCCTGGTGCGCGCCCTGGCCTGCGTTAAACAGGCCTGCGCCCAGGCCAATCACGAACTTGGATTGCTGGATGGCCGGAAAACACAAGCCATCATCCAGGCCTGCGAAGAAATTCGCGCCAGGCAGTTCCACGACCAGTTTGTGGTGGATGTCATCCAGGGCGGAGCCGGCACTTCGACCAATATGAACGCAAACGAGGTGATTGCCAATCGCGCGCTGGAAATCCTGGGGCTGGAACGCGGCCAATATACCGAAATCCACCCACTCGAACACGTCAACCTGAGCCAAAGCACCAACGATGTGTACCCAACCGCCGTCAAACTGGCGCTGCGCTTCGAGATTGACAGTCTCGTTGCGGCGATGGGCGTTTTACGCGCCGATTTCGAGGCCAAAGCCGCCGAATTCGCCGACATCCTCAAAATGGGACGCACCCAAATGCAAGACGCCGTGCCGATGACCCTGGGACAGGAGTTCAGCACCTACGCCGTGATGCTCGAAGAAGACCAACAGCGCCTGCGCGAGGCTGCCCTGCTCATCCAGGAAATCAACCTGGGCGCAACCGCCATCGGCACCGGCATCAACGCCCCGCCCGGTTACGCCAGCCTGGCATGCGGATTCCTGACCGAGATAACCGGAATCCAGTTTGTGACAGCAGGCAACCTGGTAGAAGCCACCCAAGACGCCGGGGCCTTTGTGCAACTTTCGGGCGTGCTGAAACGCATCGCCGTTAAACTCTCGAAAACCTGCAACGACCTGCGCCTGCTCTCCTCCGGGCCGCGCGCGGGGTTTGGCGAAATCAACCTGCCTGCTGTGCAAGCCGGGTCATCCATCATGCCGGGCAAGGTCAACCCGGTCATCCCCGAAGTGGTCAACCAGATTGCCTACGAGGTCATTGGCAACGACATCACGGTCTCATTTGCGGCGGAGGGCGGGCAGCTGCAACTAAACGCTTTTGAGCCAATCATTGCCCACAACCTGCTTAACAGCCTGATTTACCTGCGCCAGGGCTGCCTGACCCTGGCCGAGCGCTGCGTGCGCGGCATCACCGCCAACCGTGAGCGGCTGCAACAGATTATCGACAACTCGATCGGCATTGTGACGGCCCTGAATCCGTATATCGGCTACGAAAACGCCACGGCGGTGGCAAAAGAAGCCCACGCCAGCGGCAAGAGCGTAAAAGAAATCGTCCTGGCGCGCAACTTATTGACCGAGGAGCAATTACACGAGATTTTGCGCCCCGAACTGCTCACCCAGCCGCGCCCGAAACTATAACAATCCCGCCCGATGTAACTCATCGGGCTTTTTGTCAGCAATTCCAAATCTAAAAGTCGTTTTTGTGCTAATAGCGCCAAAACAAGCGTCCAAGTCCTGAGCGGAGCGTGTTTCGACAGGCTCAACAATCATCCTTCGACTGCGGGCTTCGCAAAATACGCTTCGCCCTCCGCTCAGGACTTGGCAACTTTGGGAAGAAAGCGAAGTCGAAGGACGATGATTGCAAATACTGAGCCGATTTCAGTTTTAGATTTGGAATTGCTGGCTTTTTGTTGACTGACTTGCAATTAATACTTGTAATCATCAAAAATGGTGTTTTAATAAACTTGGCGGTTCTGATAGCCGCCAGGGAGGCATAGGGAACGATGAACAGCCTGGTTGGACAATCGTTGGGACGTTACCATATCATCGAACAGCACGGCGAAGGTGGTATGGCCGTCGTGTACAAAGCCTTCGACACCCGACTGGAGCGCGAGGTCGCCATCAAAATTATCCGCAGCGAGGCCTTCCCGCCCGAACAACTGGAGCAGGTGCTGAAACGCTTCGAGCGCGAGGCCAAAGCCCTGGCGCGGCTCTCGCATCCCAACATCGTCAAGGTGCTGGATTACGGCGAACACAACGGCGCGCCTTACCTGGTGCTGGAATACCTGCCCGGCGGCACGCTCAAGGGCCACATGGGACGCGCCCTGCCCTGGCAGGAAGCCGTTCACCTGTTGCTGCCGGTGGCGCGCGCCCTGGCATACGCGCACCAGCAGGGCATTATCCATCGCGATGTCAAACCCGCCAACATCCTGATGACCAGCAGCGACGAACCGATGCTGACCGATTTCGGTATCGCTAAAATATTGCAGGCGGAGGACGGCCAAACCCTGACCGGTTCGGGTGTCGGCATCGGCACGCCTGACTACATGGCCCCCGAGCAGGGCATGGGCGGAAAAATCGACGCGCGGGCCGATGTGTACGCCCTGGGAACCGTCTTTTACGAACTTGTCACCGGGCGCAAACCCTACATCGCCGATACGCCGATGGCCGTGCTGTTGAAACACGTCACCGACCCGCTGCCGCGCCCGCGCGATTTCGCTCCCGACTTACCCGTTTTCGTCGAAAATGTCATTATCAAAGCCCTGGCGAAATCGCCCGAGGACCGCTACGCCGGCATGGAGGAGATGGTCATCGCTTTCGAGAGATTGATGACGGAAGCGACGCTCCAGTTTTCGACAGAAAAAATCCAGGAAACAACTCCTGCCGCAGCCCCGGTCGAACTGCCGACGGCGATTGCCCCAACGCAGGCCGAGCCGCCTTCGAGCCGGGAAATGCCGCCCAAACGGGAAAAAGCCTTCCGCCGGATTTGGGTCTGGCTGGCGTTGGGAATCATCTTAATCGGCTTCGTCGCCCTGGGCGGGTGGGCGGCCAGCCGCGTCCTGACAGCACCGGCGCTCGACCTGTCGAAACTGTCCTCCCGCTTCATCCACACCTGCGGGGAAGAGAAACGGGAAATCTGCATCTCTGCTACAAACGGGGAGGCGAGAATCAGTCCACCCTTGCCCGAAGGCTCCGGGCAAATCGACCATGTCTCCTGGGCGCCGGATGGAATTCGAACTGTCATGGCCGTTTGGCGCAGCCCGCAGGGCAAGACCGAAAACGACCTGTTCGTTTACAACCTGCAAACTGGCGCAATCCGGCAGATTACGAACGGAGGCAACAACGTCCAGCCTGCCTGGTCGCCCGACGGACAATGGATTGTGTTTCATTCCTCCGGGCGAGCAGTCCTGATTTCGCCAGACGGCGCGAATACCAGGCGACTGCCTGCGCCACTTCAAAACCGGTACATGGCAAGCCATTTCGCCTGGTCGCCCAATAGCGAGCGGCTGGCCTGGCTGGCGCGCGAGCCAACCGAAATCCAGGCGCTGGGCGGCCTGATGATTTACTCCTTTGCCAGCCAGGAGACGACGTTCATCCCCTATGTACTAGGGGAGACCAAGTTAATAGACTATGCGCTTGCCTGGGAGCCAGGTAGTCGCTATATTTACCTTTCTTCTCCAAGAACACCCATCTTGCGTTTTGACCTGTCCTGCCTGGAAACTTCCTGCGCAGATTTAAAGCCGGAACAAGTCCAGGGGGAGATTCCGCCCGAATGGTTCAATAACTTCCACCCGCAGTGGGATACGACAGGCGCATACATCAACTTGCATCCTTCTGGGCCAGGAAACCCTGTGCCTTCGCGCCCGGTCAAAATCGCCTTGCAAGTTCCCCTGAGCGGCAGCCTGGCCCCGGCGGGCGTGGATATCCAACACGCGGCGGAACTGGCCCTGGAACAACTCTCCGGGCCGCTCACGGAACTGGGATTCAGGGTCGAATTGACAGCCTTCGACGACCAGGGCAACCCCGATATTGGCGTCGAGAATGCCCGCCGAATCGTGGACGATGAGGCCTTCTTGTGCGGGGTTGGGCATTTCAATTCGGCGGTCACGATTGCGGCATCCGAGATATATCACACCGCCGGGATTCCCTTCATCACGCCAACCAGCACCAACCCGCAGGTTACCGACCGGGGCTACCTGGAGATGAACCGGGTGGTGGGGCGCGACGACGTGCAGGGTAGGGTAGGCGCGCAATTTGCGCAAGTAAGAGGCTTCAGACGGATTATCATCATCCATGACGGAAGCGGTTACGGCCTGGAACTGGCACAGATTTTCCGGGAAGAAGCGGAGCGCATCGGCTTGCAAGTGGTCGATATGTTGCCAAATGACAATCCCGCAGCAATCATCGCTTCAATTGCCCAGCTCAGGCCGGATGTGGTCTATTTTGGCGGCACATTCGATCAGGCCGGCCCGCTCTTCCGACAGATTCGCGAATCCGGCTACATCGGCGCGCTGCTGGGCGGCGACGGACTCGATTCCCCCGACCTGCTGGAATTGGGCGGGCCGGCCCTGGTGGAGGGGAATGGCATGTTTTACACATCCATCCTGGTCAACCCGCGCACCTATCCCCAGGCTGCCGGCTTTGTGCGCGATTTCCAGGAAAAATTCGGCAGTTACCCGCAGCCCTTCGCCGCCCCGGCCTACGACGCGCTGGGCATCTGCCTGGAAGCCATCGAAACCGCCGCGCGCGCCAAAAACGGCGACCTGCCCACCCGCCGCGAAGTGGCCGAGGCCATCCGCGCCCTGCGCGATTACCCCGGCATCACCAATACGTTCACCTTCAACCAGCGTGGCGACCCGCTCATGTCGAAATACATGGTCGTGAAAGTCGCCTTCCCCGACCCGGAGCGCTGGAGCGAAAACGAAATCTTCCAGGTACTGGAAATTCCCCCGCCGGAGCAGTAAAATTAGCAACGCGCCACCAGTCCATCTTTTCGAACATCAAAGGCAAGTTGTTCGTCTCACCGAGACAACATGGCAAATAACTCAAATCACTTCACCGAAAAAGCAAATTTTATTTGGACTGTCGCGGATTTGATTCGGGATGATTTCAAGCGCGGGAAATACCAGGATGTAATTTTGCCGTTAACGGTTTTGCGCCGCATCGATTGCGTGCTGGAACCGACAAAAGATAAGGTGCTGGGCGAATACGCCAGGTACAAGGACAAACTCAAGGATATCGACCCCATCCTGCGCAAAGCATCGGGATATGCTTTTTACAACACATCAAAATACACTTTCGCGCGTTTGTTGGATGACCCAAACAACCTGGCAAAAAACCTGAATGCTTATATCAATGGATTCAGCCAGAATATGCGCGAGGTAATCGACCATTTCGATTTTCGCAATACAATCTCGAAGCTGGATGCAGCCAACCTGCTCTACCTGGTTTTGCAGCGCTTCAACGAAATTGACCTGCACCCGGATGTGGTCGATAACCACGAAATGGGAACGATTTTCGAGGAACTTATCCGCCGCTTCAACGAGGCGCTGGATGAAAACCCCGGCGAGCACTTCACCCCCAGGGAAGTGGTCAACCTGATGGTGAGGCTGTTGTTTGCGGTGGAAAACGATGCCCTGCGCGTGCCACAGCGGGTGTTCAAGTTTTCGGACCCGGCCTGCGGCACCGGTGGGATGTTAACCATCGCCAAAGAACGGGCTTTGCAAATCAACCCCGATTTGCAGGTTTACCTGTACGGGCAGGAAGTCAACCCGGAGACTTTCGCTGTTTGCAAATCGGACCTGTACATGAAAAGCGCGGATGGCCGGGATGCGGAAAATATCGCTTTTGGCAGCACGCTCTCGCGCGATGCCCATGCCAACGAGCGTTTCGATTACCAGTTGGCGAACCCGCCCTATGGCAAGGAGTGGAAAAAGGACGAGGAAGCCGTCAAAGCCGAGGCAGCCAACCCGAACGGACGTTTCTCCGCCGGGACGCCGCGCATCAGCGACGGCCAACTGCTCTTTTTACAACACATGTTGAGCCACATGGCCCCGCCAGAAGCTGGCGGTGGACGGGTGGCAATCGTCATGAATGGCTCGCCCCTCTTTACCGGCGACGCCGGTTCCGGGGAGTCGGAAATCCGGCGCTGGATTCTGGAAAATGACTGGCTGGAGGCAATCGTCGCCCTGCCGGAACAGCTCTTCTACAATACCGGCATCGCCACCTATATCTGGGTTTTGAGCAACCACAAAGCGGAAGCACGCCGCGGCAAGGCGCAACTAATCGACGCGACCTCGTTCTGGAAGCCGATGCGCAAGAGCCTGGGCGATAAGCGCCGCGAGATGGCCGAGGCTGACCTGGAGCGGGTGGTGACCATTTACAGCGCATTTGAAGAAAACGAACATTCCAGGATTTTCGAGAACACGGCGTTCGGCTATCGCAAGATAACCGTCGAGCGGCCGCTGCGCCTGAACTTCCAGGTGAGCGAGGCGCGCCTGGCGCGGCTGGCAGGGCAGGGCGCTTTCGCCGGGCTGGCGCTTTCCAAGAAAAAAGACGTACGGGAAAGGGAGAAAGATGAAAAGGCCGGGCGCGAACAGCAGGTAGCGCTGTTAACCGCCCTGCGGACTTTACCGGGTGGACTGTTCACCGACCGCGCGGAGTTCGAGAAACTGCTCGATAAGCTGCCGGTCAGCCTGCCGGCGCCCTTGAAAAAGGCAGTCCTGGCGGCGCTCTCAGAACGGGACGAGACCGCAGAAATCTGCCGCCTCCCCTCTCCGTCTGCAAGAGGGGGAGGGGC
>Ga0209835_1001177_pt1 | contig 15078 bp, 19 predicted proteins | sample LakKivwa52mmetaG_FD_184138 | JGI IMG/M metagenome (GOLD analysis project Ga0209835, IMG submission 184138) | Anoxic lake water microbial communities from Lake Kivu, Rwanda to study Microbial Dark Matter (Phase II) - Lake Kivu water 52m metaG... | ecosystem: Environmental > Aquatic > Freshwater >...
AGCTTGACCGCTTCCTCTCGAAGCTCCTTCGTGTAGATTGCTCTTGGGATCCTTTCCATGTTGACACCTCCGTCTTCAGTATTGTACCTTAACTTTGGTGTCCACTAAAGGCATCCTAACCCAGGGGCTTCGTGAACAATAAGCCTATCATCAACCGCTGGAAAGAACTCTCTGAGATACCCGCCAGGACTTCGCTCTCGGATCAAATCAGCAAGGACTTGATCCAGCGAGGCTTCCGATTCGTAGGATCGACGATCATCTATGCCCATCTTCAAGCCACCGGCATTGTCAATGACCATCTCGTCACCTGTTTCAGATACAAGGAGCTTTGTTCCGGATATAAGCGAACCAGTGAGAAATTATAAGGCTTGATTTTATCACAAATTTCATAAAAGAGGACAACCATGCCTATCATTAAGTCGATTTCAAGCCTGCGCAATCAAACCAAGGATATTGCTTCACTGTGCCATGAGCAAGACGGACCTGTCTACCTGACTAAAAATGGGGAAGGCGATCTCGTGGTCATGAGCATCGAGCATTATGAAAGACTCCGTGCAAGGGTTGAACTTTTTGAAAAACTTGCAGTCGCACAAGCCCAGGTTGCAGCGGGAGAAAAGGGATTGACCCATACTCAGGTCATGAAAAAAATTCGGCAACGCTTGCATGGCAAATAAATACACCCTCCGTTACCTTCCCATTGCAGTGGATGACCTCGTCTCAATCTTTGACTGGATTGCAGGGGGAAGTCCAGCTAAGGCTGCCGATTTTATCAAAAGGCTTGATGAACGCATTCACCAATTACAGGCCCATCCCTTTCTTGGCCGGATACCGAGAGATGAAAGACTCAAAGACTCCGGTTATCGTGTTTTTGTCATTGAATCCTACCTTGTATTCTACCTCATTCGTGGTAATATGATAGAGATTCATCGCGTGATTCATGGCCCACGCAACTTAAATGAAATTTTATGATCTTATTGTCTTATCCCAATCTATTTCGACTAACATAAACTTAAAGATTCATTAAACCCTTCGCTTACAGTATGAAACCTCCTTTCCCCTTTCTTCTTTTTTGTTGTAAAATGGTTGCATGGACCGATTCAAGCTCATCTCCGAATACAAACCAAAGGGCGATCAGCCTCAGGCCATTGAAAAGCTGAGCGAGGCTGTTCTCAAGGGTGCCCCTCACCAGACTCTTCTTGGCGTGACCGGCTCCGGCAAGACCTTCACGATGGCCAATGTGATTGAAAGGGTTCAGAAGCCCACGCTGGTCATCTCGCATAACAAGACTCTGGCTGCCCAGCTCTATGGTGAATTCAAGGAGCTCTTTCCGGAGAACGCGGTCGAGTTTTTCGTCAGCTATTACGACTATTATCAACCCGAGGCCTATATCCCTTCAACCGACACCTATATTGAAAAGGACACACAGATCAATGAGAACATCGATAAGATGCGCCATTCTGCTACGCGTTCCCTCCTCGAGAGGAATGACGTCATCATCGTTGCCAGCGTCTCCTGTATCTATGGCCTTGGGTCTCCCGAGGCCTACCACGGGATGCTCCTCTATTTAGAGAGAGGGATGAGCATCTCCAGAGAAGAGATTCTTACAAAGCTGGTGGAGATTCAGTATGAGCGGAATGACATCGATTTTCACCGGGGGACATTCCGGGTGCGGGGCGATGTGATCGAGGTCTTTCCTGCCCATGAGGAGAATCGGGCGATCCGCATCGAGCTTTTCGGAGACGAAGTTGAGGCCCTTTCTGAGATCGATCCTTTAAGGGGAAGGGTTTTGCAATCGCTCGGAAAGATTCCCATCTATCCGGGAAGCCACTATGTGGCTCCTCCCGAGCGGCTTCAAACAGCGATTCAAAATATACGGAAGGAGTTGAAGGAAAGAGTCGTCTGGTTTAAATCACAGAACATGCTGCTGGAAGCGCAGAAGCTGGAGCAGAGGACCAACTTCGACCTTGAGATGCTTCAGGAATTAGGCTACTGCCAGGGAATCGAGAATTATTCCCGCCATCTCACGGGAAGAGAGGCTGGCCAGCCTCCTCCTGTCCTGCTCGATTACTTTCCGGAGGATTTCCTCCTTTTCATCGATGAAAGCCATGTGACCATTCCTCAGTTAATCGGGATGTTCAGGGGAGACCGTTCCAGGAAAGAGACATTGGTAAATTATGGGTTCCGCCTGCCCTCGGCGCTGGATAACCGGCCCCTGATGTTCGAGGAGTTTGAGAAACGAGTCCAACAAGTGGTTTACGTCTCCGCTACTCCAAGCGATTATGAGATGAAAAAAAGCATCGGGGGAGTAGTCGAACAGATCATCCGTCCGACCGGACTGAGCGATCCCCTTCTTGAAGTGAAACCAGCGAAGAATCAAGTTGACGATCTTTTGGAAGAGATCCGGAAGAGGGTTAAAAGAAAGGAGAGGGTGCTTGTCACCACCCTGACCAAACGGATGGCAGAAGATCTGACTGAATATTATTCGGATCTGGGGGTCCGGGTGAAATATCTCCATTCGGATATTGACACACTCGACCGGGTCGAAATCATCAGAGAACTTCGCCTCGGAGAATTTGATGTCCTCGTCGGGATCAACCTTCTGAGAGAGGGTCTTGACCTTCCGGAGGTGTCTCTGGTGGCCATCCTCGATGCGGACAAGGAAGGTTTTCTCCGGTCTGGGAAATCTTTAATCCAGACCTTTGGTCGGGCCGCAAGAAATATCAATGGCCAGGTGATCCTTTACGCAGATAAGATGACAGGCTCAATGGATCAGGCCATCTTAGAGACGAACCGAAGAAGAAAGATACAGGAAGAGTTTAACCGGACCCACCGGATCACACCGCAGAGCGTGAAGAAAGCGGTGAAAAATATCATGGCTTCCATCTACGAGGCAGACTATTTCACTGTCCCTGCAGTTGCTGATACCAAAGAGGAGTATGTCTCAATCAAAGAGATCCCCACTATGATTCAAAAGCTGAAGAAAGAGATGAAGGAGGCTGCCTCTCAGCTCGAATTTGAGCGGGCTGCCGAACTCAGGGATAAAATGAAGAAACTGGAAGAGATGGAATTGAGAATGAGATAAAATACCGATTGAGGAATGATTGCGTACAAACCACCAAACGGGCTCGATACTACCGGCGAAACCTATCCCGCCTCTCGACCCTTGCATTCGAATTCAATGACCTTGTTCTCTTCTTTTTTCATCTCGATCTTACCGTTCACCTCACCTCCTTCAATGATGGTTATTTTGGGGGTGACGATATCTCCCCAGACTTTTCCTTTGGATTTGACCTCCACCAGCTCGTGGGCAAACACGTTACCGTTGATCTTCCCTCCAATGATAATCTTTTTAGCCGTTGCAGATCCTTTAACCGCGGAAGTTTCGCTCAGAATCAGACAGTCGGCATCCAGTTTACCGTCAACCGTGCCGTCTACCCTCAGGGTTCCTTTCACATTCAGTTCTCCCTTAAAATTGGAGTTCATCCCCAATAGGGATTGGAGCTTATCCGTTTCTTTGGGAAACATCATGAACCCCCTTGAACAAATTTTTCAGGATTGGTCCTCTTCCCTTTTTCCCATACTTCGTAATGGACATGGGGGCCTGTTGCTTTTCCACTTGACCCCACGTGGCCAATCACCTCCCCCCGCCTTACTTTTTGCCCGATTTTGACGGTATTCTCCTTATTGTGGGCATAGACCGTGGAGAAACCACAACCATGTTCAATGACCACAAGATGTCCGCCGGACTGGGTCCAGCCGGAATAACTCACCACTCCATCCGCAGTGGTCCGGATGGGTGTACCGAGAGGGGCCGAAATATCCATCCCAGAATGGAAGGTCCTTTCCCCAGTGAAGGGATTGTCTCTGTCTCCATAGTGAGAACTGATATGCCCTTCTAACGGAAATCCTCTGGGGGTGGACAAATAAAGGTTTTTCTGTACACGCAGATAGCCTTTGATTTCGTCCACACTCTGAACGGTTCTCTGAAGCTCATCCATGAGGTTTTGAATGTCGATATCCCCGGAGTAGGAAGTATCCGTTTCCTCCAGCACTTTATGCTTGGATTTGAGGGAGAAGACTCTACGGAAATCCCTCTCCGTTTCTTTCAAAGAGGTGATGGTAGAATTCCATTCTGAAAATATTTCATTTAAAAAATTTACCTTTTTCACCAAGGATGGATACCGAAGTCCATCCGCAACAAGCCTGCAGGTTTGAATAGCTCCGATTGCCAGAACGAGCAATAGGAGGAGGATCCCAAGAAAAGGGATTTTTAAATTCAAAGATTTTAGATTTTCATGTGGGATGACCATAATGGTGATGGGGGTCAGCGTTTTCTTGAATAAGAAATGGATGAGATCTTTTTGCATGAATCTGTGGAGGGCAATGATTCCTCTTGGAACTCGATAAGCCCCTTGATTTATCCAGGTTTTCCCTGTGGGAAGATTTAAACGCCAATCCATGTTTGTTCTCTCTTTTCTATCGTTGTGTGAATTGGATTACTTGAGGGCCAAAAACATGATCTCCGTCGTTGAATTGTAAATTCCAATGATAAAAAATCAGACAGCAGGCACGTTCAAATGGATGTCGATTCGAGTGAAAGCCGATCTCTCGGAAAGGCTGCAATCAAGGTGCCATTTCTTTATCTTTAGGAAAATAGGTTTAAATAGCCGATCATTCAAGATTTCTACTTCAGTCAACGATTTAAAGTTAATTTCATTGGATGTGTGATTGGGACTTTTTGTCGGCATCACTGTACTTTTTGGCATGGATCAGAGAAAATGTTACCATTAAAAAGATTCTTTCTTTGATTCAGAAGCTGAGAAAAGAGAAGAATGAGGCTGCCTATTTCTTTGAATTTGAGCAGGCCTTCGAGGTCCTGGACAAGATCTAAAAACTCGAAGAGATGGAGTTGAAGATGGGGGTAATTTACCATAGGATTGAAGATTACCGTCAGATATCTTATTCTTATTCGCAGTGGTAGGGGTATGTCCGGTAGGCCCGTATAGGACTGCGCCCGGATGTCGATTACCACATGTAACTCATGAAAGGATCAAACATGGACGAGAAAAAAGATAAGATGTCTTATGAAGACTTCCACAAGACAGCGTCGGACTATGGCGAAGACAAGGGACACGATTTTCTCACTGACCCTGCCGCTGTTGCGAAGGCCAGGGAAAAAGCCGAAGGCGAAAAGGCGGTGAGTCACGGGGATATGCTCCGCGCGACCCGGGAAAAGCGGGGGTTTTCCCTTGAGGAGTTGGCTACCAGAACCGGAATTCCCCGAGATGCGCTGGCCCAACTTGAAGCCGGTGAGTCCATGTTGCCTCTGGGGCAGGTTATCAAGCTGAGCAAGGTTCTTTCTCTTCGGATGGCGGATATCATATCTGAAGGCAAAGAGTCGTTCACCATTGTCAAATCGGACCAACGACAGAGTTTTTCTCGATTCGGAAAAGCCAGAGAAGCCAGCTACGGATACGAATACGAGTCCCTGGCTGCCCAAAAGAAAAATCGGGCGATGGAGCCGTTCATTGTCACGCTCCACCCCTCCGGAGCCGATGAACCTTCTTCGCACGACGGGCAGGAGTTTATCTATGTCCTGGAAGGGGAAATGGAAGTTATTATCGAAAATACCAGAGACATCCTAAAACCCGGCGACGCAGTTTACTACGATTCCACAAACATGCATCTGGTAAAAACTCACGGAGGTAAGCCCGCGAAGATCCTCGCCGTGCTCATCAGCTAACCGATGCGATGAAATTCCTTTTAAGAAATTTATTACCAGACAACTGTCATTCGGTATTTGGTTAACCCCGTTGTTGCAGAAGTAACCATGCTGAATTACTGCAAAGCCTTGCTCCGTCAGACACGGAGGTCATATTTGATGATTACTCAGGACTTCACTGAATGTGATGTCCCGTATAGGGTGATAAATATTCTCAAAAGATGCAAATAGCAAGGTTTTACCGATGATGGCGTCTGTTTTTAATGCAACAACGGGGTTAACTCTTGATCTCACCATAACCTCTTCCCTTCTGAGGCTGAATTAAAAACCAGGAATAAAAAGCTTGCCCACCTTCACTTTTCTAAAAGGCCTTGACTAATTGCATCGATTTAAATATAATTTATGCATAAAAATAGAGGGTAATTATATGCGAACGACGCTTGATATTGATGCAGAGCTTATTGAAAAAGTGGTGAAGACGACCGGAGCTAATTCGAAGAAAAAGGCAATCGAGATCGCCATGAAGGAATTCCTCCGCCTTAAACGCCGAAAAGAATTGAGCGATTTGATCGGCAATTATGAAGAGTTTACCGTCACTCTAAAAGATTTGAAAAAGATGCGGAAGGATTCATAAAATGATTTTGATTGATACCACTGCCTGGATTGCCAGCTTTAAGAAAACAGGGAATGCGGAACTTAAAGAATTCATGAAGCAGGCGATTGTCTCCGGCCTTGCAGTTACCTCCCCTATGATCATACTGGAGCTTCTTCAAGGTTGCCGGTCTGTTGGGGAACGAGACGCCCTTAGAACGAAATTAGAATGTCTGGATATTCTCACTCTTAATCAAGACGTTTGGGAACAGGCCTACGAACTTGGATTCTCACTCAGAAGGAGAGGACTGACTATTCCAACGGTTGATTTAATCATTGCCGCCCTTGCCGTAGAAAATAAGAGTTTGCTACTCCATCACGACGAACATTACGAAATGATCGCTCCTCACTTTCACACCCTTCAGACGAAATATTTTGGGTTAAAACAATAGTCGTTTCACCCATTTTGGGAAAATATTTTTAAATTGATAAAAGCAGTTCACTCTTCCACTGATGGCGAGGTTCATATCTTCTTGGGAGGATAACCATGAAACTCAAAGACCAGACTGCACTTATTACCGGTGCAAGCCGGGGCATCGGTGAAGCCATTGCCCGCGCTTTTGCAAAAGAGGGCGGAAATGTTGCCATCACGGGGCGCTCCAAACCGGAACTGGAAGCATTACAGAAGGAATTTATTGGCCTGGGCGTTCGATGTGAGAGCATCATTGCTGATCTCACGCATAGCGGAGCCGTGGAGCAGGTATGGAGACAGGCGACACAGGCATTGGGTCACATTGATATTCTTGTGAACAACGCAGGCGTCGGAAGCAGCGGGAGCCTGAAGCCTGTCGTAGATTATGACGATGATTTCTGGGAGAGGTTGCTTTACCTAAACCTCACCGTTCCCTACCTGTTCTCAAAGAAAGCTTTGCCCTCGATGATCGAACGCAACTACGGCCGCATCCTGATGACAGCATCGGTCAAAGGCAAGATGGGAATGTCACATAGCGCGGCCTATGCGGCAAGCAAGCATGGGCTTCTGGGGTTAATGCGCACTCTTGCAATTGAGACAGCGAAGCAGGGCATCACAGTCAATGCCATTTGCCCGGGACCTGTCCGTACGCAAATGATTAGATTACGGATCGAGCATGAGGCGAAGCAGTTGGGAAAATCGGTTGCAGAATTCGAGTCAACATGGACTCCGATTGGTCGTCTGGTTGAACCTCACGAGGTTGCAGAACTGGCCGTGTATCTTGCAAGCAGGGAGGCATCGGCGGTCACTGGTCAGGCATTCAATATCGATGGCGGGTTTTTGATGGTATAAAAATCATTGAAGACAGAGCTAAGGTTATGGCTTCGAAGCCCCTGCCTACCGGCCGCGGTCCCGACCGAGGAAGGGGCAGGCAATCTCTACGTTTAGGGTATTAGAGAGTATCGTTTAACGGTGACGACGCTGGTATCGAAGCTGGTCGATAAGACCCGACCAGGGGCAGCTCGATGTTCGAATTTCGATAAAAATCGATTCGAGCCTCCAGTTTCCACAGCCGAGCCTCGATACCAGTTTCGACAACGACAAACGTCAATTTCAAATCAATGATAAGGGTCCTGCGGAAAGAGTGATTAACGTAACCGTTAGACGATACCTTGATTAAGATGGTCTTAAAAAGCTCCTCACTTGCTAAATTGGCGCGTCCTGTTCTCAGCCGAGTGTTCCTGCGAGAGCGGACCTTCGATCTATTGGATCGCCTGCGCCAGCAGCCGGTTATCTGGATCTCCGGGCCTGCGGGGTGCGGCAAGACAACATTAGCCTCCAGCTACGTCGAAACCCGGCGGCTTCCCCATTTATGGTACAGACTTGATCGGGGGGATGGAGACGCAGGCACTTTTTTCTATTACCTCGGCCTCGCTGCAAAGAAGTTGTCTCCACGTACAAAGACACCTCTTCCATTACTCACTCCAGAGTACTTCCGGGGGATGTCCACTTTTGCCCTGAGGTATTTCGAAAACCTCTACCAGAGATTGAGAACCCCCTCTGTCCTCGTCTTCGACAATTACCATGAAGTTTCAACCGAATCCCCCTTTTACGAGATCATCTCTAAAGGCTTATCCAATATCCCGGAGGGCATCAATGTCTTCCTGATCAGCCGCCAGGACCCTCACCCGGCATTGATCAGTTTGGAAGCGAATCATCTGATGGGGATCCTCCGGTGGAATGAACTTCGTTTGACCTTGAAGGAATCATCGGGGATTGCCAGCGCCCGATTCCGGGAGAAATTTTCTAATAAGACCCTTCAACAGATCCACAGCCTGACTGACGGGTGGGCAGTCGGGCTGATCCTCCTCCTGGAGCGATTCAAACGTGAAAGAAGAGGTCTCCCACGGATTGAAAAATCGATGCACGAGGAGATCTTTAACTATTTTTCCAGTGAAATCTTGAACCCCATGGATCCGGAAACACAGGATTTTCTACTGAAGACAGCCTTCCTGCCCCAGATGACGGAAAGTATGGTCGAAAGACTCACCGAAAATCCTCAGGCGGGGAGGATACTCCACCGCCTCAACCGGGGAAATTATTTTACTGAAAGACGGGTCCTCGAAGAGCCCATCTACGGCTACCACCCTCTCTTCCGGGAATTTCTCCTCTCCCGTGCTGAAGAGAGCTTCTTGGAGCAAAACCTTTCCCTCTTGAGACGCCGGGCTGCGGATCTACTTGAAGAACAGGGCCAGGCCGGAAGCGCCGCACGGCTCCTCAAGGAAATCAGCGATTGGGATGCCTTGACCCAGTTGATTCTCAAACACGCCTCGGTCCTGCATGCTCAGGGCAGGGATTCCGTTTTGGAAAAGTGGCTTCGAAGCATCCCCCCTGAATTTTTCGAAACCCATCCCTGGCTTTCTTACTGGATGGGGTCTTGCCGCTTGTTTGCCAATCCAGCCGAGAGTCGGCCCTACTTCGAGCAAGCCTACCGGCAGATGAGAATTGAAAAGGACGCGACTGGCCTCTTTCTGGCCTGGTCGGGCATGATGGATGCGATAAATCTGGGCTATGGGTTCGAATCATTCAGTGTCCTCGACCGTTATCTCCTGGATCTGGATGAACTCAGGCAGGATTATCCTGTTTTCCCTTCTCCTGAAATCGAGGTTCGAGTCGCATCATCGGTAGTGGCCGCCCTGGTCCTCCGGAAGCCCAATCATCCCGAGATTGAAGCCTGGATTGAGAGGGTTCTAATATTGGCCAAAGACCCAACCCTGTTCAATGCCAAAACTCAGGCCCTCTTTTTCCTTGCCTACTACCACAATTACAGGGGGAATCGTGAAAAGGCGCGGCTCGCCATCGATCAGATGAGGCAGATGAGCCGATCTCCCCATGCCTCGCCCTTCGTCAAAGTCATGACATTGCATATCGAAGCCATGCATTACTGCATCTTCGGATTGAACCAGGAGTGTCTCAAGGCTGTCCGGGCTGGGCTGGAAATTTCGCAGAAGACAGGAGTCTCTTTTTTATATCACGGGTGGTTTGCTTTTGGCGGTTTCGCAGCCTTTCAGATGAATGACCTGAATGCAGGTAGGGGATTCCTGAAACAGATGGCCTCCTGCCAGCCCAACTTAAGACCATTGGACGCGGCTTATTATTATCTTTTACAGGCCAATGAAGCCCTGCTCAGCGGAAAGCTTCAACAGGCTTCTCTTCATAGTGACCTGGCATTAAAAATCGCCCTGGAAGCGGGTTCTCCTGCGCTTACCGTCCGCTGTCTTTTAGTGAGAGCGCGCACCTTGCAAGAGATCGGAAGGGGAACAGAGGCGCTCAAGCACCTGAAACAGGCTGCTGATCTTTCGAGGCGAATGGGAATCGAATTTGGGACTTTCTGCTGCCTCTTTACGAAGGCACAGTTTGAGTTCGACCGGGGAGAAGAAAAAACAGCTCTGATTACCCTCCGGAATACTCTTAGCCTGGGCAAGGAGCGGGGGTTTTTGGGTAATTTCATCGACCGGCCGGTTACGACAGCAAGAATTTGCATGAAAGCCCTGGAAGCCGGGATAGAGGTGGATTACGTCCGGGAGATGATTCGCGAGCGCAACCTGGTGCCGGAACAACCCCCATGGCATCTCGAGAATTGGCCCTGGCCCCTTAAAATTTTTACTCTGGGACGTTTCGCTATCTTAAAAGACGATAAGAGTGTCCGGTTCACCAAGAAGATCCAACAAAAACCTCTCGACTTGCTCAAGGCGCTCATTGCTTTTGGGGGGAAGGAGGTGGGGGAACATCAGTTAACAGATGCCCTCTGGCCTGAAGCGGATGGCGATTTGGCCCATCAATCTTTTGCCAGCAATCTCCATCGCCTTCGCCAATTGCTCGGTTTTGAGAAAGCGATCCTGCGCCAGGAAAATCAACTGACCCTTGACGAAAAATATTGCTGGGTGGACATCCGGGCTTTTGAAAATCTCCTGGAGAAAGCTGATGCCCAATGGAAAAAAGGGGAAGTTGAAGATGCCGTTGAACTGATCGAAAGGGCTCTCGGTTTCTATAAAGGGCCATTCCTGGGCCAGGAGGTTGAACAGCCATGGAACATGGACATAAGCGAACGGTTGAGAAGCATGTTTCTGCGAAGCGTTAAAAAGTTAGGGACCTATTGGATGGAGAATGGTCAATTAGAAAAAGCCCTGGAGTGTTACCAGAAGGGGCTTGAGGTGGACAGGTTTGCGGAAGAGTTTTACCAGGGGCTCATGGCCTGTTATCATCAACTCGGCAGATATCCCGAAGCCATCTCCACATATAACCGTTGCAAAAGAGCCCTTTCCACAGGCCTCGGCATCGAACCCTCCTCCAAAACAGAGGCGCTTTACAAGGCTCTAATAACTCCCCCCACCCCCTCTTAATTTAAGAGGGGGTTTATTCCTTTCATTAAATTAACGCCTTCATCCATCTTCCCCCTCTTAGGTTAAGAGGGGCGAAGGGGGAGTTATCGGAGGAGGTTGGGAGGGGTTAAGAAGGGGTTAAGAGGGTTATGAAATTCCTTCGGAATGATCCAACATTAAAGCCACGACGAAGAGAGTTGAGACGTAATCAGACTGATGCAGAGAAAGCTCTCTGGGCACAACTGCGAAACAAGCAGTTTTATGGAATTAAATTTTTTCGACAATACAGCATCGGCCCATATATTTTAGATTTCTGCTGTCCAACCATCAAACTTGTAGTTGAATTGGACGGTGGACAGCACAACCAGCCCGAAAATAGGGTGTATGATGAAACCCGTTCAGAATATTTGAAGACAAAAGGAATAGAAGTCGTGCGGTTCTGGGACAATGAAGTATTGCTTGACATGGAAAGCGTCCTGACCGAACTCAGTCAGAAAGTTTCCCCTGAGCGCCTATAAATATAACTCCCCCAACCCCCTCTTAAACTAAGAGGGGACTTATTCCTCCCATTTAGTTGAATAGACCCAACAGCGGGGGGAATGAGGAGGATAGGTTGTGAGGGTCCCTCCCCTTAATATAAGGGGAGGTGAGGAGGGGTTATAAATTCTTATCATATTGATTTCTAAGATTTTTCTTCCTTCCCCGATTCCCTGTCTCCCCATCGTATTTTTTTCCAATCTGTACCCGATCTGTACCTCCTCGTGTGATAAAGAATAACAATTAAAAGGGGAACTACCCCTCTTTGGAAAAGAGGGGTGAGGGGAGATTTTCAGAAGATTTGGTTTTCTCAATTATGGAATCCTAATTTATTCCAGTATTCCTGATTTTGAGGCCTGCTTTGCCAGAAAAAACGGTTTTAGCCAATTATATTGTTCGAATTTATCGTTACGAGAAAAACAGACCCGTCAACCTTGTGGGAATTGTGGAAGAGGTCGGGACAAAAGGAAAGAGGGCATTTACCAACCTAAACGAACTCTGGGACATCCTCAGCTCTTCGAAGGAGGTGAAGAATCAAAAGAGAGGAAAAACATTTCACAAAAGCTGATTTCTGTCGGGAAAGGGGGTGATCAACGATTAAGAAGGGCCTGTTCAGGCATAGTTGTCGGGAAATATTCCCTTAACCTTTATCTTTTTCATCCAAAACAAGGAGGTGTACAATGGACTCGATTAATAAAGTGAAAATTCTATCGGTTGCCATGGTTTTAGGTTTGGTTATGTTCGTTTCATTTGTTCAGGCAGAGCCTATGGACATCACAAACTGCAGTTCCGGAACGACCAATATTTTGATCGCGACCGATGAGCTGACCATGATGACCACAGATGTAAAAGGAATCACACGGGACAATCTTGACAGCAAGTTTTTCGATAATATGACATACCATGCCATCGGTCTTTTCAAGGTGATGGGGGGAAAGAGATACGGAACCACGATGGTAAAGTTTATGGCCCCTAACGGAGATTATTTTATTGTTGAGGCAACCTATAGCCCGGAGGGCGCTACGGCACCATTTCTTCTTGGCACCGGGAAATTTAAAGGGATAACCGGTAATTGCGAATCAAAACCAATTACCAGCGGCAAGCCGATCGTTCCGGGCACAACCCAGGGCTGCGCCAGAGTCACAGGAACTTATGAATTTAAAAGATAGGGTAAATGAGGGACGCTTCCCTATTTTTGAGTGGTGAACATTTAGTAAATGGATTAATCCATAAACTTATCTCAATTGGTAGGAGAATGAAAAATAGGGAAGTGTCCCTAATAAAACCTATAACCCCACCTCACCTCCCCTTATTTTAAGGGGAGGAATTTGCCCCCTCTTAAATTAAGTCGTTGCGACTCGAAACCGAGAGGGGGGAGGGGGAGTTACTTTATTGCTTTTATCAAAATTCATTCATAAAGGAGGGGAATTCCAATGCTAACGAGAGTTCTGTTCGTTGTCTTTGGAATTGTTTTGTGTATTGTATTGGCCTTTATGCCCACATCCCAAGTAGTAGCCCAAACCTTCAACGAAGTGAGAGGGTAGAAGGTAAAACCCTATGCTAACACAATTGGTTCATTTTGGGGTCTTGACCTGTTTATGGAACTCAGATAAGATTGGAATAGATGTAATTTATGTTTTTGAATATGAGGTGATCGTATGAAAACATTACAAATAGACTATCCTGAGAGCATACCTGCAGTTTTGAATTTAAGCCCTGAGGCTTTTGAGCAAGAGGCAAGGTTTGCATTAGCAGTGAAATTGTTCGAATTGGGGCGTTTAACATCTGGGCAGGCGGCAGAACTGGCTGGCATCTCACGAGTTGCCTTTCTACTGAATTGCAAGCGATATGGTGCAGCTACCGTGGATTGGGATCAAACAGAGATCGACGAAGAATTTAAGGATAGAAAAATATGAGCAAGATATTGGTCTGTAATACAGGCCCTCTGATCGCTTTTTCGCTGATCACGCCTTGATATTCTGCGCTCAATTTTTGATGTTATCGCGATCTCCGAGGAAGTACGACACGAGGTGCTTCAGGGAGGGGCCGCTGATGGAAAACAGGCAATGTGGACGGAACCGGAATGGATAAACGTAAAGTCCCTATCTAAACCAATCGATCCTTTGTTGAAAACGCTTCTCCATAGCGGGGAGGCATCTGTGGTAAGCTTAGCTCAGGAATTGCGTGCGAACTTTGTATTATTAGATGAGCGGAAGACCCGGAGGATTGCTCGAACGGTGTACGGTCTTGAGGTGATCGGTTCAGCCAGGCTTCTGGTTGAGGCAAAAAGGCGAGGACTCATAGACAAGGTGGGAGATGCAATCAAGATGATGCAAGATGGAGGCTACTGGATAAGCGATGCTGTTTTAAAGGAAGCTTTGCATCAGGCTGGAGAGATATAAATAGTCTCTTTAATGTTACAACCTACCCAACTGCGTGGCCAGTCATAGAAGAAGGTGTCCGGCGCTGTCTCGTACACCGTTTTCCCTACGGCGTAATCTACAGCATTGAGCAGGACGAGATCTTCATTCTTGCAATCATGTATCTTCGCCGCCGTCCCGATTATTAGAAAAGCAGATATTAAAATACCTGCGAAGTCGGCCAACATTATCAACATGAAGGACGTTATTAAGAGTCTCAAAATTGAATTGACTTGTTCCACAAAATCTCCCCTTGCCCCTCTTTGCCCTCCGGGCCAGAGGCCCTCTTGGGCCGGCGGCCAAAGAGGGGTACTTCCCCTCCCTTTGGAAAAGGATGAGGAGGGATTTTATAAAACAATGTCTTTATTATAAATCCCTCCCTTGCCTCCCTTTGGTAAAGAGGGGTTGAGGGAAGATTAACATCAGTGATGAACCCATTAGATCAAAAAATCAATCATCTACCTAACAATCCAGGGGTCTATATTTTTAAAGACGCTAAGAGGATGGTACTCTATGTGGGGAAGGCGGGAAATATCAAGCATCGTGTGGGTTCCTATTTCCAGAGGGTGAGGGATAAAGATGCAAAGACGCTGGTGATGTTGGAAAAGATAGAGGACATCGAGTCGATTGTCACCGATACCGAGAAAGAAGCCCTCATCCTTGAAGACAACCTTATTAAAGAACACCATCCCAGATACAATATCAAACTAAGAGATGACAAACGTTACCCCTGTTTAAAGCTTTCCCTCGAAGAGGATTTTCCAACCCTGAAGATTGTCCGAAAGATCGAGAAAGACCGGTCCCACTATTTTGGGCCTTATCCGTCTGCCACTTCCCTCAAAGAGACCTTGAAGTTGATCCGGCGTCTCTTTCCCATCCGGACCTGCCTTCATACCAAATTCTCAAATCGCACAAGACCCTGCATCAATTATGAGATGGAGCGTTGTTCGGGCC
>Ga0209835_1001178_pt1 | contig 15001 bp, 13 predicted proteins | sample LakKivwa52mmetaG_FD_184138 | JGI IMG/M metagenome (GOLD analysis project Ga0209835, IMG submission 184138) | Anoxic lake water microbial communities from Lake Kivu, Rwanda to study Microbial Dark Matter (Phase II) - Lake Kivu water 52m metaG... | ecosystem: Environmental > Aquatic > Freshwater >...
AATGCGGCATGACGAAAATGGAAAATCGTATCTAATTGAAAAACAATATATTAATAACAAACTCAAATAACCAACCATTTCGCATCGAATGAGTTAATCCTTGTGCGAAACATTAGAATTTCATTATTCCCCAATTTTCAATCCACCACATTCACCCAATTCCCCATCACCCCATTTACCCACATACACACAAACTAACATCTAACACTCACCAACATGGATATAAACGCATTTCTCAACCAGGATCAACAAAAGGACTTACTCCGGCTGCTTACGGCCGGATCGGTGGACGACGGAAAGAGCACGCTGATTGGCAGGCTGCTTTTCGATAGTAAAAAATTGTATGAAGACCATTTGCAGGCGCTTGAGCGCGACAGCAAGCGGGTTGGTCATGCCGGCGAAGGCATTGACTACGCTTTGCTGCTCGACGGATTGAAAGCCGAACGGGAGCAGGGCATTACCATTGATGTTGCTTACCGCTACTTTTCGACCAAAAAACGGAAATTCATCATTGCCGACACTCCCGGGCACGAGCAGTACACCCGCAACATGGTAACCGGCGCCTCCACAGCCAACCTCGCCATCATCCTTATTGATGCGCGCAAGGGAGTAATCACGCAGACCAAACGGCACACTTTCATTGTGTCACTGCTGGGAATCAGGCACGTGGTGCTTGCTGTGAACAAGATGGATTTGATGAATTACAGCCAGGAGGTTTACGATCAGATTTGCAACGATTACAAGCAGTTCATCACCGACCTTGATATTCCCGATGTTAATTTTATCCCACTTTCAGCGCTCAACGGGGATAATGTGGTGGATATCAGCGACAAGATGCCCTGGTACCACGGGCAGAGCCTTCTCGAATTCCTGGAGGGTGTGCACGTAAGCAGCGACCACAACTTCAGCGATCTGCGCTTTCCGGTGCAGTATGTATTGAGACCGTCGCTGCATTTCAGGGGTTTTGCGGCAAGGGTGGCTTCCGGGGTAATCCGGACCGGCGATACCATTAAAGTTTTACCATCCGGACAACAAAGTGTCGTTACCTCCATCATCACCAGCGAAGGCGAGAGCGACCACGCATTTCCACCACAGTCGGTGACTATCACACTGAAAGATGAGATTGACATTTCGCGCGGCGACATGATCGTTCACCCCGACAACCTGCCTATGGTTGAACGTCATTTTGAGGCTATGCTCGTCTGGATGAACGAGAATCCCATGAAGCCTGAAACACACTACCATATCAAGCTGAACGCCAATAACACGAAAGCAAGGATTGATACCATCCGTTACCGGATTGATGTGAACACACTCGAGAAATCAACTATCGAACGGTTTGAACTTAACGACATCGGAAGAGTAGTGATGACCACCAACAAACCGGTCTTCTTTGATCGTTACAAACGAAACCACAGCACAGGATCATTTGTGCTTATTGACCCCATGACCAACAACACCTGCGCCGTGGGAATGATTATTGACGACCTGAAAGGAAAGGGAACAGTTTCGAGGATCAGCGACATGGATCGAAACAAAATAGAGCGCGGCGAATGTCTGGTTCCGGTAGCTCAGCGTGAAATGTTTTACGATCAAAAAGGTATAACTCTCTGGATAACAGGCCTGCATGGCTCAGGAAAAAACCTGCTCGGATATCTCCTCGAAAAGCGTTTGTTCGACGAAGGCGCAACGGTTGTCCTTCTTGACGGAAGCACAGTCCGATCGGGTCTTTCACGCGAGCTGGATCATTCACAATCCGATCGTGCTGAACATTTGCGCAGAGTGGCGCATGTGGCCAGAATCCTTAGCGACCAGGGCATCATGGTGATTTGTTCGTTTATCTCTCCTGATGAAAGCATCCGTCTGCAGGTAGCCGAAATAATTGGAAAAGAACGATTTACGCTGATTTACATGGATGCTGACCTTGAGTACAGCAGGAATTTCAGACCGGAACTTTACCTGAAAGCAGATGCCGGGCTGATTTCCAATATTCCGGGTTATGACACCAGGTATGAAATTCCGTTGCAACCTGATTTTATCTTCAAACCCACTGCAATGGAGGCCAACTGCGATACTATCCTCGATTATTTGAGAGAGAACGGAATCTTCCCGCTCAAGTAAAAGTCATCACGTCCTTTTACCGGTCAAGTCCTTGTATCACTCACGGCACCATTGTCTGCGGTTAGAAAGCGCATGACAATTGAAAAAGTTAATTTTGCCGGGATAATCCAAAAATCAGAACGATTATTATGACACTTTTAAATTCGCTGATTAACTGGAACATTCCTTTTCAAAATCCGGTTCTCATCTTTTCGCTGATCCTCTTCATCATTTTATTTGCACCTATCCTGTTTAACCGGATCAAAATACCCCATCTGATCGGGCTTATTATTGCCGGAGCATTGATTGGCCCCAATGGTTTTTACCTGATGGAGCGCGACAGCAGCATCGAGCTTTTTGGCAAAGTTGGGCTTCTTTACATCATGTTTCTTGCGGGGCTTGAGATTGACCTGGGAGAATTTAAAAAGAACAGCGGTAAAAGTTTCGTTTTTGGGATGTACACATTCATAATTCCCATGGCACTGGGAACCATCGCAGGTCTTTACATTCTGGATTTCTCTATTAACACTTCGGTTCTTTTGGCCAGTATGTTTGCCTCACACACCCTGATAACCTATCCAATAGTGAGCAAGCTCGGTATAACCAAAAACAGGGCGGTGAGTGTAGCAATCGGCGGAACACTAATCACCGACACCCTGGCGCTGCTGGTGCTTGCCGTGATTGCCGGCATGGCAGTAGGTGAGATCAACCAGCAGTTTTGGATCAGGCTGAGTGTTTCGATTGTGGTTTTTGCTCTCATCGTAGTTTTTCTTTTCCCGATTGCCGGACGTTGGTTTTTCAAACGTTTCGATGACAATGTTTCTCAGTATATTTTCGTGCTGGCATTGGTTTTTGTCGGTGCATTCCTGGCCGAAGCAGCTGGTATCGAGGCTATTATTGGAGCTTTTCTTGCCGGTCTGGCGCTCAATAAACTCATTCCATACACCTCACCTTTGATGAACCGGTTAGAGTTCGTCGGGAATGCTTTGTTTATCCCATTTTTCCTCATCGGGGTGGGTATGCTTATTGATTACAGAGCATTTTTCAAAGGTTCCGAAACCATTTTTGTAGCCGCGTTGATGACCATAATAGCCACTTTAGCAAAATTTAGTGCGGCCTGGCTGACCCAGAAAACTTTCAGGTATAATATTGACGAGCGAAGGTTGATTTTCGGTTTAAGTAATTCTCAAGCTGCTGCTACCCTGGCCGCGGTCCTGGTTGGGTACAATATCATTACCGGAACCGGGGCAAACGGCGAACCTATCCGACTGCTCAACGAAAGCGTGCTCAATGGGACTATTTTGATGATCCTGATCACATGCACCATAGCATCTTTTGTTACCCAGAAGGGCGCCCAGAATATATCTTTGGCCGAAGTATCAGTTGAGAAAGATCCTGACGAAAACTCATCTGAGAGGATACTTTTACCCTTATCTGAACTTGAAACGGTTCCAGAGATTGTGAATCTGAGTATTATGGTCAAGTCCAGGAAAAACAAAAGCGGGCTTTATGCAGTCCATGTTCTTGAAAATGAAAACTTAAATGCGAATAGTGATAAATTTGCACGTAAAATACTTGATAAAGCCGCAATTACTGCGGCTGCAACAGATCATCAGCTTAATCACCTGATCAGGTACGATGACGATATGGTAGATGGAATTACCAACGTAGTCAGAGAGCTCAAGATTACAGACCTGTTGATTCCATTGAAGAGTGAAAAGGGGATGTCAGCTGCTTTCCTTAGCAATCTTAACGAGGGCATTCTTAACAGGTGCAATTGTACCTCAATGGTTTACAAATCTGCCCAACCCCTTGCCACCACAAAAAGGCACATTGTCATTGTACCCGACCGCGCTGAGCGTGAAATCGGATTCCCGTTCTGGCTGCTGAAACTCTGGAATATTGCCCGAAACAGCGGTTCAACCCTCGTTTTCTATTCATCTGCAAATACTTTGAAAGTAATAAAGGATGTCCATTTGAAGCATCCGGTTCAGGCTTTATTTCATGAATTTAATGAATGGGAAGATTTCCTGGTACTTTCGCGGATAATTAAATCAGATGATAATCTTGTCATCGTGCTGAGTCGCAAAGGACACCCATCTTACCACCACAATATGAACAAAATCCCCGATTACCTTAATAAATACTTCACCGGGAATAATTATATCCTGATCTACCCGATGCAATCAGGTATTGGGGAAGATGCAAATGACAGCCTCAAAAATCCGTCGGTGATGCAGCCATTCCTCGAGCTGGATGACCTCGGAAAAACAATTTCCAAAATGTTTAAATCAAAATAATTAACATTCAGCCTGATTCTCTGTTTTACTGATCAAAAGTCCGGGTTTGAAAAAAATCATTTCCATACTGCTTCTTCTCGTCCTTACTGCTCCGGTGGCCGGCACTTACCTCTGGCTGCAGCTCAAAAAGCAGGTGATTAAAAAAGAGATAAAATGGAAGATGATTGATGGCATTGACCGCAACGAACTGGTTTTGCTATCCTTTACTGTTAAAGAATCAGAGACGCTACTCAGATGGAAACACTCCAGGGAATTTGAATTCAGAGGCGAAATGTATGACATCGCAGAGGTTATTACCAAAGGAGATTCGGTGTTCTATTACTGCTGGTGGGATCACGAAGAGACTGCACTCAACATCAAACTCAATAGTTTAGTGGCACATGCTGCCGGCAAAAGCACCCAGTCGCAAGATAAGGTTAAGCAGGTAATCCAGTTTTTCAAATCTTTGTATTTCAACGAGTTTCGGATTGATGATGCTCCCCCCCAAACCACCTGCATCAGCAAGAACTTTCATTATACATTCATTGTAAAAACATCCGGAAATTCACCCCCGGCGCCGCCTCCCAAAGAAGTTCACGGTAGTTAGATTTACTTTTCAGGTGCAGCGTTTCATTTAAGATTTTCAATAAGCGGCTGTTGAATGCGCTTTTGAAATCAGTGATGCGCATTTTTTCATTTACCATTAATTACTATTGTTGAACTAATAATGAATTGAATTTCAATGAAATATATAATCCTTATTCTAACTGTTGTATTCATTGCAGCGAAAGGATCCCCCCAAACCATTACAATCAAAGACCAGGAATCCGGCAAGCCGCTTCACCTTGTAAGCCTGGCAAGCGAAAGTCCGCGGGCATCCATAACAACCAACTCCCGCGGGCAAGCTGACATCTCCGAGTTTCGGGGTGCAGAAATTATCGAGTTCAGGTTTCTGGGTTATCAAAATCTCATCCTGAGTTATGCTGCCATCGCCGCGGCAAACTTCAACATCACCATGCGGCCAACACAGCTTTCGCTGGATGAAATCGTGATTTCGGCCACCCGCTGGGAGCAAAACAAACGCGATATTCCCAACAAGATCACTTCGATAAGCGTGAAGCAGATCGAGTTACAAAATCCGCAAACAGCGGCCGATATGCTGGGCAATACCGGCGAGGTATTTATTCAGAAAAGCCAGCAGGCCGGCGGAAGCCCTATGATCCGGGGTTTTTCTACTAACCGACTGCTATACGCTATTGACGGTGTGAGGATGAACACGGCGATTTTCAGGTCGGGAAACCTTCAAAATGTCATCTCCCTCGATCCTTTCGCCATCGAGAAATCGGAAGTTTTTTTCGGTCCCGGCTCCAACATTTATGGCAGTGATGCTATTGGCGGTGTAATGATTTTCAGAACATTAACTCCACAGTTAACTGATAACGGTGAACCGCTGGTTAAAGGCAAAGCGCTGGCCAGGTATTCCTCTGCAAATAGCGAAATGACCGGGCACTTTGATGCAAGTGTGGGGTGGAAAAAGTGGGCAATTACTACCAGCATAACCAGTTTCGATTTTGCTGACCTGATGCAGGGGAGCAAAGGTCCCGACGATTATCTCAAGCCATTTTATGTGAAAAGGGTTGACAGCGTTGATCGTGTCTTTTCCAGCGAAAACCCTCAATTGCAGACTCCATCAGAGTATTCGCAGATAAATCTGATGCAGAAGGTACGTTTCAAACCCAATGAAAAGTGGGATTTCAACTATGGATTCCATTTTTCCGAAACCTCCACCTACTCGCGGTACGACAGGCTGATCGAAACCACTGCGAGCGGACTTCCGGTGTATGCAGTGTGGAATTACGGCCCGCAAAAGTGGATGATGAATCACTTCGAAGCAACCCATTCCGGGCAAAATGCCATTTACGATCAGGTGGATATCCGCATCGCTTACCAGAATTTTGAAGAGAGCAGAATTGACAGAAGGCTCAACAACAACCGTTTACGCACTCAAATTGAAAAGGTTGACGCTTTAACAATCAATGCTGATTTCGTGAAGGCATCGGGTAAAAACAAATTTTTCTACGGGATCGAATCGGTTTACAACGATGTTACATCCACCGGCACTGCCGTCAATATTAAAACCGGCACTCCTGTGAATGTTCCCGACCGGTACCCGCAATCTACCTGGAATTCTTATGCTGCCTACCTCAACTACCAGCATCGTTTTTCACCACAGTGGCTTCTGCAGGCCGGAGGGCGTTATTCGCAATACTCGCTGACTTCGGATTTTAAAGACCTGTTGGAATTTTATCCATTTGATTTTGAAACGATTGAAGTAAACGACGGAGCGCCAACCGGAAGCCTCGGAGTGGTTTACACCCCCACCGATAGTTGGACTCTCAGCGCCAATGCTTCCACCGGATTCCGCGCTCCAAACGTGGATGATATTGGTAAAATGTTTGATTTTCAATCGGGTGACGTCATTGTTCCCAATCCGGACCTGAAAGCTGAGTATGCTTACAACGGCGAAATCAACATTGCGAGGGTATTTGGTGAGCGGGTAAAAATTGATCTTACCGGTTTTTACACTTTTCTCGACAACGCCATGGTGCGCAGGGAATTCACTGTTAACGGGCAGGATAGCATCTTTTACAATGGCGAAATGAGCAAAGTTTACGCAATTCAAAACGCTGCCGAAGCTTATGTTTATGGATTTAATGCAGGTTTGGAAATCAGGCTTTCCAGCGGTTTCGGGCTGTCGGGGCGCTACAATTATCAGTTTGGCGAAGAGGAGATGGACGATGGCAGTACCAGCCGGTCGCGTCATGCAGCGCCGCCATTTGGAATGGCAAAACTAACCTATGGCGCTAACAGACTGGATATGCAGCTCTATGGAATTTTCAGTGGTGGTATTGATTACGAAGACCTAAACGCCGAGGAGCAGCAGAAAAAGTTTATCTATCCGAAGGATGAAAACGGCAACCCCTATTCGCCTAACTGGTTCACGCTCAACTTCAAAGCGATGTATCGTTTCACCGACCAGTTAACCGTTAGCGCCGGCATCGAAAACATCACCGACGAACGCTACCGGCCTTACAGCTCCGGAATCAGCGCAGCAGGCCGCAACTTCATCCTCTCGCTGATTGCAAATTTCTGATTCTCAGTTCCAACAAATCTTAATTGCCACAAGGGCACTAAGTCGCGAGGGTTTAGAAAGCATTGATTTAGAGACACATTCTTAGCTTTATCTCAGTCTCTAAGTCTCTAAGTCGCTTTTTCTCCCCTTACCTCCTACCTTCGCGCCTTTGCGCCTTTGTGGCCAAATTAACGCTGATTGCATCTCAAAGACCAGCAAATCAAAACGATTTCTCATCTGATAAATGCCTTTGATTAGCAAAACAACTTGATTCCTGTTACTAATTTTCTCTTTTAAAAACCGACCTGATGATTGCCCTCCATTCCGAAATATTTGGAAATGAATCTTTTAAAGTAATTTGTGATTCTTTTGCAAAAAACCAGATGACAATCATCGAGGTAACAAAATAGGAAATGCTGGTAGCCCATCCGGCGCCGGTTATTCCATAAGCCGGAATGAGCCAGGCAAAGAATACCATCGCCACCGGCATTCCGGCAAATGATGCGATGGTATTGACATGGTATTTTCCGGTTCCGGAAAAATAATGGCCAAGAATCAGGGCGTTGTTGAAAAACAAGACGCCGGGGGCGAGTGAACGAATTACTGCTCCCACTTCGCCAAACCCATCTCCAAAAACAAAAACAAACAGACCGGATGGCAGCAGCGTCAGAACCAAAAGCGCTATCAGGCTTATGAAAAGGCCAGCCCAGTTGAGTTGCAGGGTCAGTTTCTGCGAGTAAACCTTGTCAGAACTATTGGCTATGCGGGCGTATTGCACCAGGCTGATGCTCCGGCTAATCAGCCAAATGGATTCGACAATTGACGTACCGTTGGAATAGACTCCCACTTCTGCGCTGGAGTAGGTCTGCTCAATCCAATAGTAGCTCATCCTGAAACTCAGCAACTGAAAAATGTGCGCCAGCTGGTTGAGCAACCCGTACCGGAAAAGATGTCCAATAATTAGTTTATAACTCTGTTTATCAGCTATGTAGAACCTTCCGGTATGCCGGTTAAGGTAGAAAATGCTGATGATAAAACCTGCACCAAATGATACATAGAGTGCGATGATGTAGGATTGAATGGAATTTTGCCCCAGGAAAAAAAAGGAAATGACCAGCGCCAAGGTGATGATAAGTGGTTGGATGAATGCAACGAGATTGGATGCGAAAATTTTTTCTTTGCCGATAAGAACAGATGAATTAATGGCTGCAAAGGCGCTGATGGCCGACAACACGCAAATATGGACATCCATATCAGCACTGACTAGTCCAAAAATTCGTAAAACACCAAAAAACACCAGGCTTGTGAGCACCGACCATGCGTATGCTGGCAAAATGATAACCGGTGTGGGAAACCGGGGGACTAAAAATACAATGGCGCTGCCGCCCATCAGGTTGGCGAAAACCAGGATGTATGCTATGGTAGCGATGATAATTCCCTGCTCACCCTTTCCCTCAGGACCCAGAAACTGAGATATAATAATGGCAATCAGCAGGTTGAGAATTGCCGAAAGAAGCCGTGTACCAAAAGTATTGAGGATTTTACTTAGCACTGATTATCAATAAAGTTTAGCTTAATCAGGTCAATAGTTGGCAAATTATTTTAAAAAGGTACTCTTTGTTACAGATCATGTTATTCTGAAGAAGCCTGATTGACTTTGGTTTAGCCATTTTGTGAATTTAGAAATTCTAATTTTTACGTTGTGTGACCACTTCATTGTAAACCCGGTAAATTGAGTTGCCGATCACTTCATTACTGAAATGGTCAACGGCATATTTCCTGATTTTTTCGGCCCGGTAAACTCCGGGGTCTTCAAGAAAGTTTTCCAATGCCCTGAGAAATTGCCTTTCATTTTGCATCTCAACAAGCTTACCCAGGCTATCGTTCATGTGCTCATGGATGCCCCCCACCCTGGTCGAAATCACGGGTACACCACATGAGTAGCTCTCAAGGATTACCACGGGCAGGTTCTCATAATTACTGAACATTATCATAAGGTCGGCATGACTCAGCAATTCCACCAGTTCTTCATTCTCCTTCAATCCGGTAAAATAAACAAAACGACCCGTCAGCCCAAGTTGTCCGGCCAGGGATTTCATTTCTTCAAAATCCTCACCATCGCCGATCAATTTCAGCATAAAATCATCCCGTTTTTCGCTCAGCTTTTTCATCACCCTCAAAATCCCCGAAATGTTCTTCTGCTTATCGGTAAAGCACGACAGGTGAACCAGCGTTTTCTTTTCAGAATCTATGCTCTTCATTGCAGGTTGAAATTTCTCCACATCTACCACATTGGGAATTACCACGTAGTTCCTATTTTTCAGACCGTTGGCAATCATTGCATCCCGCAGGTTGGCAGTTACCGGCATCACAGCGCTGGCGTATTTCACTACCAGCCTTGTGAGCCACTTTCTCAAAGCACCGTGATAGGTTTCGGTTGTCGGGAGATAGCGGGTCCAGTGCTCAGTAATCACATAAGGAATCCCGGTCAGTATTTTGATGATCAAAGCGACAATTCCGCAGCGGGTGAGCACGTGAACATGCAGCAAATCAGGTTTTTGGCGACTATTACGGATAAGCTTCCAGCCGAGGTAATGGCTCAAAAAAAATCGGTAGAGGTTGATTAGGTTGGCCAGGAATGTGGGTTTGAAGGTTGATTTTTTAAAATAGACCCTGACGGTGAACAGATCATCCTCAGATTGCTCAATGTCTATAGTTTTACCGGACAATTTATCATCAGCATGCACATACAAAACCGAAACATCGGCATGCGGCAGCACCGATAGCCCGTGCCTTCCAATGAAAAGCCCCATCATCGGGTCGTAGCGATGCGGATACCAGCGAGGTAGATAGAGAACGGATAATCTTCGGTCGGAGGAATTGTCTTTCATTCGTTCTAAACGGCAGTTTTATTTATTTATTGAAAATCATTTCGTTAACGAACCCGATAGCATTCCTGAGCCTCTCCTCCCCCACTCCACTCACGATTTTGTAACTGAAGCCCAACCGTTTCAACTCTTCAACATATTTTTCCATCAGGAATTCCCGGGCATCCGGATGCTCGCGCATCGGATCAAATTGCCAGGGCAAATCAACATCCATGAGTAGATAAAGATTGTATTTCTGCCGGATAAGTTGCTCCTCTATCCATGAATGGCATTTCCCGAATTTAACATCGCACCAGATTTTAGTTACGATCAACTCGGTGTCGGAGATGATAATTTTATTGGCAAGCGCTTCGATGATCTTCTCCGACTCCACCTGCCCTTTGGCAATTTCGAGAATATCGTCGTAAACGTAAGGCCGCTCGATGTTAAGCAAATAGAGCCTGGCAAATTCCGGAACCCACACTGTATTGTAATGTTCGGCCAGTTGCTGCGACAAAACTGATTTTCCGGTGGATTCAGGGCCGGTGACTGCTATTTTGATGAGTTTATCCAAGTACAGGTTGTTTGAGTTTTCTCTGCCATTCAAGGTATCCCAGAATGGCCAGAATCAGGAAAATTAAATACTGAAAGCTCGTGAGAACAAGGTCTTTATGAAAATATAGCGGTATCGAAACCAGGTCGCCAATAATCCAATAAATCCAGTTCTCGATCTTTTTCAACGCCATCAGCCCCATTCCGACAATGAAAATGGCAGTAGTGAAAGAATCTACATAAGGAACAGTGCTATCTGTGTAATGACGTAACACATACTGAAGAACCAGGAAAAAGAAGACTGCAGCCACAATGCCGGCCAGATGCTGAGTAGGGCTACATCGCGAAATTGGCAATTCGTTGTTTGCATCATCCTTGCGCGTCCATTTGTACCAGCCATAGATACTCACAACGAAATAAAAAAAGTTGATTCCCATATCTGCATACAACCCCGCGTAGTAGCAAAGGAAAACGTAAATCAGTACTGAAACAATTCCTGTAGGATAAACCAGAATGTTAGCCTTTTTTGCATACCACACGCTCATTAACCCGAGCAATACGGCAATTGCCTCAAGCCATGTGCTTTGCAGAAGATTCTGGTAAAAAATATCGAAGAAACCGGTCAGGAACATTACGATTTTTTCAGGTCGGCATTGATGATTTTCAAAACGAAAACGGAGTGAGGAAGATCAAAGGATTGGTAAATCTCGTCGGTAAGAGCTTTCATTACCACAGGGTATTCGCCGAAAACCTGTGTACTCATGGAGTTGGTGTTCACAGTGAGATCTTTATGACTCTTTAAACGGCCAATAAAATCTTTAATCGGGCCAAGGTATTGTTCACTCAGCGGGTAATAGCTTATTTCGACAGAGATAATCATGCTTTGATCGGTTTAAAATTTCAGCAAAAGTACTGAAAACAGAGCGATTTCTACATCGAAATTTCTAATGCCGGGGTAAATTGTCAAAAAAATAGTCTTACTTTTGCCGCCGGAAATTTGGTCCGGTAGCTCAGATGGATAGAGCAGCAGCCTTCTAAGCTGCGGGTCGTGGGTTCGAATCCCGCCCGGATCACTAAAATATTGTTTTTCAACATGTTAAGCTTTTAAATCATTCTAGATTTGAAGCTTTTTTTGTTTTTTACGGTATGATTCTCTACCCTTTCGGCACACCTGCCAATCCTGTAAAAACCGCTACTTTTGGCGAAAATGTTATAATATGCTGAACAAATGGAATCTTGAGGGCAAAACCGCCCTGGTTACGGGTGGTACAAAGGGAATCGGGTTGGCAATTGCAAAGGAGTTCGCCGGATTGGGCGCCACGGTAATGATCGTGGGAAGAAACCATGAACTGATGAACCGGACGCTTACAGAACTGAAGGCCGAAGGGTTGGAGATAATCCCAGTTACAACCGACCTTTCCATCCCTGTCAACAGGGAAAGACTGGCGGAAACGGTTCAGGTAAAATTCGACAAACTGGATATCTTGGTAAACAACGTTGGAACAAATATTCGCCGGAAATCTACTGATTACAACAATGAAGAGGTGGATTTTCTGCTGCAGACCAATCTGCGGTCAGCCTTTGATCTCACCTGCAAACTTCACAGAATGCTGAAACAATCAGGTAGTGCTTCGGTTGTAAATATCGCATCAGTTGCCGGCTTGACACATCTTCGCACAGGAGTCGTATACGCCATGTCCAAAGCAGCAATGATTCAAATGACCCGGAACCTTGCCTGCGAGTGGGCTTCTGATCATATCCGCGTCAATGCTATTGCACCCTGGTACATCGAAACGCCGCTTGCCGCGCAGGTTTTACAGACTGAAAGCTTTCTGAAAGAGGTAATCGGCCGGACACCAATGCAGCGGATCGGCCAGCCAAAGGAAGTTGCTGCTGCAGCCGCTTTTCTTGCCATGGACGTATCTTCTTACATCACAGGCCAATGTATTGCTGTGGATGGCGGGTTTTCGGTGTACGGGTTTTAGGCGAAGAGGTTCAGATTTCCTCATGAAATCACCTGTAAGTCCTCACCCATTTCGCTTCCCTGAGGATGTAGAAAAGGTTCTTATCCACGTCATCATTGAGCTCCAGCCGCCCTTTTACCTCGATAAAATCATCAGTTCGAAGGTTGGAAAATCTTCTCTCCTCTCCATCGGCTGCATACATCACCACCACCGATTCGATGCCGGCGCCGGAACAGAAAAAGCACATCGCCATCGGGTAGTAGGAAACCACAAAACTGCTTCCGGTGATGTTGGCGGGCAGAAAAAAGCCGGAAATTGTAACTTCCTTGCCGTTAAGCTGCTGCAGGTTTTCGCCGAATTTGGGCTTTGGCAAAAATCCTTCGTGCTTAAATGAATAGCGGTACCTGATGGTGATATCGTCCAAAAGTAAATTCCAAACCCCGTCGTCAGTCGGAAACTGTGCTTTTGCCTGAGAAATAGCCCCCATCAGGAAAATTGCTAAACAAGTTAATCTTAACCTGCTCATCATGAATTGCTTAAAGTTGAGTGAATATTAACCCTATAGGCCATAATAGCCGGTAAAAGCGCTCCGGCAATTCCGGTGAGCATCGTATAGAACAAGAGCCAGACCTCCCCGGAACTCAACGCCGGGAAAAACTGCAGGTCGAACCCGGTTATTTCCGGCAAAAGAATCCAGATCAGCCGGGTAATGACCATTCCGGTTATCCATCCTGACAAAGCCAGGATTACTCCCTGAGAAATGAGAAGGAGGAAAACTTTGTAAGATGGAGCTCCCAAAACCCTGATGAGTGCAATTTCGTACCTGTTCTGGCTGAGCGTGTTCAGCAGGTGCACGAGGATGTTCGCCCCTGAAATCACAATGATGATCCAGGCCAACAGCTGCATCATGTCGAATCCAAAGTCAAGCAATCCCCAAAGCCGGTTAAGCTCGATGGCAGGCACAGCAGCCTGGAGATTGGTAGATTCGTTGATCATTCGCGGCAAAGTCACGCCGGCAGCCGCACTGCTGAATACAACCAGCAGTGCAGTTATCTCTTCTGAAGGGTCACTTTCCCTGGTAGTAAGAAGGTTTTTGTAGTTGCTGAAAATCAGCATTTCCTCTCTTGAGAGCTCCTCTTCATTTTCCACCTTTCTGATAATCTCCTGCAATCCAGGGTCAGCCTTTTCGTCAACAACCGCAGGGCCGTGGTCGTGGTTATGGTCATGGTCGCAATCTTCGTGGTCATCATGCTTTTCGGAAGATTTACGTCCATGCACATCCCACACGCTTTCAACGGGAGTAAGGATCAGTTTATCGAGCGCCGAGTACGTCTTTTCCAGGATTCCTGTTACGGTGTACTGAAAATAATCATGTGAATGTCCCTGTTCGTGAAGCCCGTGAACTCCGCTGAAATTGTCTCCTATCCCCAGACCCGATTTCCTTGCCACTTCCCAACCCAGCACTGCGTCACCAGAAATCGAAAACCAGGTACCCTTTTCAGGCTTTGCATTATAAAGCACCGGATAATCCTGGTTTGTTCCAACAATTCTGAAACCTCTGTAATTGTCGCCAAGCGCAAGTGGTATAGTCTTTTCAACCATTGGATTGCGACTGATGCGACCGGCTTCGGCCAGCGAAATGTTGCCGGTGGGGGCATCCATATGAAAAACTGTGGATAAAATCAGTTGCAGCGGGCTCCCTTTGGCGCCTACCACGAGGTCTATCCCGGCAAGGTTGCGGTGGAGCTGGTGCTGAATTGCTTTTTCGAAATTGATAATCAGCGAAATAATGACTACCCCGACAGCAAAAAGCCCGATACTGAGAGCGGTACCTGCAGGTTTTGAAATGAGCTTGGCGATACTTATTTTCAGGATATCCATCGTTTACGCTTTCTGAAGTTCATATCTCGTGTTGAAAATTCTCTTCAGGCGGGCATCGTGGGTAGCAATGATAAGGATCGTTCTGTATCTGCTGGCCACACTGGTAATCAGCTTTACAAAGGCATCGCAGTTGGCGTCATCAAGGCTGGATGTGGGCTCATCAGCCATCAAAATCGCCGGCTTGTTCACAAGTGCCCTGGCCACCGAGAACCTCTGCAACTCCCC
>Ga0209835_1001179_pt1 | contig 14991 bp, 6 predicted proteins | sample LakKivwa52mmetaG_FD_184138 | JGI IMG/M metagenome (GOLD analysis project Ga0209835, IMG submission 184138) | Anoxic lake water microbial communities from Lake Kivu, Rwanda to study Microbial Dark Matter (Phase II) - Lake Kivu water 52m metaG... | ecosystem: Environmental > Aquatic > Freshwater >...
CCCTAGATTCAATATCGGATCATCGATAAACATTCTGTCTTATTAGGTTTTGGAGAAGGCTTTGAGCTCATGTAACGTGTTTTCTTTGAAGCGTTCCAGTAGCGTGGCTTCCATCGTATCTCCATGCGAGTAATATTGGATATTGTTCTGGTACAAGGAGCCACTACCCTGTATTATCACAAATACGGATGCATAAGGTTGCAACAGAAATTGTGATTGACAAGAACAGGATGATAGATAATGTCCATAGGCAATACGGTAGCAATACGGTCATTCACCGTATTGCTACTGTATTGCTACCGTATTGCTAGGGAGGAAGAGCTTATGAAGCAATCCGTAGCAAAAACGCATAAAGACTAGTTGGGTAGTGATTTAGCCATTGTTTTTATTTGCCTATGACAAAAAAAAGGTGTAGCAAAATAGGGTGAGAGGGTACTTTGTTTTTATTGTCTATGAAGGCAGGTGTGAGGAGCGGGATTTTGGGGTTGTTTTGGCTCTTCATTTTTTGGGTATGCTTTGGCATCTGCCGTCTTCGGTGATGCGGATATCGTCAAAGCTAGAATCTCCATAGAGGTAGATAGTATAGCGGGATAGGCAGGCATCAAATAGGGGCTTGTAGCTTTTTGTATTCCAGACAAATGGTTTTGCCTTTAGTTTGGCGAGGTTTGGCGCATATTGTCCATGATCCATAAAGTATTGTTTTTGTAGGTAGTAGAGTTGTCTTAGATATTCTTTTGCATATTCGGTGGGAGGAATGGCAAAGGGTTTTTCCGTGCTTTCTGGGGTGTTGGTCTTAAAAACCACATAGCCCCATCTTTCGGGATAATGCATGGCAATCAGTCCTTGGGGACTCCAAACCCAATTGTATTCGGGGCGTTTGGGGATTTTTTGATATTTACCGTCGATGATGTGATGGTCCCAATGAACGCGGCTAAAGTTTATGCGCCAATAGTCACCGTGTTGGGGTGGGATGGGTTTATGAGCTCTTTGGCTTATGGCTTTCCAGGGGATAAAGAGTTCCACTGTCCAATACTGATCGATGTCCGAGGGGTCGTTTAGGCTACCATTGATGCCGATGGCATAGCGGATATCCCGAATATCATAGGCATCGAGAGCGGAGTGTTCATCGCGGTAGGGTTTGATCAAAAAGAGGTCCCAGAGTGTTCCCAAGGCATTGATTTCCAGCTCATAATACTCGTGGGAATCGCCATCGGGATCGATAAAAATTTCAAAGTCATTATCATAAAAGATCACGGCATCCCTTTCTGTGAGGCTTGCCCAGATATGTTCTTCTTCGAGGTGGGCAAAGAAATAGATGCCATCTGTGTCATAAAGCATTTTGACTTTGGTATGGTAAAAAGGATCGGGTTTATTGCTGCCTTCGATATCGGTAAAATACTCTGTCCAAGGAGCGTTGATCCAGTCTGTTTCGTTCATCAAACCATCGATGATAATGGCATCGGAGGTTTTGTGGCAATTATAGCTCAGCGGTGCAAAAGGCAGCTTTGGGGTGGGAAAGGTTTCACAGGTGAGGGGGGGAATCCAGGCACAGGCAATGAGCATGATGATAAAAAGTTTAGGCATATACTTCCTCCAGCAATTCTGCGATGGTGCTTTGTGCCATGCAAACGCAGGTATCGGCAGCACCATAATAGATGAAAACGGGGCTTTTGAGGTCTGCAAAGCCATCGCTATCAACGTTTTTTACCCACATCGCGGTAGGGAAAACGACATTGGGCACTTGTCCGGTCAGTTCGTAGATTTCCCGTGGTTCGAGGATGTTATACTTTCCGCGGGAGCGGAGCTTCCAGGGCTCTTGCAAATCCAAAAGGGTAATTCCGGCTTGATAGATGTTAACGGAGGCAAAATGGGTCGCCACACCATGATAGATATGCAGCCAACCTGCGCGGGTCTTGACGGGCGGAGGTCCGGAGCCGATTAATTCGTCCCAAAAATGCGGATTTCCATTCAAAATAGGTGCAATCGCTTGCCAATTTTTGAGGTCTGGCGAAGCGGAACAGAGGATGGTGGATCCGGTTTTGACGCCATTGCTCAAGACGCTGCGGTTGGGGCGTTCGAGCCGCAGATAAGCATTGCCAAATTTTTGGGGAAAGAGGACGCCATTTCTCACTTCGGCATCAGAGACCAAGCCGCGAAAGTGCAATCCTTCCCAATCCACGGTTTCAAACCAAGCCAAAAAACAGCCCTTGTCTGTATCCATAGCGGTGATTATGTGATAGATACCGTCGAGCTGGGTAATGCGTGGATCGTAAATATGATAAACTTCATGGGGACAGGTGTCCAAGCCAAAGAGGGGGAGGGGCTTTTCGTCAATTTCAAAATGTAAGCCATCCTCGCTAAAAGCCTTGAGCAAGATCGTATGGCGGGCGCGGTTTTGGATTCTTAAGAGGAGCAGAAAGCCATCCTGATAGGCTATTCCTCCGGGGTTGAAAACTGAAGATACATCTTTGAGGGCGGGGTGAGAGGAGCGAATGTCTTCTCTGCTGATCAAAGGATTTTGCTCACAACGCTGCATTAGTTACTCCTAACAATTCTATTCTCTGTTTAAATGATACATAGTCAAGCTTTTGGGGGTCAGTCCAAGCCAGTTCTGCCAGGGCATGGATGCGGGGAATGAGCATTTGCCATACGCTTTCAGGGGTGGGCATATACTCTGTCCAAACATTTGCCTGCAAACCCAGCAAGAGCTCTGAGTCAAGGTTCTGAAAGGGAAAGCCATAGACGTTTTCGAGGGTGCTGATACCATGAGCACCGGCGCTTTGGGAGGCATATTTCCAGTCAAAATAGAGGTAGCGATTTGGGCAGAGGATATAGTAGTTGCGGTTTTTCTGTGCTTTTTGTACCGCTGTTTTGCCATCCCCTTGCCAGATCATGATAATTGGCGAGGAATCGATATTGGTATCCAAGACCTCGTCCCATACTATTACTTGCTTGTTTAACTGAAGCAGGAAGTCTTGGCAGTGTTTCAAGAGCCAGCCTTGCAGCTCTTCCTCATCCTGCAAAGCCTGGGAGCCAATCCGTTTTTGGCAGAGGGGACAGGCTTTCCACATCGTTTTGGGCACTTCGTCGCCACCCAAATGGATATAGAGTCCGCCAAAAAGCTCATGAAGTTCGCAGAGCAGTGTTTCCAAAAAATGCAACACCGTATCTTTTCCGGCACAGAGGATGTTTTCGGAAATACCCCAGGTGTTCATACAGTAAAAGTCTGTAGGAAAACAGGCAAAATCAGGATATGCGGCAAGGATTGCTTGGGCGTGTCCGGGAATATCCAGCTCCGGAATAATCTCGATACCGAGGTTTTGGGCATAGTGGAGTATGTCTTTGATCTCCTCTTGCCGATAAAATCCGCCATAGCTATTGCCATCAATATCGCTGCGGATCGATCCTCTTTGATGTAGCAAGGGGAATGCTTTGCTTTCGATGCGCCAACCTTGGTCATCGCTCAAATGCCAGTGAAATTTATTGAGCTTGAGCTGATGCATCAGGTTCAAATAGGTTTTGATAAAATCTGGGGCAAAGAAGTGCCGGCTCACGTCCAAATGCAAGCCCCGCCATGGGAAATGGGGAAAATCTTCTATCTGCATACAGGAGAGAAAATCTTTACCACTGCCGAGGACACTGTCTATCAAAGCAACAAGGCTGATTATTGCAAAGCGGATACCACTAAACGCTGGTGCAATAATCTGGACTTTTTGAGAACTAATGATGAGGCTGTATTCCTCTTCATTGTGCAAAACTTGATCCCGCAACATCAGCTCTATGACAAGTTTTTCTGCTCCCAAGGAGCTGCTCTTTTGTAGCGCGAGGTGCAAAGATTGAAGGTCATGGAGGATATCCTCCAGCAAGCTTGGTAGCAAAATTCTTTGGTTATCAGGTGTATCTATCGATGCTGAACTTGATTTGAATGGTTTCAGCGACAGCTCATGAAAATCGATGCTGAAGTCCCATTCGCCTTGGGTTTTGGGGTTATATCTTGTCTGCGTTTGCGAATTGAACTCCAAATCGGATGCTGGTAACAATCCTTGTAGCTCGAGGATCAAATTCTTTGATAAAGGCAAATTGCCATCGAGCAAGACCATATTTTGGGGAAGGGGAATCATCGGTTCTTACCTCTGGAAAAGTAGGGTCTTGATTTCAAAGGGTTTGAATGAAAGCCGGATAGTCCTGTCTTTCATGGTTAGCTCGCTTTGGGGTATTTCAATGAGGTTGCAGAGCTTGGCAGTAGCGTAAGAGCTATTGAGAGTGAGTGAAAGCGTAGCATTTCCTCCCCTATACTCATGAGCGCGGATGATGATGCCCGGTTCATTTTCGGCTATTTTGATGCTTTCGATATAGACGCCATCGGAGTGGTAATCCACAATGATGTCTTGGGGCAGATCGGTAGCAGTAGTGGCATCAGCGATAAAGGCATCTGTAGCAAAAGCTTTTGCCCTAAGATAGAGATCGGAGTGTTCAAAATCTCCCTGATGCGGATAGAAGGCATATTCGTATTCATGGTAATGGATATCGGCATGGGGATCGACATCGGCAGGAGAGCGCAAGAGGTTGAGTTCCATTTCGTTTTCCACGATGCGATAGCCATACTTGTGTTTGCTCAGGATTGCGCAACCTTGAGAGGCATTGGAAAGATCGGCAAAGCGGTGGGCAGGAACTTCAAACATTGCCTGTTCAAAGGAATTTTTGGGCTTGGCACTGCGGCGGATAGAGCCAAACTGGATATCATAGGTTGCAAAGTCATGGTGAATATCGGGATAAAAATGCACCCTCAGCATCTGGTGTTTTTCCTGCCAATCGACCTGATGTTTGATGCGTATAAATGGTTCATGGGCATTGAGTTCGATTTGTTGGACGATGCTCGAATAGCCGATAATCAGCCTTTGTGCCAAGACTTGGCGTATCCCTGGGAGATTGAGGCAGATCTCTGGAAGAGGGATTACTTCGCTGGCAAGTCTTGGTGGAGAATCGCGATAGAAATGATTGATATCCCAAGCACCCCAATTGTTTGGTTCATCCTGCCAAAGCTTGAGGACGTTTGATGCTGTGGCGAGTACTTCAGTACCTAGAGCCTTGTCGATGATGCTGGTGATGCTGCCACTGGGACTGATCTGCACTTTGAGGTACTGGTTTTCCATGCTATAGGGCAGTTCTCTGGTAGGTTTGGCAATATTGGGGCATGCCTGGAGGGTGAATTTTCTCATCGACCAGGGAGGTAAAGTGACTAGGGCATAAGACTTTGTCTCCAGTTGATAGGCGGGCAGGGGGCAGCCATTATGATCAAGGCAGGTATAGGCACGAGCAGCATCCGCTATTGCTACCCACTGTTTTAGCTCCGCTCCGGAGGAATTGACTATGGCTATAGTATTACTATCCGGTGCTATGCCTTTGATTTGGGAGCTGCAAAAGTCATTTAGTATAGCGTGGTTTTTGCTACTGATTTGGCGGGCATCGTCATAGACCATAGCGATGGATGAGCCGGGAATGATATCGTGAAATTGGAGAAGTAGCGTATCTTCCCAGATCTTCCTTAGCACAGTTGGATAGTCTTTTTGATAATGGCAGGCGATGAACTCGGCAAGCTTGAGCATGCTTTCGGAGCGGAAGTTGTGCTCTTTCATCAACGCTTGGGTGGTATAGGTGCCGCGGTGGTATTCCAGATACAGCTCTCCATAGGTTTTGGGGAGTTGTTTAAGATCAAGGGTGCTGAGGCTAGCCCAAAAATCGGCAGAGAAGGCAAACTTAAATTTGGGGGTGCCTTCGAGGTCTTGTAGTCGTAAACCATATTCGATATGATTGAGAGTAGGTCCTCCACCTCCATCGCCAATGCCATAGAGATTGAGAAATCCGTCGCAGAGCTCTGCCTGGGCATATCTTGTCTCAGTCTGTAAAAACGCGGAGGGTTGATTGGAAAAATTGTAGTCATTGGTTGGTAATTGGTGAGCTAAAACTTCCGAGCCATCAATCCCCTGCCAGATAAAGAGATGGTGGGCAAAAGTATTGGTTTCGTTCCAGCTTAGTTTTTGGGTCATAAACTTGTCCACTTCACAACCGAGCATGATTTGAGGCAGGTTTCCAGAAAATCCGAAACAATCCGGAAGCCAGAGGACGGAGGGGTTTTTGCCAAATTCAGCGGTGAAAAAGCGTTTACCATATAGGAATTGGCGGATGATGGATTCGCCGGAGATGAGGTTTGTGTCAAATTCTACCCAAGAAGCTCCTTGTACTTCCCATAGGTCTTTGGCAATGGCTTGTTTTACGTTTTCGTAAAGGACGGGGTAAAGCTCTTTGATCCATTGATAGAGCTGGGCTTGTGATGCGCCAAAGCGATATTGGGGATAGGCTTCCAGCAAACGAAGGGCATTGGCAAAGGTTCTGCCGCCTTTGCGTTTGCTTTCCCGCAGGGGCCAGAGCCAGGCAAGATCGAGATGCGCATGACCAATGGAATATGCGGTTAAAGCAGTTTGGTTTGCCTTTTTGGCGAGCAAAGCAGCAAGGATGGTTTTGGTTTGGGCGGGCTCGCTTTCATAGATATCGATAGCCTGATTGACTTCATAGATGATGCGTTGCCTGCGCAGGGAACCCACCGGCAAACTTGTGGCAAGGTTGTAAAGCACTTCACAATCAAACATCAGTTCTCTTGTTGGGCGGTCGATGTTGACTAAGGCACATTCACGTAGCAGATAATCTTCTTTACCGCTGCCAAAGAGATCGTTTGCCGCAGCTTCGATGATAATCTCATATTTGGAATGGGGAGTGGCAGAGGCACAGAGGGGAACAAAGTATTTGGCAGCATTGTGATACCAGTCCACTTTGGGGGTGAGTCCTTGCCAAGGACTAGCATCTTCAAAGACGCATGCCTCGCCATCACAATCAAACCAAAGCCCGATTTCCTCGTTGGCAAAGCTATCATCAACGTTACAGGAGACTATAAACCAGGCGCTTTCCCACGCAGAAGCCCATTTTTGCCCGATCGTGATGGGGGTGAAATCCTTTGTCAATGCTTCAGAAAGAGGCATAGGCAAGGGGCTATTTAAGTATGAGACCTGCTGTTTGAGGTTTTTGGTATGAATCCGGTTTTTGAGCTTTTGGATAAAGCGGTTGATCCGTTCGAGGTGGATTTTTTCATTTTGCATTTATTTCTCCATCGGCACGACTATGCCTTTGATGATCATATTTTGGAAGAAGACAAAGACCAAGAGGGTGGGGATGGCGGCAATAACCAGAGCAGCGAAACCAACGCTGTTGCTGGCTCTTTGCATCAGCTCATAGATGTGTACCATCAAAGTCCACATGCTTTGATCTTGGCAAACGATAAAGGCAAAGAGGAAATTGCGGTAGGCAGCATTGAAGGCACCCAAGGCGATTACAGCCAAAATTGGTTTTGAAAGATAGAGTGTAAATTGCCAAAACAAGCGGAATTCTCCGGCACCGTCCAATCTGGCACTTTCATAGAGCTCCTTGGGCAGGCTATCAAAGAACCCCTTGAGGAGAAAGATGAAATATCCATCCGCAGCGGCAGGTAAAATCAATGCCCAAAAGGTATTGAGGAGGTTAAGGCGTTTGAGCATGAGAAAATTTGGGATGCCCATTACCATCGTGGGAAACGCCATGGTGAGCATAAAGAGCATGATCATTTGATAGGTGAGCCTAGGCTTGAATCTGCTCAAGGCATAAGCAGCCAGGGGATTTACGGTTACCGCGATCAAGATCGAAAGCAGACAATAGATGAGGGTATTTTTGAGTGAACCCGCATCGTTTAGCATCTGATCCAAGACCATGGCATAATTGCGGGTCAAAAATTCCCAGCGGATACTTGCTTTGCGCTCGGTAAATGAGGCAAAATCTGCTATGGCAACCGGATAGGCGATGCTTTCAAAATCCGGAAAGCCACGTTTCCAGGCTGTGTTTAGCTGTGCAATGTCTCCGTATTGGGCTTGTAAGTATGCCCGGAAGGCTGTCTGAAGCGAATCATCCATCGGCACGCTAATATATTCGGGGCGTAGTTTTTCCCTCAGAAAGCGTAGCCATAGGGCTTTGGCTGAGGGTGTGGTAGGTTGCGTTTCAGGGGGGTAGATATCGATGCTTTGGCTGGCGTTTTGCTGCCACTCCAGATTGTATCTTGCCAGGTTCAGTTCACCAGTTTGGGTGGGGTATAGCTCCTTTACAAAATCGAGAAAGAGCATCTGTGCGATGGGTAGGATCATAATCCGGTCTGGGATCTGATTTATGGCAAAATCCCACCAATCATGCTGGCTGAAGATATTATCCTGGGGATAGGAGGAGGAAAGAGTGATATCTGCATAGCTTTGGTATGGCAAAGCCCATGCCTTGTTCAAATCGTCAATATCCGTGTACTGTGTTTTGAGCCATTTACGGTACGAGGTTTGGATGCTGCGAATGCCCAGGTCTGTGGGGAGGGCAAGATTTTCGATGAAGTATGTATAGTCTTCTACTTCTTTACCGCTATCGGGCAGGTTTTGCGGGATGAGGGATGGGCTGTGAGGCGTTAGCTTGAGAGAGGGGTATCTGGCTTTGAGCATTGCCCGGTATCTTTCCTCCGCAACAGGTAAAATTTGGATCATCCGGATCGACAAAATTTTGCTCACATACCGGAACCAATACTTTTGCAGCGGTTCGTGAATTGACCCTGGGGCAGGGTATCGCTCCGTGAGCGGGATTTTCTCCCATGCTGCGTAAGAAGTTCCAAGACGGCTATTGAGTGAATCCAAGTTTCCCTTAAATTCTGGCATCAGTTCGGTTTTGACAAAGTTGCCGTCCAAATTGACAAACTCTCTATCCCAAAGCGGGATGTTTTTTTTAAAAGCCTTGTATCTGCCCATGTATCCGTGTTTTGCGGAGATAAAATTGCGGGTTTGGATTGCCTTTTCTTCGATGACGATCTCCTCCCAAGATTGCACTCCGGTATTGTATTTGCGGTTAAAATTTCCCAGCTCGCCATCTGCTTCGCTTCGCAGCAAAGCCCTTAAAATACGTTGGTTGAGAGGATATACGCCTCTGCCATATTGCTCGGAAACATAGTAGTGATATTCATCAAAGACCATGCCCTGGGTTTGGACAAAAGCGTGCCAGTCTTTTAGCATCCTGCTCTGTACGGCAGGTAGCGAAACTTCGGCAAAGCTGAGGTATTTGCCATAATAATTATCCCCCAATCTCTGGCTTTCTTCGTTGTATCTACTCTCTATGTATTTGCGGTATAGCTCATTATCATCATATAGGTAGCGGGGGATGATGCTCATGCTAGTGCTATCGACGGCACTTTTTAGCGAGGAGGAAATCATCAACAGAAAGGGGTAGATCATGGTAATGGCACCCAAGATCAAAATAAAGTGGATACCAAAGCTCAAGATTCTGATGTGCAGACTTTTGCGGCTTACTACGGTAATGATGCTCATTGTTTCACCGTCCGGTATTCCATCTTGGAGAGATGTTTGATCTGGATTACGGTAAAGCCCATCAACATCAAGCTCAGTATCCATGCCATGGTAGTGGCGAGTCCAAACTTGAGGTAGAGATATGCTTTTTCAAAGATCAAGAGGTCTGCCACGCGGGTAGCTTCATTGGGACCGCCAAAGGTCATTACCAAGATAAAATCACTGCTCTGGGCGGCAATGATGAAGGCAGCGACGAACTGGATAATGATCAGTGTCTTGAGGCTGGGAAAGACGATAAAGCGCAGTTTGTGAAAAAAACCTGCACCATCAAGATCGGCAGCCTCATAAAGGTCGTTGGGGATGTTTTTCAAAGCTGCCAAGTAGATGAGGCTACCGGGTCCCATGCCAGCCCAGATGCTGGGGATGATTACACATAGCATTGCCAAGCGGGAGTCCTTGATCCACATACTCTTTGGTAAACCCAAGCTCATCAAGATTTGGTTCAAGCCCCCGGCATCGGAGGGATCGTAGAGCAGCTTCCAGAGGTAAATTACAATCATACCGCTGATCACAGCCGGCAAGTAATAGATCACCCGGTACAGCATTTTGGCATGTGATACCTCTTGGAGCATGATAGCCAAGACAATGGGTGGCAGAAAGCCCAAGCCCAGTGATAAAGCCATATAGTATAAGGTCTTGAGTACCGATGACCACCAGGTGGGATCAAAGATCACATCGGCAAAGTTTTCAAAACCGATCCATGTACTCTTGCCCACGATTTGATAGTCTTGAAACGCCATCAAGGAGCCTGTAATCATGGGCAGGTATTTCCAAACAAGAATGGAGATCAATGCTGGGCTCAAGAGCAAGATCGTCCAGCCAAGGTAGCGGTTGGGCATAGACGAACGATAGATATTATCCGGGCTGAGAAGTCTCCAAACCTTCCATATCGTAAGACAAAAACCAAACATGACCAAAGCAGCAATAACGGCAGCAAAGCGATTGCGAAAGTTTCTCAGCTCGGGAGGAAGCTTACCTATCATCTGGCGGTTGGTTCTCTGCTCGCCTCTCTTGAGGATTGTAGCGATCTTTGATCTGCGTTCTGCGGGCTGGTTTCCGAGTTTGTATGAGATATCCAGAGAGATCAATTCTTCCAGGGGATAGGTCATAAATTCATAAACCTTTTGGCAGTTGTTGCCATAGGGTTCCGGCTTGCCATACTTGAGCGCGGTTTCAAAGGTTTGTAGCCATCCCGCTGGAGCATAACGCAAGTAATCATCATAGCCATAACGCTTTAGAAACACGGGATTTTGCATCTTGCCATAACCGCTGTCGATCATGATTTTCATGCGGATCTGCCGGGCTTCTTCGCTATCATAAAACCAAATGAAGTCCCATGCGGCTTGCTTTACTCTTTGCGGATCGCGATTTCCTACACCGGAGTTATTTGTTTCTCCGGCACCGGAGAAGATACCCATCATTCTGCAATTTATCTCGGAGCCGCCCCTTCCGCTGGGTCCAGCCGGACTGGGAGCAAAGCCAAAGAGATTGGGATCATAGTTCCCTGCCATGTTTTGTTGGGATAGATAGTCCATACGCATGCCAATCTTTCCCTCTTGCCACATATAACCCCACTCACCTTCCCGGATGGCAAAACCGCGCTGATTGTTTCCACGGCTGTCTTTCCAAGGTGTAGTAGCGAGGCGCAGATAATATTCCATGGCTTTTACACCTGCTTCATCACCAAAGCTGGCATACCATTCTTCGCTATCGGGATCATAGGTAACCGCATCGCCTCCCGCAGCCCACAAAAACTGAATCCAGTCATAAGCAGCTTGCGGTCCAGAGGCTAGAACAGAACCATAAGCACCCTCTTCGGGGATGGTCATTCTGCGTGCATATTCAAAGAACTCATCCCAATTGCGGGGCGGATGATCAGGATCGAGACCTACTTTTTTGAAGACATCTTTGCGATACATCAAGACCCTTACCAGCGTCTCGTAGGGTAGAGCCCAGGTCTTCTTTTCCGTTTCTCCTTTTTTCTTGCGTTGGATCACCTGCCATACTGGCTTCTCTACTCTAAGGTTTATCTCTTTGCCGTCTTGCTTTTCTAGAAACTCATCAAGCGGATAGAGAAAATGATTTTGGATATAGGTATCACTCTGTCTGAAATTGACATAGATAATATCCGGAGAGACCCCACCTGCAATAGCCATGAGGGGGCCTGCATCCATATCCATGTTTTCTATTTTGATGCCGCTATATGCCCTTAGCTCGATGTCTGGGTGTTTTTCCAGAAAAGCGTCTATTACTGCCAGATTGGCTTTGGTATAGGCATCCGTCTTGCGGGGATCAGGAAGCTCAAAGATTTTGAGGATGAGCTTTTCCGGCTTGGCGTGAAGCCAAGAGCCCATCCCAAGGGCAAACAAGTAAAGAAAGCAAAAACAGATTTTCTTCATACTTTTCAATGCGAATCAAAGTACTGTCTTTTGTCAATGAGATTTCTCGTCATAGCTTCAAACGCTTTTGTTAAGCGCTTTTCGCTTGACAAAGATTTAGCTCTTTGGGACAATGAAAAAAGTGAAAAGGTGGTGTTATGCAAAGACTAGATACTTTGGATGCGCAGTTTGAATTGGTTGCCAATAGCTATCCCCAGCATACAGCTATAGTGGAGGAAGGCAAGAGGATATCCTATGCGGATTTACAGCAGCGGAGCTCGCATTTGGCAAAGTGGATATTGGCACAGGAGCGTTTGCAAGCTTGCTTGCCCATTGCCATCTACCTCCCAAATTCGATAGACTTTGTATGTTCTAAGCTCGCCATTCTCAAAGCCAATCATGCCTATCTGCCCTTGGACCCCAAATATCCATCGCAAAGGATTATCAGCATTCTGAGGATGGCAGAAGTAAAGCTCATTATCACTACTACTATAATGCAGGATACCTTGCCCGAGGGAGATTGGGAAGTGTGTTGCATCGATCAGATGAACCGTTTTGCAAGACCAACACCGGATATATCGCTAAAACCCAACAGGGCTGCAGATATTGCCTATATCATCTTTACTTCCGGATCAACGGGTACTCCCAAGGGTGCTACGATTCGGCATGAAAACGTCATGAACGTAGTACATTGGACTCATGATTGTTTTGCTATGAAGCCCTTGGAGGTAGGGGCACAGCTTACCAGAGTCGTCTTTGACGCATCGGTGTGGGAATATTGGGCAAATCTCTTGATTGGCAATACGTTGGTGATCATTCCAGAGCAGGTAATGTTGGATCAAGACGAGTTACGCAGACAGGTATTGAAACATCAGATAGGCTATATGTTTTTGCCCACGCCTCTGGGTGAACTCTTCATCAGAGAAGAGCTTTTGCCGGGGTCAGTACTCAAATGGGCTTGGGTTGGTGGAGACCGGTTATTGCAAAGACCCATTCCTGAGTTTAATGCCAAAGTTGCCAATATCTATGGTCCTACCGAATGTACCATCGTAAGTGTTTACGACACAGTAGAACCAATACTCAGTGATACACCTCCCCCCATTGGTTATCCGGTAGCAAATTGTCAAATCCACATTTTGGATGAGGATTTGAAACCTGTTCCAGATGGAGAAAAGGGCGAAATCTGTATTCTCGGTGCCGGAGTAGGCTCCGGTTATTACAATGCTCCGCAAATCACCGACTTAGCCTATATCCCCAATCCCTTTAACGATGATCCAAAGGATATCATGTATCGCAGTGGAGACCTCGGGAGGCTCAATGCCCAAGGCAAGTATGAATGTCTAGGCAGGATTGATTTCCAGGTCAAGATTCGAGGATATCGGATTGAGTTGGGTGAAATCGAAGCCGTTATCAATCTGCATGATCAGATCAAGGATGTGATAGTATTGGCGGAAGGGGATGGCACGGACAAGGAACTAATTGCCTTTTATACCACGAGACATGGTAATAGCATCGCCGATACAGAACTAATGGCTCTCTGCCAAGCAAAACTAGCAGATTACATGATTCCCGAAAAGTATCAGCACCACAGGGACTTTCCGCTTACTGCAAATGGCAAGATCGATCGCAAAGCTTTGGCACGCAGTCTGATGAATGCAACGGAAGTTTCCCCTGCGGCAGCGCCAGAGACAGAATTTGAGCAAAGCGTAGCCGATATCTGGAAACAAGCATTATCGCTCTCGCAGGTATTTTTGGATGATCGTTTCTACTATTTGGGAGGACATTCCATCAAAGCAGTACAGGTGGTAGGTCTGGTTCGCAAGAAGCTTTCCATCGATGCTAAAATCGGCGCGCTCCTTGCCAATCCAACCTTAAGGGAGTTTTGTGCATACCTTACAAATGTCAAGCACGAAGCAAACATCGGTATCGAAGCCGTGCCGGAACGTGATTCCTATCCGCTTTCTTGGGGACAGGAAAGTATGTGGTATTATTGGCAGCTGGATCCCAATCGGCTGGATTACATCGTTATCATCCGTTTCGATCTGGATTTTGTGCCGGAGCTTGAGCTCTTGCAACAAGCTGTTTTATATCTCCAAAACCGTCATGCAATTATGCGGAGCGGGATCCGGAACATTGATGGAATTCCCCAGCTCTTTTTCCGCAAAGAGCAACCGCTTGATCTTGAATACCACCTTTTGGAGAGGGACATAAATGAGCCAGCAGGGAGTGATCGTAGCTATAGCTTTGGCTATCCAGAGCATAGTGACGTATATCCTTATCCCTTTGTAAGCAATGAACTTGTGCAGCTCGAAGAGCGAATTCGCCACTGTGCATTTGATCCTGAAAGAGACCCTCTCTATCGCCTCTATTTGCTCAATTTTGCCAATGAACAAGCCATCCTGCTGATGAACATCCATCACATTATTACCGATGGCTGGTCGATTGGAATCTGGCAAAAGGAACTGCGCAGCGTCTATTTTGCGCTCGAAGCCGCACAAGAACCAAAGCTCATCAATCTGCCTATAAGTTACGGAGATTATTCCCTCTGGGAACAGGTCTCACAGCCCCAAAAGCGCTATACCAAGCAGCTTGAGTTTTGGAAAAGCATTCTTGATCCGCTGCCAGAAGTGGTGGATTTTCCGCACCGGCTTGCAGCAGCTGACAATGTCCCCAAGGGTAAGCGAATTTGGTGGAAACTAGGCACAGAGATATCACAAAGTCTGGTCGCAAAATCACAAAGCGAGGGCAACAGCCTCTTTGCAACTTTGATGGGGCTCTTCAAAATACTGCTTCATCTTTACAGCGGCAGTAATGATCTTACCTTGCTCAGCGTCTTTGCCGGTAGGGGAGAACTGGAGACCCGCAATCTCTTGGGTTTGCTGACAAACCTCTTTTTCGTCCGCAGTCAAGTAAATCCGCTCCAGAGCCTTAGCGCACAGATTAGCAGCGAAAATGAAGCCTGTTCAGCAGCCATGCAAAACCTCGATTATCCCTTTGAACAGCTACTCAAAGAGATCTTTCCCCGGCATGACAGACATTCTGAAGCCATTGCCAAAATAGTCTTTATCCTCCAAAACTACCCCTTTGAGCATAGCCAAGAACGTGAATTCATCCGCAGTATGAGAGATATTGGCAGCCACTCA
>Ga0209835_1001181_pt1 | contig 14965 bp, 6 predicted proteins | sample LakKivwa52mmetaG_FD_184138 | JGI IMG/M metagenome (GOLD analysis project Ga0209835, IMG submission 184138) | Anoxic lake water microbial communities from Lake Kivu, Rwanda to study Microbial Dark Matter (Phase II) - Lake Kivu water 52m metaG... | ecosystem: Environmental > Aquatic > Freshwater >...
GCCCCCTGCCAATTTCGCCAAGGTCGGTTCCGAAAAGCGAGCTCGTCTGGCGGATGAACGTGAAGGTTATTATCAGGCAAATCATCGGATAGATGAACGACTGGAGATAGAGGGTTTTCACAAGCTCCATCACCGCGTCCTTCTTCTTGATGTTTTCATCGTCATTTGTCTGGCGCAGCGCAACAATCGCGCCCTCCATGGTCTGCGCATAGCAGGGGTCAGCTTCGGTGTAAAACGAGAGGGGCGGAGAACCCTGGGGGGCAACCGGGGCTTGGGCAGAGGTTATGGTGCATGCGTTTGGCGGGACAATCGCGATAAGCATGACGTAAGAAATCGGAAAGACGAACGCGAGGCCGAGCGCGAAGGCGGTCAGCAGCCCTCCCGCCCCGCGCGTGATTGGGAAAATGCGCAGCAGCAGCCCTATTGGGAAGAATATTTGGAGCGCAGTATACTGGGAGAACATCAGGACGTTGTATTGCACAAGGTTCAACACCGCGGCGTAGGTGAGGTTCTGGGCGGCGTAGTGCATGAAGCTAACCCACCCGCCAAGCGCAGCCTTGCCGCCAATGCCGAGCGTGTTCGCCCCCTCCAATGTGATAGAAGACAGCGACTCCCACCGGAGGTTGAGTATATATGCGGCATTGAACACTTTTTTCTCGCACTCAAGGGGCCCGTTCACCAAGTAAGTCTTTGCAACATTGATGGGATCCGCGTTCGATATCGCCGCGTCGGAAAGGGCGATGTTGCCTGATGAAAGCGCCAGCTCCTTGGTGATATCTACGCTTATTTGGCTGCCAGCATCGCGCATCCCTACTGCGAAGAGAAGCAGCATGGCGCTTACTGCAACTTGCATGTATTCTGATTTTGCCCACATGTTCAGGCCAGGCAGGTTGAACGCCATGGCAACCATGTGCGCAAGCACTGCCACAATGAATGCCATTAGCGTTATCAGCAAGCAAATGGTCTCCCAGCCAATGGGCATCGCCACCATCATATCAGCCTCGTGAGGTTGCTAACATCCACTTCCTCGCCAACCGCCTTGGTTATGGCGCGTGCGATTTCCACAAGTATGATGAAATTTATTATCGGAAAGAATACTGCAGCTATGGCATAAAAGCCTGCCCACTTGGAGATGAAGAACACCTTGGAGGCGATGCCGCCGACCATTTCTTCGGTTTTGTCCTGGTCGCCGACAACAGCCGCAGCATCGATGTCCGACGAGTCAGCCTGGGTGGACGCTGAGGACGAAGCCGCATCCTGGTCTGCCGCGCCAAGCACGGCGTCCACCTCGCTTCCAAGGGCGTCGATGTGCTTGTGCAGTATGAAGTCATTGAGGACTATTAGCGCCGGGTAAAAAAGGAAAAACGTGATGGCTATTCCAATCAGCACTCCCCCGAACGTGCGGGTGGGCTCGAACGCCCTGAAGAATATGCCGAAAGGGTAAAGATAGAGGAAAGTCGCCTGCGTCATGTAGTACATTATGTTCATCTGGAAGCCAAGGAGCAGAAAAGACGTCACAAATGCGCTGAAGACGACGAACAGTATCGAGTTGAGCTGGCTCAGCCCTTCCATCGGGCTGTCCTCGAAGCCAAAGCCGAGCGGTATGCTGGAGAAGACGATTTTCTGGTAAGAGGTGATTAGGTTCGCGACCCACATTATCACTCCGAAAAGCCCAGTTCCCCTAAGCTCGAGCGAGTGGAGATATTCCCCTACGATTACAAACACGTTCTTGCCCGAATAATCCGCTGTCAGGAAACCCATGTCAAATCCGCACATGCCGGTTATGATGAAATAGGTGAGTCCTATCAGTATCGCAGTCACAATCGCCTGGCTAAGCTCATGTTTCGTCCAGGCAGTCATCTGCTGGTTGCGGAGAAAGCTTGAGAAAATATAGAAAAGCGCCAATATCAACAGGGAAACCGCGAATGCGATAAGCGCCAGCGGGAGCCACCCGGTTCCCAAAAGCCCGAACGTGTTCGGGAAAGCCCCTGGGTCGCCTAGGAGAATGGGCTCACAAATCTCTTTGCCGAAAAACGCATCCATCTTGTCGACCTCATATCAGTTTCTCTAGCGAAGTCAAGTCTATCTCGGTGCCAAGCGCCTTAGCCACTTCCTTCGCAAGCGTGATGGTTATGAATATCACGAATATCGGCATAAGGACGCTGACAATGAACACAAACATGACCACTTCATATATTCCATAGAGTACAAACCCTATCAGGAAGGGAAGCAGGGCAATCACCCAACTCACTCCTATTTTTTTGAGCAGAAGGTTGCCAAGGAAGACGCCGGCTCCTGCAAGGGGAACCACCAAGGCATTCAGCTTCGCGAGTACCGGGCCCATTACTCTTTGGAAACCTGTGTTGTAGAAGCAGCCGCGCGATGTCGAGCCTAAAGGGGTGTAGATCGCCCCCTCAAGAATCTTTTGTTGGCTTAGGCGATGAAGGTCGTCGCCGTTTGGTATGTATGGTTCATCAGGTCCCGCATCAGCATTGATTGCGCAGCATATCGGTTTGCCCGCTATGCAGCTATCTGGGACCTCGGTGCTCCCCTTCATGTCAAAAAGGACGAACTCCGTCAGCGTCTGCCCGAGGAGGGAGAGAAGAAGAGGATAGACGAAGTAGAGGGCTATGGCTATGCCAATTATCGCGTTTCCCCCGCTTTTGATTCCAATCGCCCTCAGGAATATGCCGATTGGCATGAGCACGATAAGCATGCTGTGTTTGATGAAGCAAAGCACGAACTCCTGCCCCATCCATGCCATTGTGGCTGTTGAGAGCAGTTGGACGATTATGTTGAGACCGTCGAAAATCGGCCTGAACATGGGCGCAAGCGAGAAGCCAACTCCGAACGCACGACCGGCAGGAGACCTTATGTTCGGCTTCTGCTTGGATATGAAAGAAAGAAGTGTGCTTCCAAGTATTGACAGCGTGAAATCTCCTGTGAGCGTGTTCCTGGTAATGACTGCATATGTTCTAGCAGTGTCTATGTTCCCAACCCCGAATTCCTCAAGCCCGACGAAAGAGAGGGAAAGTATGGAGAGTATTGCGGCAACCTCTACAATATCCCATAGCTTCTCTTTCGCCGCCTGCTGCTGCTTCGGGTCGCCGATAAGCCCGCTTGTCATCCAGAAGAGCGCTGCGATGAGTGATGAGATGAGCAGGGCTAGGAAAGACAAGCCTATCCATGCGTTGTAATCGTAAGACAGCGGAATGCATTGAACTGGCGAAGTGTAGTTTGGCGCCTGGGTTGGGCTTGCGGCATTGAGCCACAGCCCGAGCACCACTAGCAGAAGCACAGCGGCAATCATGATGTTTCTCTTTCGTATAGCCATCATATCAGCCTTGACAGCAGCGATATTTCCACGTCTCCGCCTATAAGCGGTGAGAGGAACTTGAATGCGGCAAGCGTAAGCATAAGCCCCATGAATGGGAGCACCAGTGTGAAGAACAGCAGGGCGGCGAGCATGTTGGTCGGGCCCTCGAGCCCGAACCGCGAGTCGTTCGCTCCTTTTTCCGCCTCCCCTCTACCGCTATGGAGGAGCGTATCCTTCTGGCTCACTATATTGTCGAAAAATGAAGCCTGGGAAGTCTTCTCCTCGTCGGTTGCTGTGCCACAGGCATCATAAAGGTTGAGTTGTGTCTGCGAAAACTCATTTCCGCTCATGGGGGCGGTATTGACCGAGTCAGTCTGCCCAGGCATCGGCATCGTTCCCTGGTCGATCGAATTGCCAAAAGTTGCGTAACCGGCGCTGCTGACCCAGCCGCCCATGAAACCGAAGAGTATTGCTCCGGAGAGCACGTAGAACATTGGAAGCACGATGAAAAGTGAAAGCCCGAGAGCAATCAGCAGCCCGCCCAGCTTGCGCGTGAAGTAGAATATGCGAAGAACCAGGCCCGCAGCAAGCATGTATGGGAACAACCCAGCCCAGAGAAAATCTAGAAACATTTGCTGCGCGCGTATCAAAATTATTGTCTTGAAAAGGAGGTCGAAAATGGTCTTGTAGTATTCAGCAGTTATCGACAGCCCGGCGAGTGGAGTCCAGGATATGTTGGCAATCCATTCAAACAGGACTTTCAATTCGAGAGTAAGCCCGGAAATGAACGCGTAAGACCAATAATGCGAAACCACTGTTTTCATTTGGGTCATTCCGCTTTCATATAGGACCTGGAGATAATCCATCGCAAGCGCTATGTGGCAGGGCCGGTTCCGGGCAAGCGCAGGGCTGATTACACAGTGCGCCCCTGGCTGCGTAGGGTCGCAGCACACAAAATTATTCACATAGGTGTTCCATTCCGGGCTCTGGTCAGGAGTGGCAAGGCTCACTACTTTGAGCCAGTAATCCATGCTGCCTATCAGGACGAATACGGTCACGAGTATCAGGGCGGAAAAGACCGCCTGGCCAAGCTCGCGTTTCGTCCACGCCTTGAGCTGTTCATCAGAGAGCAGGCTGCCTGCCATATAGCCTATCGCAAGAAGAAGGACCACGATAGCGAGTGCCATCCCTGCAAGGTTAGCCCAACCCATGGAAAGATAGTTGCTTACTGGGATTCCTTGGGCAAAACAGAGGCCAGCTATGGTAAGCTGGAGGATTGCAACGAGTGCGAGCCTTTTGCCAAATGCCATTATTTCATCCCATTTTCTGACCGATGAATTTCGCAAGCGACTTTATGAACGCCACGGTTATTATCATGGAAAGCGCCGGAAGGAAGAGAGCTTCAAGGATGAGGAGCCCGATAACTCTGAGCGGCTTGTACAAAAGCACATCAATATTGAAGGCGCCTTTCTGGAGAAGGATTAGCGGCGTGAGGTGAGTGTATCCCCTAGCGTTCATCACTTTTGCAAACCCTCCGATTTCGCCCTCAAGCGCATTTTCCATATCCAGGCTTATCTGGTTATGCATCACATATGTGAAAGGGTAGATAAAATAAAAGCCGATTGCGCTTGCTATCATGAACGAGCCGGCATCTCTCGTGGGCGGGAATATGCGAAGTATTGCTCCTATGGGAAGGACAAACGCGATTGCAACTGCGTTTATGATGCCAAGTATCATTTTCTGGACCATGAGGCTTGAGACAAGGGGCATTATGAGCATGAGGAGGAAATCAAAAAGCCTCTCAAGGACAATGAACGAGGGGAAGAGGGGATGTGTCGCGCCCCAAACCGAAAGCCCCCATGATATTGAGCCCGAGCCGTAGAACTGCGCGGCTATTTTTAGCGATTCGAGCCCAAGAAGGCTTTGCAATGCCATGCCATTGCTTACTCTATAAAGGTAGTCCTGCCCTATCTGGAAAGGGTCCCCTCCAGCATAAGCCTCGTATATCTCGCAGAAAAGCATCGAAAGGCCGAGGACCGAAGATATGAGGATTGTGGAAATCAGGAGCTGGTGGAGCTCAATCGAGACAAAGCCCTCATATTCCTGCTTTCGGAAGAAATGCCCTGCCATATAGGCGAGCGAGAGCACGAATAGCATGGTGGCTAATGCGGTTACCACTATGGGCAAGAGCGTGCTTGCAAGGAAATCTGGCTGCCCGCAATACAACATGTCATCCCCTAAACCAACTTGCTTATGCCAAGCATCCGAGGCTCGCCCCCTATTAGGAGCGAGAAGTCCTTGAAGAGCGTGAGCGTGAGGACTATTTCATTGACGACAAACACAAGCGCGAGCATCAGGTTCTGCGCGACATTGTTGACGCTTTCCTGATAGCTGCTCATCCCCCAAGAAAACACCTTTTTCGGGTCGGCAAAGACCAATTGCGAAGGCTCGTTAAGGCGTGCGGTGTCAAGCTCTGCCTGCATCTGGCTGTTTCTCATGCCCGTCTGAAGCCTTGCCTGCGTTCTCGAACCGCTCTCGTTGCTGGTCTCGGTCTGGGCTGCAAGGTCATCGTAATATTTTTTCTGGGCTTCTGCTTCTGCATCAAGCGAAGCATTCATATTCGCTTCGATGGACTGGAGGTCGTTGCTCTGGCACACCGCCATCGCAGAGCCGAAGCTGTCAAAATCCGTAAGCGCAGAACCGGAGCATTTGTTTCTTCTGCATAGGTTCGAGCAGCATTCGAAATCGTATGTGCACGCGTCTCCCTCCTGTAGGAGGGCGGTGCCCTCGCATTTCGGATGGTTTATGGCATCGTATATCTGCCAATTTATCAGTATGCTTATGGGGTAGATGAAATAGGCAGCAAAGCAGAATGCGATTATCGTCGAACCCGTCTTGCGCGTGAAAGGGAAGGCGCGCATGGCTACGCCTAGCGGAAGGAACAGTGCCGGGACCGAGAATTCAATGAAGCGCAGGAGCAGCTCCTGGGCAACGAAAGCCATTATGACCGTTCCAAGAGTGTCGCTTAGGAATGTGTTCGCCTCAAGGAAAAGGTTTAGGTATACTGCTGGAACGATATTGGAGATATGGAAATCTATGGCTTTTATTAGAAGCAGCGTCGGGCTTATACTGAAGCTCAGTGTGGAAAGGAAGCCGTAAAAAACTTCTAACCAGAGAAGCTTTCGGTAGCCGCCTACGAGCTCGGGCATGATTATGCCGTCGGTTCCCTGAGAATAGGCGAACGTTCCGGATAGAATATCATCTATTTTCCATTTGCACCCGATGAAATAGCTTCCAAGCGCAAATGCGAGATTTTCGTCCGGTACGTAATATGCTCCGGTGATTGGGCTTTGCAGAATCGAACTCCCGGTTCCGTCGCCGCCATGGGCTTCATCCCATTCGGGGCAAACGCGCGGCGGGGGCACAGTAAAGCCGGTTGCAACGGCATCAAATATTCCTCCCGGTATGACAAGCAGGATGCAGAATAATACAATTACGATGGTTACCGCAAGTTCCCGAACCTCTCCTTTGGAATATGCCTTGAGGGATGGCATTGAGAAGAGTTCGCCTGCCATGTAGGAAAGGGCGGCTATCGATATTGCGACCGCAAAGCCCCCGAGCACCAAAGGGTTAAGGAAGAAATCCTGAGTGGTTGACAGCAGAAGAAAATCCATAATAAAGGCACCTTTGGCACAGCTTTTGCGGCTGCACGAAGGATTTTCCGCTTTGATTGTTTGCGGTCACATTTTATAAAGATAATAGGGCATATCCATCTCATGCGCAGCGCCCTGCCAGCAGCCTTTCTTGTAGTTGTTTTGCTGCTAGCCGGAATTTCCTTTGCTTATTTCTCATCCAACCTTGACCACCGAACAGACCTCTTGATAGAAAATAGGAACGGAACGAACTACACAATCCACATCACATACTATAACTACAGTTACTATAGCCAGCCGAACCTGGGCGTGCAGCCGGTTCCTGGGCAGTCGCCGGACCCGAACATGGACACGGGAGAGCACGAGGCAGTGCTTACGGTCAAGCCGCTTGAGGGCGCCAAGATTTACGTTTCCCTAAACGGATACAATATTTCCGAGAACGGTGTATCCGCGTCGTGCAACCCGATGATAACCGATAGCGGCGGCAGGGCGTCATGCAGCATCAATTTCTATATCGACTCTTCGGGAAGCGTACATAGCGTTTCGGATATGGTCGGATGCGGAACTCTGGCATTCATTTTCCACGGGGGGAGCATGGGTTCCGAAGTGTTCAAGCCATCTTCTGTGCAGACGATGGTGTGCGCAAAGGCAAGCCCGGCAATAGCTGCGCTCCCGCCAGCAATCTACAACACACTTTCAAAGCCAGAGCACATAGTGTTCTGCTTTCCGGTAATGCTCGTCGCGGGTCTCCTTATCGCTTCAATGTATTATTCCGGCAAGGACCCTCTCTCGCTTTTCGACTTGACCACGCCCCGCCTGCCAAAGGGCAAGCAGTCTCGTGTCACTGGTGGCAAAATCGGCATCGCGCCGCGCACGGCTGCTGAGCGTTACAGGCAGATAAAGCAGAATTCTCGGACGCAGAGCGCCAAGACTCTCAACGATATAATGAATAGGCGCGGAGCGAACAAAGCACAAAAAAAGGAGGCTCAAAAAAGTCTCAAGCGGATATTCGACGAGCTTGACCAGAAGCTAAAGAAGCAGGGCAAGAAGGCAGACGCGAAGACGCTTACTGAATACCAGGAAAAAGTGCTAGCCCTCCTTAACAAATACATGCCGGATGATGCCGGCGCCAAGATGAGATTCGGCAGCCACGTTGGGCTGATAACCTCTGCAGTCGAGCTATATGTATTTTCGGATTACGCCTCCAAGCAGATGGCGGAAGGAATGGCGACTGCAAAAGGAGGGCCGCTATCAAGGTTCCGCACCGGCTACCTTGACAAGGCATCAAACCTCCTATCCAAATTCGAGAAGTCCAAGGTGGGCAGGGTGCTGAAGCGCATTCCAGGGGTTGGCTATCTCACGGTCAAAGCCCCCCAGATGTGGATAGAATCGCATGCAATCATGCATACATCTAGGCGTTTCATACAAGCCACCGAGCGAAGGGCAATAGGGCAGGTGATGCACGACTTGGTATTCACCAGGAAAAAGAAAGGGGAACGGGTCGACACCGCAGCTGGCAGGGCGATGAGAAAGATGTTCTCAAAGGACAAGCTTGAGAACACAAAGAACAAATTCGGCAAGTTTTTCAACTGGTACACAAACAAGTGGAATTACGATGACTTTGCCGAAAGGCACAACGTCCTAGGAATCTCGCTATCCTCGCTCTACAACGCCCCCGAATCCTACCGCATACTCACTTCGCACGAACTGAACTACTCAAAATACGTCCTCCACCTGATAGGCGCCATAAGCGACAAGAACTGGGAAAAAATCCTGGAGGAGAAAATCAAAAATGCCAAAACGAAAGCCGAGCGGGAGGAGCTTGAAGGAATACGGGATGCTCTTAGGACCAAGGATCTTCATGCGCTGCACCAAGCCTACGAGAAGCTCGCCACGAAACTCTCTGGGGATGATAAGAAGGACCTAGAAACCTACAACAAAGTGTTAAAGGCGGTGATCGACTCAAAAGACAAAACCTCCATTTCCGACCAGATGGAGGTCATCCTCAGGGCCCAAGGAATCAAAATCGATGGAAAACTGAAAGATGGCCTTGGTGAGCTTAAGCGCCAGGAAAAGGAAATTGCCGAAAAGTTCGGCTTGGTTTTCTCAGATGGCCATTACGAAGTGGCAAGCTACGAATATTTCATGAAGCTCAAACTGCAGTCTGCCGATGAAGCGCGGCGCAAAGGCGGAAGTGAACAGGAAATTTTCATCTCCAAAGTAAATGCAATGCGGGCATTTGCTGGAAAGGGAGATGAGCTGTTTGAGATAATGTCGATGGACGAAAAGAAATCCACAGCAGAATACTCAAAGCGCATCCTGCCACTATATACAAAGCACGTAATGGACGCAATCGATGCCGAAGTCAAGGACAAAGACGGCAAGCGGGCAATGAATGGCGGCGCAAGCAAGCTCAAAGAGACTCTCAATACGATTGCATCCGAAATAGATGCTGCCCAAAAAGAAATCCGCAAGGCATCTGGCAAGGCTGCTCCAGCAGAGCCCGTGGTGGGCATGGGCAACGATGTGGCAGGCACGATTGCAATGCACTCGGTCAAGGCGACCGTAGAAATCCTAAGAAAAGCCGGGCATTTGAACGAGGAGGAGCTCAAAATAATTGAAAAGATGATGAGTATCACCTCGATAAACGACTTCGAGGTCGCACTCGCGCGAGGCTACGGGAGCAAGACATTCACAGCCATACTTTCGCGTGCGATAGCAAAGGCATACGCGGAAGGAGACACAAAGACTCTTGCAGCCATCGCCTCGCTTCTTGCAATACCTGACACGGCGGTGGGCGGCTCGCCAACTTCGGGCATGATGCCTACAACAGCGGACAAGATACAAAAAGCACTTGAGCAGACCGCAAAATTCAGAGGCATGTTGCTAAACGCGGTCGAGTCGCTTGACCCCAAGAGCTTGGGGAAGCTCTACAAGCTCTTCGGCTTGCAGCCTTCCTCTGCGACTGACCGCAAAGCCCAGATTGAGGAGCTGGTTGAGCGAATACACCTTCTCGATGCGACTGTGGACACCAAGACTGGGAAAATAACCGGGCCTGACAAGAAAGCCTATATTGAGGCTGCAAAACTCCTCAAGCTCGACCCGCGCGAGCATGTCAACATAATGCAGAAGTCCTCAATCTCCGAGAAGCTGTTCACCCAGATGAGCGAAAAAATGCTTCATGACACACTTGCCTGGAGCGCCAGCGCCATGCGTTCGGTCAGCCTCATTTCAGGTGACGCCGGAACCTGGGCTAAGAACACTTCCGTCAAGGAGTTCGCGCGCGTGCTCGCGCAGGAAAGGGCAGGAATACATGATCAGATGGAATACACGATGGACCGAAAGAAGATGATGTTCACTCAGTACCAGGGTACGAATGGCATGCACATCGAAGGGCTATTGTTCTCCGCCCGCGCGATAAACCGCGCCTTGGAATTCGAGATAAGCAAGCCGCTGAAGGGCGCGCTTGGGCACGAGAGCGTGGCAGGCACGATGATGGGCTTCTACAAGCCGTTCTTCAAGAACATCCTTGACGCCTACGAGACGCAGAAAGCGATGTACCAGAACCTCGTCAACAAGGATAGCGCGCTTTATGACAGCAAGTTCGCGAAGGGCAACAATAGCGAATTTGACGTGAACGGCTACCTCGCGCTCCAGAAAAGGGGCATACTTTACGGCGACCACAAGCGCGGGCTTGCATACATACAAAGCAGCGAGGCAACGGGGGCAATCCCACTTCTCGAGTTCAATAAGCAGGTTCTGGACCAACAGGGCAAGGGCATAATCGTGAAAAATACAAAAGAAGATGAGCGGGACTACGCCTCCCTCCTTTCAAGGCTTAATATTTCCAACTACGCCGGCACCGTCATAGGGATTGTTGCTGTTGAGAACACAGGCAAAACCACACCTGATGGAAAGACAACCACATCTTGGAAGAGGTTTGACCCACTCCACCGCTCGGAAATAAGCGCAATCCATAACGCAGCGATGAAGGACACGCTTCACAAGGACGAACTCACATCGGTACTCGCCGGGCTCTCAAGCGGCGGTGCATCAACGATGCGCTTCATCACGGGCAGGGACTATGTCAATAACCACCAGGGCAAGTATGGCTTGGTTGGCAAGACAAAAATCGGGGTGGTGGGGCCGGCATTCCAGAAAGCGATGACTGCTGGCGGCGAGTTTGCGCTCGGAGTCTTCCACGAGCCAATACGCGGGCTTAGGACATGGTATGCTGCGCAGGCGAGGCTGCGCGACTCACTCTATCGGTTTGATGCAATGACTAAGGAGGCAACGGTTTTTGGCACGGATAGACGAGTTGCAAGCAAGTACCTTAAGGAAGCTGGAAATGCTGCATTTCTCTCATACAATGACCTAATGGAAGTGGATGAGCGGCGCCGACGGACTAAGGAAGCGGGCGAGAAAGAGGCTGAAGGAGGGGAAAAGGCAAAAGATGAGAAGGGAAAGAAGAACCCGGTGGACACGCTACGGCAGCTTGTCGAGGCACTCGAGAAGACCGATGTGCGCACAGCCCACCTTCGGACCCAGTTCAGCAGGCTTGATTCCGAGGGTGCGAAGGCGGAAAGCGCCCTTTATACTGCAAATCTTGAGCTCAAAGCCCTGCGCATGATGCAAAAAAAGGGGCTTTTGGACGACCTGACTAGCGACCAGTACAAAGCGCTTGAGCAAAAGGTCAAAAGCGGCATAAAAGATAGGAGCAGCGAATTCGAGCAAGTTAAACGCGAGAACGAAGGATATAGGCAGGCAGTAATCTCGCTGACAGGAAGCCATGCAAACACCAATTACGGCTCATCAAGGACCCTTTTCGGCATCTACGTCGCGCCACTTTTTGCGCCTGAACGCCGTTTTGTCACAGGTCTGAAGGCGGAAGCCAGCGTGAGCCTCGAATCGAGTTCAATGAGGGATACGGGCATAGCCATGGGCATGCAGAAAGGCATGGAATACGGGACCGCCATGCGCTATGACACCGGTCAGGGAATGTACGAGAACCCTCGCTGGTGGGCGGCAATGGCGTTTGAAAAGTCAATGGTCCCAGGCATGACGGCGGCGCACTTCCTTCATCGGATTTTCCTTCCATATTCGTCGGTCGCTTACCGTGATATGATAGGTCTTTCTTCCTATCTCCAGGCAACCGAGCTTGATTCCGCACGCTGGAACAAGCCGCGCTATGCCCGCGCGGCATTAACGCTTTTCGGCTTGAGGCGAGGAGTGAATGATTTCGGCTCGGCAACCACGCAGGACTTCATCGACATATCCGGGCTAGGAAACCGCCTGGCAGCCATGCGATCAAGAGGCAAGGTGCATATCAGCCAGGACGGCGAAGTCTATGTCACCCATAATGATATCCGGTCGAAGTTCTCGTCAAAAATCGCAACAGAGAGCTCCCACGTTTCTGCAAGCGCGCAAATCGGCCCGCAGCAAAGGCCGCTTGACAAGATAGCGACTTCGAAAGCCTGGTCGGAGTGGAAGGACAACCCGTCCATACATGATTTGGTTAACAAATGGATGTCGGCAAAAGTTGATTACGACTACGCCGAGAATGACAAGGAGCGCAGCAAATACGACGCGAAGCTTAAGGAATACGAAGAACAGCTTTCGCCCTACGCACACAAAATCACGGATTCGCGCGCCGAAATAAACGTGGGCAGCCGGGGCGCAGGCAATTACTTCAACAAGGACGGCTCGCGCGACAGGTTCGTGAACGCGTTCATGGCATACCATTCTAACATGTGGAAGCAAGTCATCCCAGGAATGACTGAGACATCTCCAGATGGCAGGACATTCCTTTCGACCCCGACAGTTGCGCTTCTTGACCGAGCAGCCCCTGAAAGCAGGCTTTCTGCAATGAAATATACGAGCGCTTACAGGTATAATGAGGCAGAGAAGGACTTTGTGCTGAACTTCACAACCACACCGCACGTAGATGCCTACCGCCAGAACTACCGGCTTGACACGCCGGCGCTCCTCCACATAATGAAGGTGCAAAGCTACGAGAAGAAGTATGAGTGGTTTCGGCCATGGACGCATTACTTGGAAATGATTCCGGGATACAGTGAAGCATCGCACTTCGTCCAACACCGAACGGAAAGGATAAAGCGCGCAGGCGGAACAAAGTATGCTACGGACAGCGACGCGGCAACCCTGGAGAGTGGACTTGGCGCCGCAGGCTATGCTCCTTTCGGCGGAATCAGGGGGCTCAACAACCTATCTTCACTTGATGCGAACAACTGGGATGAGATTGGGATGGGGCAGGCAGCTAGGCGGGGATGGGCCGCGAGAAAACTCCATTCGATAGCCGAACTGTCTTTGGAGAGGAGCCGGAAGCTTTCCCTTGAGGCAACGGAAAACAAGCGCAACACTGAGGAAATGCGCCGCCAGCTTGCGCTTCTCGGGCTCGGCGATTGGTATTAGACAGGGTGGTTATTATTGTTTGCCGCAGTTCCCATCCAAAACAGGTGTTTGACGTATGCGAAAGGTAATAATAGTCCTTCTGGCAGCATTGGCGCTTTTTCTTGCCGGGTGCGTCCTTTATGACTATCGAACTGGGGCTCTTCTTCCCAATTCTGAAAAGCTCGGTGTGAAGGACTTCAGCGTCGGGGTATCGGGCCCGGACCCTTGCAAGGAAGTGGACAGCCCGACACCGTGCTACTGCATGTATTGCCAGAATGACACCAATTGGATAGAGTCGCTTTTCCCGATACTTTCAAAGTGGTTCGACACTAACCTTGAAAGCGGGCGATGCAAATTCGACCATTGCAACGCCACCACATTCATAGACAGCGTTCTTCACCCCACAGACGGCTATCAGCCCAGGGTGTTCATGGTGGGTAACGGCCCGGGCTTCGCATCTACCGACCGGGCAAACCGCTATTGCAACTATTCTCTTCAGCTTGCCACCAAGTGGATGATCGCAAAAAACAACACACCGCCAAAGGTTCCTATGCCCGCAAGAGCCGGATGCTGGCTTGAGCGCAACGTAATACCAGTCTACATATATTACAGCGGTGGAAGAACGATTGACTATTCACGAACAAGGGACATTGCCTTGAAATTCAATGATGATGACACCGGGCCGGTGATGATTACAACCGAAATCGCATTTAACAGCTCAAATCAGTCACAGGTTGCGGCTGTGAGGCAGCAAATCGACGCCATAAACAGCAGCTGCGAGAAGTGCCTGACTGTTCTTGCTTTGCAGCCCGGGGATAAGCTGGCTCTTGAAGAGATACTCGGACCTTCCGGGGGCGTATGGCAGAATCCGCGCAACGTAAGCTTGCAATACGACAAGGTTGACCTGGTGGGCTTCGGCTTCCGGGCAAACGACTATCCCGCGTGCGACGTCGACCAGATAATCGCGTCAAACATCGCTTTCTCGAGATTCGTCCTGCGCAACTACTCAAAGCCGACCATATGGCTTTATGCCGGAGCAAGCGAAGGCCCTAATTTTGATGCAAGCTGCAATTTTTCCGATGTCAATGTGCATAATTTCTACCAAAATATATTCATGCTTTCCCAGATTCTTGCCTCCTCGGGGGTTGTCGGGATGAGTTTCTATGAATTCACCGACCGGACAGGGCCTCTTCCATGCAATGGCGTGCAGGGCTGCGATTTCGGGCTGATGCTTGCAAACTCAAGCCAGAAGCACCCGGAAATAAACACTTGGTCTAATCTTTGCCAGTTTTTCGGCAACGAGGAGTACCGCAGCCCCCTGATTTTCTCAAGAAACTCGTATGGGACATCGTGCAATTTCGCCCAGAACTTCAAGATGTTCGCCGCCGTATCAGCGGAAACCAACACGCGCCTTGGTCTAAAATACGATGAGGTGCCTTCACTTGACAAAGTCGCCAAACTCAACTGCGGCGAGGTGTGCGTTTCCGAGACAAAACTGTCCTCGGATTCCGCCCAGATTTACGACAGCCCGACCGGGCTGTCGAACGCCCATTTCAGCACGGGGAACGACCACTGCACACGCTAC
>Ga0209835_1001182_pt1 | contig 14965 bp, 15 predicted proteins | sample LakKivwa52mmetaG_FD_184138 | JGI IMG/M metagenome (GOLD analysis project Ga0209835, IMG submission 184138) | Anoxic lake water microbial communities from Lake Kivu, Rwanda to study Microbial Dark Matter (Phase II) - Lake Kivu water 52m metaG... | ecosystem: Environmental > Aquatic > Freshwater >...
AACTACGACGCCCCGGACTCTTGAGTGCCGCGACAGTCACACGGGCGATCACATACAGGCACGACGCGAACAAGAGTGTCACCGGACTGACTATCAAGACCGCGAGTCCAAGCAGCGGCACCAAGATTGAGAGGAGAGCTGTTCGTCGGCGTCCACTTCGGATCGTCGGTCGCGAATACGCGATCGATTTGGAGACTAGGTGTGAAAGTGATTCGGCATAGTTCGTAGAAAAGTACCTGACGACCAGACTCTGGTCGACGACTCGCGCCAGTCCGGCCGCATCGGCTCTACGGATCCACTCACCGTCCTCACCGGCGCGCAAGTCAAGGAAGTCGCCAACTCTTCTATACGACGACAATCTCATGAGACTTGATGGCAGAGCCGCACGTCGCGCCCCCCAACCGTAGGTGTTGGCAATCGCGCATTGATCAAGCAATCCGACGCCTTGCGTATGGCATACACCTGACACCCAGTAGTTCTCCGGCAGTGAGTTGAGCAAGCTCCTCGACCGAGCAAGCCAATCGACACTGAAGTCGAGTCCACAGTCCATGAACCCAACCAATTCAGAGGTGGCGGTCGATGCGCCAATACTTCGGGCTCTTCCGGGTGTATCAGCACTGCTTTCGATGACGACGAATCGCGATCGCGTCAATGGTGCGGCATTGACCCAGCGTCGAATGACGTCTACAGATTCGTCGGTCGACGAAGAGTCCACAAGAAGAACCTCGTCAGGTTGAAAGGTCTGAGCCTCGATGAGTTCTAGTGTGCGCTGGAGTGTCTCTTCCTCGTTGTGGAATGGAACAATTATTGAGACAGCCTTCGTCTCTGTGGTCATCGACGTAGCCATCCAATGTCTCGAGTTGAATGTTCACCCTGACTCATCGATGGTGTTGATGCCTTCCAGTCACGTAGCGCCAGCAAGGCGAAAACCGCAAAGAACGGCATCGACTGACGCGAAGAGGTGAAGTCGGTCTGACTGGCAATGCCAATGTAGACGCAGAATGCGTACAACGTACCCCTCCCGGATACGGAGTATCGCGCAGAGCTCGAGAACAACAGAACCACAACGACAAACATCAGGGGGGCGAGCCATGTGTCGACGAAGACGAGACGCAGTAGTAGGAGTGTCCGGAAGTCAAGATTTACCGTGTCTGGATTGACGGAGAGAAACTGGAGTCCCACAAATGATCTGAGTAAACGCCAAATTCCAGCCTGAGAGAGTAGGAAGAGTGTCGTCCAGTCGCGCGACCGCACGAGGAACGTGTTTGCGATGTCGAACACAACCCCACCAAGAACGTAGCAACCAACGCCGACGACTGCTGTTGTAACCGGTCTGCGTAATCGGGGTGTGAGCCAGGCAAGGAAAAATCCGACAACGATGGCAACTCCCAGCTGTGGTCGAAGCCCAAACACCACAAAGAGACCGATTGCCTTAATCAAAATTGAGCGCCCAAAGAGCAGAGTGGCGACTGCCGCTGCAAGGACCGAGTCGCGGAGGGCAAGTACGGAGTTGAGCAAGAGTGATGGTCCTGCCACAAGAAGGAAGTGCCATGGTCGTAGGTCGAGGCCCTGCAGCCTCGACCAGTTGGTTGCGACGGCGAGTAGAGCGAGTACCGACACACCCTGCAGGAACTTGTAGGCCAGAAGCGGTTCGACTCCAACGTCTACCAACCAGGATGCGGGAACACTGATGAGATATCGCCGTCCGATAAATGCATCAAGCGTTAGTTGGACTCCGTCCCGCTGAATTGACAGAATCGAGCGGACTTGTTCCACTTGGTCACTTGAGTAGAAAATTGCCTGAGATTCTCCTTGCCACACATAGATGAAAGCCACCGCAGACGCCCAGTAGACGGCGTAGAGTGCGCCGATTTTCGAACCCAACTCATGGGATATCCAGGATCGCCCTAGCCAGAGAAGTGCTGCTCCCAAGAGGCACGTTTGAAGCAGGTACCGACTCAACTCCATCGTGCATTCCAGCCCAGATAGTTACACGACCCTGATAGTAGAGCGCACAGGTTTGTAGCAGAGTCTCCCGACCAGACATCGAGACGCGGAATCTCAAGCGGGGGGGAGTTGAGTCGATAAAAGCCGCATCTGCTGGTGGCTGCCCAACGGTAACCAGCAGCCTTTACCTCTGCTAGCACCCGACTGTCGTACGACCCGTGCGGATACGACATCGTTTCCACGACTCGGCCGGATGTCTCGGCAAGAAAATCACGGGACCGCAGGAGTTCTTCCCGTATTTTTGGCGTCTGCAGTGAGCACAGCCTTTGGTGACTCTCCCCGTGGGCACCAATGGTGATTCGTGGGTGCGCTGCTAAGTCTCTCAGTTCAGATGCTGAGACGAACTCCGGTGTTGTGCCCACGCGCGATGTGATGACAAAGACAGTCACAAAGAAGCCTCTCGCAGCAACCTGCAGTGCAGCCTCTGCCGAGTCGCGATAACCGTCATCAAAAGTGATGGTCACGCCACGTGGGTGGTACGTGCCGAAGGGAACTGGTACGAGCAGCCCGTTGTTACGCATCGATTCAAGAGCTGCTACGTGTAGATCAAAATGCGTCTTGCTCAGAGAGTAGGTGCCAGTCAGGTCATCATTCTCGGAAGTTGGTCAAGAACTCGCCGCGTGATGCGCGCCGTCTGACGAACCAGCAGTTGCCGTCTGGACAGAACCACTTGTTTCAGTGTACGGCAGTAACTACCGACCGAGACTGACCAGAAGTCGGTCGATGATTGGAGCAAGAAAGGGATAGGTGCAAGCGGCAACTTCTTCCGGATAGCGGACTCTGTGTCCTCCGGTTCCGAGCTTGAAGTTTGCCACGCCCGAGTTCTGGTTGGAGTCAATTCCGCCCAAGTCGTATCTTGCGATGTTGGCCTGCTTCAACGCTTGAATGAGAGTCCACGTTGTCAGGTACGACGCATACGTCTTTCGACCGGCAACGTTGGTCGCTGCTACAAGATCCCGTGCAACTGCACCGAAGGTCGACGCACCTCGAGCAGCAACTAAGACGCCTTCTTGGTCAAACGCTCCAAACAGGATGATCTGGTTGCCGAGAGTCCGCACGATGTCCCCGAAGCTCTTGTTGGATTGGCGGATTCGCTTGAATTCGATCATTTCGAGTTCTAGGTGATTGATGCTGGCAACGTCGTCGTGGTCCAACCTGCGGATAGTGAGATTCGCTCTGCCGGCACGCTTCAGATTTCTTCTCCAGTTTGGTCCGCTTTGCTTGAGAAGCTCCTCCACCTCACGCTCCAGATTGAGTTGGACGCTCTCACACGCACCAAGATGAAGCGCAGTCTTGCGCCAAGGGTGGGATACGGATGTTGTCTCCAGTGTTGGGATGGGTCTTGCTAACCTGCAGTACGAGACGAAGCCCCCAACTTCTTTCTCCAGCAGTTTCCAGAGATCATGGTCGATAACAACCTGATCCCCTGCAAGGCCCCCGGGACACCAACCAAGTGAGGCGATGCGACCATATGGTTTAGAAAAGACCTGAATCGCCGATCGTGCGTTCGAGGTGCACAATCGGTGCGGGGTCCAACCAGTACATTGCTGGAGGTTCGCCCAACGTGAAGAGTGAAACACGCTTGATTGTGAAAGTCCCTGGAGGTAAGAGTCCCAAGCATCAGAATCGCCGTTAAAAGTCCGCCAGTTGGTCATTGCAGGAAGCTCACGAGGTAGACGTTTCTTTGCCACGAAGAGGATTCGTAGCTGTTCTCGGGCAAATCGGGCCAAGAGAATACCTCGTTCCCGCGCCAGAAAATCCGACGCACGACGGTTCGAACCACGGTCTGATCTCCAAGAAAGGGAACACCGTATGGAACGACGTTGTCGGGTAGCACCGGAAACAGTAGTGTTCCGCCCGCCGACTCAATCAAGGGGGAAATTGATTCGTATTCCGCCCGTCTACGGCGAGTTTCTTGACTACATTCGGTTGCTTCAAGGGTGCGAACGGAAGCCAGTGAAACCGGGAGTGGTTTCCACGCCGATGACGTAGACAACGGTACCGAGTGGTGGACTCGCCGCTTCACTCCACGCACGATGTTCATGATTGGAGCATGCGTAAAGGATTCAAGAGCACTTGCACAGGATCTGAGAACGAAGCCAGTGCTCGCTCTGCGGCGGATTGGATCCAACTGACTTGGCGTTGGATGGAGAGCCCAGCGACCATCATTCACGTGGAGAATTCCACCGTCTGCTACCCGAATTGACTTGCGAAAGCTGGTGACACCAAACAAAGTACGTGTGCCGAGCGGGACTCCGTTACTGTCGCGACTAAATAGTCCATGTGCGTTGTCTTCAATGATTCGGTCTCGCCCGATTCCCCAAGCTGTAACAATGTCGTCAATTGACGAAGGAAATCCGAAGTAGTTCACCGCAATCAGTGCGTCACACGTCGGGGCGGATTCCGAGAGAGCCGGTTGCATTGAGTGATCAACCTCGTAATAAACAACATCGTGTCCCGCATCTCGAAGCGCCGCCGGTACATCAGAGCAGATGAATCTGGGCACGGCAATGACGGAAGGTTCACCTTCACCGATCAAGCGGACTGCTTCACAAAGTGCTTGACGGGCCAGCTGAAAGTAGTAGTTCATCTTTCGATCCGTTCCCTACGTATTGCAAGGAGGAGCATCGCAGGCCAGATTCTGGCAAGAACGGGAGACAATCGCAGGGAGCGTCTGAATGCCGACCAAGCTCTGTCGGTGTTGCCACGAGCCGCGAACGAACGCCCGGCTCCGTACCAGGCACGAGCGCGCCGCTGCCTACGTTGCCATCTCGAACTGTGACCGACGGTCTCCATGTCAAAGTGATGGTTACACACTGCAATTTCTGCTGCGACATTCCTCTCGATATCGCTGCTCGCACTACTGGGCGACCTTCTGAACTCTCCAAGCACTAGAGGAATGAAGGCAATCCGCGCTCTGAGCGCAGCACAACGAATCCAGAGTTCATAGTCCTCGGCGGTCACAAATGTTGGGTCTTCGCTGAAGCCCCCAACCGCCTTAAGCAGCTTCCGCTCCATGGTTACAGCCGAGGTGGAGAGACAATTGCCACGGTGCAAGAGCCGCCTCGAAGATGCCTTGCGGCTCGGACCGTACATGACTACTCGGTCAGGCTGATCACCCCCGACCCATAGCTCGCCGTGGCAGACCAAGTCGTGACCAGAGCCCAATAACTCGGTACTGCTCTGAAGCTTCTCTTCATACCAACAGTCATCCGAGTCGAGGAAAGCCACAAAAGTCCCGGATGCGTGTCGAATCGCAAGGTTCCTTGACCGTGCGATGATGCCGCCATTGTTGATCGTGTGGACGTGAATGCGAGGGTCCTTGAATGAAGCAAGAACTTCATTCGTATCGTCGGTGGAAGAGTTGTCAACTATGTGCAACTCCCAGTCGGAAAGTGTTTGATTGAGGACCGATCCGACGGACCTACGCAAGAAGTGCGCGTGGTTGTAGGTCGGGAGGACAACGCTGACCAATGGAGCCGTCATGACTGCCCTGTCTGACAGTGCTTGAGTAAGGCATCTATCGCTGCTTCAGTCGTAATCTCAGATCGAAATCCAACCGTATCGGCAGGATGTAAGTCGAGATGTGATCGTTGCTCTGGGAGGGACGGCCCGGCACTGCCCGGTGCGACCGTCACCGTCTGACCGCTCAATAGTTCCCACCTGGCGGCAACCAGACTCGCCATCTCTTCGACCGATCGTGAGGACGGCGACCCGAAAAGCCAGACCCGTCGTCCGGGACTTGTGACGCGGCCGGCAAGGTGGGTCAGGAAAGCAGCTGAACTACGAATCGGCACGAAGTTTCGTTGTTGATTGCCATTACTGAGAAGCCTGATTTCTGAATTTGAAACTGCTTGACGCGCAAAGTCATTGACAGCTAGGTGCCAACAGTGTGCAGGTACACACGGTGCTCCGAAGCCGTTGCTGAGCCGAACGATGTCCACTGAAGTCTCCGCATCGAAGTTGAGCTCGGCTTCGGCAGCTAAGTGCACTTCGGCGTAGCGATTCGCTGGGTTTGGAGGCGTCTCAGTACTTATGCGGGATGGAAGTGGTGACCCGTATACCTGGATCGTAGAGACATGAAGAAACTGCTTTATTCCGTAATCAGTCGCAACTGACATCAGGTTTCGGGTACCTATCACGTTCACTTCGTGCGCGTGAACAGGATTCGTTTCACAGTCGGCTTGTGTGCATCCTGCCAGATGGACTATTTGGTCGACTCCGCGCAGTGCTCGCTGCACCGACGCGAGATCGGTGACGTCTAGAGCGACAGACTCATGAGCTGATTCTGACGAGTTTGGCGAGCGAAGACCGGACTTGATGCGATGGGATGTTCGTTGCCGTAGTTCGTGGACCACCCACCCACCGAGGAATCCACTCGAACCAGTAACCAGAGTCGTGACTGGCATCACTCCAGCTCGGGCCACAGGTGTGGGACGGTTTCGCTCGGATACTCGAGACGATCTGTCTGTGAGGCGTCGTACTGGCGGTCAAGACAGTTGACAATTAGCGCCTCAGGGTTGGTAAGGCCTTGGAATCCGTACCAGATCTTTGGGGGAACCGTGACGAGGACATACTGCGACCTCCCGACCGTCAAAGTTTCGAGGTGGCCACATGTTGGGCTCGTAGGCCTATTGTCAAACAGCGCCATGGAAATCTCCCCAACGGGAACGGCGAAGTGCGCTGTTGCAGAAGCATTACGTTTCCAAGCCTTGACTGACCTGAAGTGGACAGAAGAGAAGTAGATCTCTCCGAAGCCAAGGAAAGTGGGCGAATCCGCTCGAATCATATGGAGAACGCTCCCTTTCGAGTCGGCAATGATTCGAAGCGGTGTGACCGTAACGCCGTCAATCACGTTGCTTGTCCACGTAGTGCGCAATCTGACTGGCAGTGAGAGTACGTACATCGACGCCCGACGACCACGACTTGTACCACCCGACAGTCTGCTGCAACATTTCGTCAAAGTCCCAACGAACGTTCCACTGCAGATGATCCATGGCCTTTGTTGAATCCAGGTGAAGCAACGTCGACTCGTGGAGATGGGGATTCCGGTCGGTCACCTCGTAGTCCCCAGCTCCCCATACCTGAATCGCCTTCTGCACGACACGTTCGACAGGTTGCGATGCAGTGCTGCTCGGTCCGAAATTCCACGGCCCAGAAAATCCTTGTGGCTCCGTGAGTAATCGCGCACCGAGCATCAAGTAGCCGCTGAGTGGCTCCAAAACGTGTTGCCACGGTCTGGTCGCATAGGGACTTCTGATGCGAATCGGCGACCCAGCGCGCAGTGACCGAATGCAGTCCGGAACGATACGGTCCGCTGCCCAGTCACCTCCCCCGATGACGTTTCCTGCTCGAGTCGTGGCAGAGCCGAGATGTTCCCGATGTGCGAAGAATGAGTGGTGATATGCCGAGAAGACATGCTCCGCTGAAGCTTTGGAGCAACTGTATGGATCCACGCCTCCGAGCGAGTCATCCTCTCGGTATCCCCTGGTGGTCTCAATGTTCCGATAGCACTTGTCGGACGTAATGAATACCAAGACCCTCACGCAATCGATGGCTCGTATGGCTTCGAGCAGGTTCACGGCGCCACCGACGTTCGTATCGAAAGTCTCTTTAGGGTCTGAATATGAACGCCTGACCGTCGCCTGCGCCGCGAGATGAAACACGAATTCGGGACGTATCCGATCGAAGGTCTGTAGCACCCTCTGCTCGTCACGCAGATCGACGAGTTCATGATGTATCAATTCATCCAGCTTCAGCAGTTTGAAGTGTGAAGGTTCCGTGGGGACGTCTTTCGACAGGCCGTATACCTCGGCACCAAGTTGAGTGAGCCAGAATGCAAGCCATGAACCCTTGAAGCCCGTATGACCGGTTACGAGAACGCGACGCCCCTTGTAGGCGTTGAGCGCATCGACTAGCGAACCCATGGTGCGTCACCCTTCGAAGCAAGTTCGTTGAGGAATTCCCAGTCACGATACGTATCCATGCACTGCCAGAATCCGTCATGGCGGAACACGCTCACCTGCCTATCAGAGACCATTCGCTCAATCGGCTCACGTTCGAACATGGTTTCGTCACTATCTCCGAGATAGTCGAAGATGCCGTTTTCGGCCACGAAGAAACCACCCGAGATGAGACCACTCGAAGCTTGCGGCTTCTCGTTGAAACCAGTTACGAGATCCCCATCTGCTGAGAGCTCACCGAATCGGCTAGGGGGACGCACACCACTGACGGTGAGAGTCTTGCCCACACGCACATGGTGAGCCAGGAGTGCATGAAGGTCAATGTCGCTCAGGCCGTCTCCGTACGTGAGCATGAACCTCGCGTCTCCGATGCATGACTTGGCTCTGCGAATCCGACCTCCGGTCATCGTTTCAAGACCCGTCTCGACGAGCGATACGTTCCAAGCGGTCTCGGTTGTGGGACGATCAAGCCGTTCGTCGAATCCCAGGGTCACCTGAATTCCGTCACTCCGGGAGCCGTGGTTGCCAAAGAATTCTCGGATGACATCCCCTTTGTAGCCGAGACATAGCACGAAGTCACTACAACCCTGTCTGGCATAAAAGCTCATCAGATGGTGAAGGATCGGAGTACCGGCGATATCGACCATCGGCTTGGGCACATCCGAACGAACATCGCGGATTCGGGTTCCTTTGCCCCCACAGAGAATCACCGTCTTCAGGAACGTTCTCCAATCGACGCAGTTTGAGCCCTTGCTGCACGGTCGAGGTACCACTCGGTGGGTTCGAAGCTACTCACGATGAGCTTGCTTCCATGGTGCAATCTGTCGACGAGAGGACCCTTTTCGGCACCGAACACGAAGGCCCAGCGGTTGGGGATAGATCGAAGGAATGCCATGGAGAGAGTTATGCGTGATGTGTATGGCGGTGGTCCGTCATCCGTTGACAGAACCGAGCTCTGGCAGACAAGATCACGGTCGTGAAAAATCCCAGCCACGTGACCATCCGTACCGACGCCAAGAATCGCCAGGTCGGGTGGTGGCAGTTCGTGAATCCGCTTTGCAAACTGTGAGGCTGATGCTTCGCGCGCACCATCGCTACACGGAGAAGTGAGTAATACTGATCCATTCTTCGCATGTGGCGAGTGAGCGATTACGTCCCCTAGTTGGACCGCGTTGCGGGACTCAGCCGACGCTCCGTGGCGCTCATCGCTGACGATGACATGCACCAGCCGACCAATGGCGAGATTGGCGATCAGTGACTCGAGGACGCGAGGTGCTGCCTGTCCTCCTGACACCACAATCGTGAACTCAGTTCGATCGGCAAGCAAATGCTCCATTCGGGAGATCGCTTCGGTCAAGAGTTCTGAAATGTCTCCGACATTTACTTTCCCGCGTAGTGCGGCCCTAGTGGCACTACGCATCATTTAGCTCAGTCTACTAAGTGACTTCTCCAGCGGCTCAGAGAAGTGTCGAGACAGAACCACTCACGTCGTTGCGGCTCATCGATCTGACTACGTAGTAGAGCCTCCCGTAACTGCTCCCGAGTTCGAACGGAAGCGGCACCCGCGGTGTTTCGTAATGGACTCAAGTCAAAGTAGTTCGGATCTGCGATGGTGACCACTGGAACTCCGAGGTGCACTGCTTCCGCGCTCGCGGCAGTGATTGATCCAACGACGACCACGCTGACGTTCATGGATAGTTCTACGAACGATCGTGCAGACGACTCGAGCCCTAGTTCTCTCGCTAGCCGAAGCGATCCAACGTCTGCTGGATGTGGCTTGAAAAGAATAGAGAAGCCCTGCTCACGAAGTACCGGAACTGCAAGCGAGAGAACGTATGCACTGTGCTCTGGCTGCAGGTCTCCGGCAAGCAGGGCGGTGAATGGGACCCGCGATGGACCCATGACGGCGGTAAGTCTTCGGTAACGCAGAGCTTCTACAACACTGATCCGTGGTTCGCTCAGGCGGTCCGCAAGTATGCGCGCAGCCGTGGGGCCGTTGACTACGAGTTCGTCCGGGGAGAAGACAGGAGATCTCGATGCCGCTGCAAGGTCTGCGGCAGCGATGCGATAACGAAGGTCCAGTGGCCGGACGACAGTGTGAGCAACCCCGATTGTTCGGCGGTCAACCGTGCGTGCAGCCATAAGCAGGGCCTTCTCCCACGAATGGTTTTCAAGGAGATAGATGATCGTCGAGTCAGACGTTGTTCCCCGAAGCAGACGATCGAACGCAAGGAACTTCGCAGTCGATTCCACCGCAGCCGAACCACTGTTTCCCGACTGAATAGGGCGGGAGAAGAGGAGATCGGCTCGCAGGTCACCAACGAGCCACTCTGATGCCGCGCTACCGACCCGACCAGGGGGTGTGAGCTTGACGTGGCGCGAGAGCACAACCAGCCGCCTGAAGTCACCTATTCGCAAGGAGTCTTCGGTAAGAACTTGAGTGAGACCTCGGTTAGCCGCTGCAATACGACGAAGGCGTCTTCGTGCCGCCCAGAAGGAGTTGATCTCATCGTGCCGTGTGAAGTTGTGGACGAATGTGGACTGTCCATGAAGCTGGCGCAGCTCACTGGGCAGCGCGCCCCAGTAGTTGTCTAGTGGGTCGCCGACAAAGTAGTCGACGAACACGTATCGCAACTCTTTCGGCGTCGGCACTCGTCTTCCCGTGTTGCCGAGCATGATCAGCAGCAGTTCTGCGAGACGCTTTAGTCGACCCATAGCGTGTCGAATTCTTCGTTGTGGACCTCGATCTGAAAGGTCACTCGTGTAGTTGAGGCCATTACGACCGCACCAATCACGAAGACAGCGATCCACCCCCGTGCGGCTTCCCACGTAGTGCAATGTGGAGATGCCGTGAACCTTCAGTGACTGACATAGCGCAATGAGTTGAGCAAGCAGATAGAACTCGGGCGTCGTGGCGTAATTGCCCTCGAAGATTGGATGGAGTGTTCGGAGAACGGATACTTGGTGCTGTCGATCCGTTGTCGCTTCACCTGAGACGGTTGGTTCAGGGTGTATCGACGTTGCCCTGAGCCTCACCAGCCAGTCGACGATTTCCTCCTGGATGTTCTCTACGTCTTGGTTGACCAGGAACGGCAATGACCCTGACTGATCATCTCCGACTTTCCAACAGTTCAGCACATAGGAGTAGTCGTAGGTGTCTCGCGAGTCCAGAAGCTCCCAATCAGAAAGGAGAGCCTTAGCCGTCACGAGAGGTAGGTGCTCGCCAACTCACCAACGAGCAACTCTGGGCCCGCAACAGCACGCAGTGGCGCACATGACGACAGGCTGCTCGGAAGACAACTGCCGCCGGCACTTGTCACAATTGCGAATCCCGCTGCGACATCCCAGGGCATGATTCCTTCCTCTGCGTAGACGTCACCAGATCCATCCGCGACATGTAGGAGACTGACAGCGGCAGAGCCAATCATTCGCACCTTCCGAGTAGAAGACGAGACGGTAACCAATCGATTCATGACCGAAGGATTACTCACATCCATTCGAGCCGGGAATCCAGTGAAGAGAACGGAGTCAGCTACGTGGGTGGTTTTCGAGACGTAGATGGGAGTTCCGTCGCGGTACGAACCCGTCGCTCTACTACCCCAGAACATCTGGTTCGTGTCGAGCCTGCAGACGACACCTAGAACGGGTACACCGTCAGTTATCAAGGCACAACAGACTGCACTCGGCCCGCTTCGGCGTAGGTAGTTGTAACTGCCGTCGAGGGGGTCGATAATCCACACCGTTCCATCGAGCGACGTGAATGAATCTGGGTCTTCCTCACTTACTACGGGGATGCCTGTGGACGTCAACTGATTCATCATGAATTCTGAGAGTTCGCCATCAAGGTTGACTTTTGCTTCCTTGCCTGAGAGCTCGAAGTGAGACAGTCGGACCCCGTCCGCATTTTGGACAGACAACGCTCGGTCGGCTGCACGACGAACTGTGTCAATTGCCAAGTCAAGCATCGGACTCTGGCGGCTCACGATCGAATCTCAGGAGTCTCAATCTGATAACGATTTCGCCAGACCGGATCGGCATGATAAATCTTGTACACCAACTGCAGCGTTTCGAGCGCATCGGTGGAGGTTCCATGTGCGGGTGCCTGTCCGCTGTTGATTGCGTTCACGAAAGCCTCAATCTCTCGATCCCACGATGGATCGCGATTAAACGTCTCCGTCGACTCGATGGGATCTCCGTTGTCGTTGTCAGGGTCAGCACGAACAATCGTCAAGGTCTCGGCTCCGTAGCTCTTGGACCCTGTGAGGATGCCTCGCAGAATGAGACTGCCTCGTTGAAGATTGATGTCAAGTGAGAACTGATGTCGCCATTGGGTAGCAGATGAGTTGAAGAGTGCGACTGCACCATCTTTGCTCTTCATCAATGCGTATGCATTGTCTTCCACGTCGTATCCCCAGTGGCCGTTGGATACGATGCTCGAGACCTCAACGAAGTCGCCGGCAAAAAGTCGCATGATGTCAACCATGTGGATGCCTTGGTCCAACAGGACTCCACCACCGGAGATCTCACGTTCAACTCGCCACGAGGGTTGATTGAACGTAATGAGCTTGGCTTTTCCGTACACCCCACGCATGTTGATGATTCGACCGAGTTCACCGGACCGGATGATGTCAAGGGCTCGGATGACTGAGTCGTGATAGCGATGATTGAACCCGTACATCAGGCGCAAGTGGGGGTTACTTCGCTCGAGCTCGAGGACTGGGACCAGTTCTGATGGTCGACGAGCAGGCGGCTTCTCACAGAACACGTGCATGCCACGAGCAAGACCCGCCGCCGTTGCCGTTGCCGCTAGGTCGTTGCTCAACGAAACCAGAAGAACATCCAATTCGCACTTCAGGAGATCGTCTAGCGATTCATAACAAGGTATGCCATCATCCGTCACGTCTCTTCCATGTAGGTTCTGGTCGCAGACAGCGACGAGTTCCAGTGATGGATGCTTCTTCACACACTCGCCGCGGCGTTTTCCTACGACTCCATAGCCAGCAATCCCGACTCGTAGTGCAGTCATGCGTGATGTTCCGAAATCTCGAGACTTACCAAGACGGTGGACGAACATGTTGAACGACAGATTCCAAGTCACTCGGCGTGTCGACGGCAACCGTCGCGTGACGTGTCAGTTGCATCCTTATTGGAATCCCATGTTCCAAGAATCTCAGCATGTCTACTGATTCGCTGATCTCGTACGGAGTCGGAGCCAACGCAGCGAACGTCTCGAGGTACCTTGTTCTGAAGGCGATCAGTCCAAGTTGCTTTCCGGTCGGAACCGTCGGCGCACCCATCGAGCCCGGTATCGGGAGACGCGAGAAGTACATTGCGTTTCCGTGCTGATCGATTACCACCTTTACGACGTTCTTGCTGGCGGCATCCTCGTGTCCTAGTGATGCATAGAGATTGACGACATTCACGTCCGCATCGCCGAATGGCGTGAGAACCTCAGTCATCTGGTCAGGATGGGTCATCGGCTCATCACCTTGAATCATGATCACAATGTCGTAGTGGACACCGCGGGCTGCGAGCTGGCTGACTGCCTCGGCACAGCGATCGGAGGCACGCTCATGGTGGTTGCCAGTCATCACTGCCTGCCCGCCAAAGTCGACGACTGACGAACGTATGTCCTCATCACATGTGGCAACGAAGGCATCCGTGATGAGCGGTGAGGCGACAGTTGCCCGATAGACGTACTCAATCATTGGCCGTCCATGTATCAGTGCCAAGGGTTTGCCGGGGAATCGCGTACTTGCCATTCTCGCGGGGATGAGCGCCAACGTTCTCATCTTGGCTGAATCGGATTCTGAACGGCTACAGACATGAAGATTGCGTCAGTCCCGTACGCCAAGAACTGATGACCGTCGCTGATTGCATGTCGAAGTTGGTCGGGATTTGGTTGAACGACATGCAATCCGCTCGGGACTCCGGCTGCCCGACACGACTCGATCACACGCTTAACGGCCTTTTGTACTTCTGGATGGTCTAGCTCCCCGGTATGTCCAAGCGACGCGGAAAGATCGTAAGGTCCGACCATGACGGCATCGAGGCCGTGTACGGAGCAGATCTCGTCCAACTGAGCCACGGCTTCCGCTGACTCGATCTGTGCTACCACGAATGACTGCTGGGCCTCGGCAGCGTACATCTCGAAGTACTTTCCATAGAGGTTTGCCCTCGAGAACCCGACGCCACGTTTGCCACTGGGCGGCCAGTTGCAACCCGCTACGAGTTCTCTGAGTTGAGTGGCTGATGTGACGCGAGGAATGATCACGCCAGAAGCACCAGCATCGAGCACCTGCTGACAGAGGATCGGTAGCGGCTCGGCAATCCTGGCGAACGGTGCAGTCCCACCTAGTTCGAGAGCGCGGAAGATGTCGTGAAGTTGGGACCTGGTGAAGCTCCCGTGTTCCATGTCGACTGCTACCCAGTCGTATCCCGAATCACCCAAAATCTCAGCGAAGTCCGCATTCGGGACCTGCATCCAGGCTCCGACGAGCGGAGATTCGTTGCGAAGTCGTGCGCGAAAGTCACGGACGGCTTTCGTCCTGTCGAAAGGCATCAACTTTCAGGCTACAAGATGCTGAGTCGCTGAAACTCTTGGACCATTGCCATTGCAGCTTCGCGCTCCATCAACTGTCGAGTCTCTTCTGCATATGACCCCATATGCGCAGTCATGGTTACATCGTCGAAGGAGTTCAGCGGCCCTTGGTAGGGCTCATTCTGAAAGCAGTCCAATCCAGCCGAGAGACGTCCCTCCGTCACCGCTATGGCGAGTGCGTCTTCGTCGACCAAGCCACCCCGGGCGATGTTGAGCAGGATCGCCTGTGGCTTCATTGCGTTGATTTCCTTGGCGCCGATCATCATGCGTGTCTCGGGGAGTAGGGGAACATGCAGAGTGATGATGTCGGATTCTGAACAGAGTTGCATGAGAGTCCGCTTCCTCGAATCCCCGCCATGGCTTCTGACGGGATCAGAAAAGATGACATGAGCAC
>Ga0209835_1001184_pt1 | contig 14959 bp, 13 predicted proteins | sample LakKivwa52mmetaG_FD_184138 | JGI IMG/M metagenome (GOLD analysis project Ga0209835, IMG submission 184138) | Anoxic lake water microbial communities from Lake Kivu, Rwanda to study Microbial Dark Matter (Phase II) - Lake Kivu water 52m metaG... | ecosystem: Environmental > Aquatic > Freshwater >...
AATATCGAGATCGTACCAGGCCTGGCCACCATCGCCGCCATCGCAACCCCAGCTCATGATGTTGGGGGTAGTAGAACGAACGCTAAAATTCAACCCGGCGTCAAGTGACTGATAGATACCTTTATAGGCATCGTCGGTTGTAAGTAGAAAATAAACCATATCAGGACTGGCAGGAGAAACACCGATCACCCCCCTTGAACCAACCGGCAAACCTGCCGTAATAAGCTGAAACGATTCTCCGCCGTCGGATGAACGGTAAAACCGTCCACTGGCCGATGCGTAAATGATATCGGGGTTATCAGTTTTAAAAACAATTTCTCTGAAATCTCCTGATTGTCTGATTTGCCAGGACTGCCCGCCATCTATGGTTTTATAAACGCCGGCATTGGTTGCGGCAAGGATAACCAGGTTATTCTGCGGATGCATTATCATTCTGCCAACTTTGCGGTTACCCATGCCATTGTTGACTAATTCCCAGTTAAACCCACCGTCAAAACTTTTCATGACACCGACTCCCGGAGCATCCCCTGCATCGCGGTCACCGGTTCCGATGTACATAACTGACGGGTTGGTGTAATCATTCAGAATTGCGGAAACGCCGAGTGTTGGGAGTACATCCGTTTCGGTGTACCAGTTTGCGCCGCTGTCGTGCGAAACCCACAAGCCCCCTGCCGGTGCGCCAACATAAATGGTTGCTGGGTCGGTGGGGTGAAATGCGATCGCATTCACACGGCCAAGTCCGTTATAACCCTTGCTTCCCGGAATCTGAAAAGGCCCCAGGTTAGTCCAGTTGCCGGCATAATAGCGGTTTTCGGGATTTTTGGCTTTGTATGCGTAATATTCGTTCCAGTTAAGATCGGCTGGAAGTCGTGTGCCATCGGAATTAATCCGTGACATCATCAGGTATTCCCATCTCTTAAAGGGTTTCCAGCCAGATCCTTTTGTCACCTCACGACCTTTCCAGTAAAGCTCAAAAGCCTTTTGAACATGGTAAAAATTCACCGATTCATCAGCCATCATTTCTACCCAGTAAGGATGTCGGGCAAAATCGTCGTCGGTGAGCATTTCGTAGTTCTGTGCGTAGTTTGATGTATTCATCGCAGCCAAAGCAATGATAATCAGGAAGTAAAATCGTTTCATCTGTAAGTTGTAAGTTTATTTGGCAAAAATAATTTAAACTGAAAATATTGAGGTTGGGTTGCTCTGAGCCGATTAACCTGTTCACCTAATCCTTTCGATGTCTGCAACAGGCGATAATTACCACATTTCTGTCGAACTCACCCAATTCGAGGCAAGTAAAAAAAACAATTTAAAAAATCAGTTTATTCCTCCCCCTCCTCTGTAAGCTTTTTCTCTAATTTTTTGGTGTAGATGAGAATAAGCCTGTATGTTACATAGATAAGGACAGGAAGACTCAGAAAATGTAAAATTTCTTTCCAGTACATAATCAAATGGATTTGAATGATTAATAAGCATGATCGCCGGACTGCATTTCGGCAGCATCAATTTTTTTCTTGTTGAGCGAACGCCAGGCATAAACGATATAAGCAGCAACAAATGGCACCAGCAGAGACACATAGCTCATTACCGTGAGCGTAAATTTGCTGGAGGAGCTGTTCATGATGGTAAGCGAGCTTTGCAGGTCGTAGGTCGAAGGGTAATAGGCTGTGTTGTTCAAACCGGCCAGCATCAGGAGCGAAAAAACGGTAAGTACCGTTCCGACACCTGCAGGCCAGATGCCGCGGGTACATCCGCTTTTGAATAATGACGCTCCAATGCCCGACAATACCAAAACGACTCCTAAAAGAAACGTAACCAGCACAATCGGCATCCCAAGCAGGTTGTGGAGGTATTTGTAAGGTTCCATTTCAATCTTCCAGAGCATTGCCGGACGTGATGCGTCAGGAATTACAGCAAACCCGGAACTGGTTAGCAGCAATCCCACGAAAAGCAGAAAGAAGATCAGGAAAGGTATTGCATTGATCATCAGGTGCTTTTTTGATCTCTTAAAGATAGTTTCGTCTTGAATGCTATTCATAAAATAGAGAATACCCAGTATCCTTGCGAGAAAGAAAACAGCCAGCCCAAGTGATAGGTTCTGGATATTTAGCGCAGCTTCCAGGCCATAGGCAGGCCCCTGCCATGACGAAATCGTTGTGGAGCCATCGGAGAAAATGTTGGTGAGGTTGAGCTTATCCACCGAGAATGCCGAGCCGGTAAAAAAAGTTCCAACGGCAGCGCCAATAAGAATGGTCCCCAGGGCGCCATTGACAATTAGAAAAACCTCGTAAGTCCTTTGCCCGAGGAAATTACCCGGTTTTGTGCGAAACTCATAAGCAACCGCCTGAATGACAAAAGCAAACAGAATTATCATCCAGACCCAGTAAGCTCCGCCAAAGCTGGTACTGTAAAAGAGTGGAAATGAGGCAAAAAAAGCGCCGCCAAAAGTTACCAGGGTGGTAAAAGTAAATTCCCATTTCCGCCCCAGGGAATTGACGAGCATTTTACGTTCGAGTTCATTTTTTGCTAATGTGAAAATCAGCGTTTGCCCCCCCTGCACGAAAAAAAGAAAAACGAGCAGACTGGCGAGCAGCGAAACGATAATCCACCAGTATTGTTGCAATGCGAGATGTGATAATGATTCAAACATATTAGTGTCCTCCTGTTACGCCTTTTTTGATTTGAGCAAGTAAAATACGGATTTCAGCAATGAGCAGAACAGTAAAGGTGATGGCAAAAAGCCAGAATGTAAGTTGAACGCTGCTGGCATCAATGCGCGAAACAGCAGCTATAGCGGGCATCAGGTCCTGAATCACCCAGGGCTGACGTCCCATTTCGGCAACAACCCAACCCAACTGACCCGCCAGGTATGCCAGGGGGATTGTCCAAATAGCAATATGGTGCAGCCACCGCATCCGGTCAATTTTGTTTTTCAAGGTAAAAATGAGCATAACAATGAAAAGCGCCAGAAAATGGCCTGACAGCGCAACCATGATGTGGAATGAATAAAATGCGACCGGCACATTGGGAATCAGCCCTGCAACGGTTTTTTCGGTATAATAACCGTACCCGAAGTATTTAAAGGTGTCTTCCATCCAGGCAGGATCTTCAAATTTCGATGCAAAAAGCCGGAGAGATTCTGTATCATCAGCCTTCAGAGCCTCTTTGTAACCTTTCAGCGCAGCAATGGCTTCCTTTCCACGCTCCATTTTTTCATAATAGGAAATCTCCACAACGCCGCTATTGGGATCCGTGTAGCCGTTTACGAGATCTTTAATCCCCGGAATATAGGCATTGGGATCAAGAAAAGCCATATAGGAAAGCAGGTCTGGAATCTCAATTTTTACAGCAAACTCTTTTTCCTGGTACTTTCCCGATGTTTTTGGTGGCGCAGGTTTTTGAAGCAATCCGATAGCAATCAACGGAGCATTGGTCTGGCCTTCCCACAGAGCCTCCATGGCTGCAAATTTCATTGGCTGCTTGTCGGCCATCTGTCGTGCAGACTCATCTCCCGACCAGATAAGGAAAAGTGAGGTCGTAATCCCAAAAATCGAGGCCAGCAAAATGCTTCTTTTAGCAAAGAGCGTGTCTCTCTTTTTCAGCAAAAACCATGAAGAGACCCCAACCACAAATACTGCCGATAAAACGTAGCCGGAAGCAACTGTGTGCAGGAATTTGTTGATGGCAACCGGTGAAAACAGGACAGCCCAGAAATCGGTCATTTCGTTGCGTGCTGTCATCGGGTTGAAGACTGTTCCCACAGGATACTGCATCCAGGCGTTTGCCACCAGGATCCATAGTGCCGAAAGATTGGCGCCCACTGCCACCATCCATGTTGACAACAGGTGAAACCGTTTGCTCACTTTGCTCCAGCCAAAAAACATTACTGCCACAAATGTAGCTTCCAGGAAGAAAGCCATAATACCCTCGATGGCCAGTGGGGCGCCAAAAATATCACCCACAAACCATGAGTAATTGGACCAATTGGTTCCGAACTGAAACTCGAGAATTATGCCAGTAGCCACACCGATGGCAAAATTGATCCCAAAGAGTTTTGCCCAGAACTGGGTCAGTTTCTTCCATTTTTCATCACCGGTGCGCACATAAATGGTTTCCATGATGGCCACAAGGATAATCAGGCCGAGGGTAAGAGGCACAAATATCCAGTGAAACATGGCCGACATAGCAAACTGACCGCGCGACCAGTTGATCATTGACATGTCAAAATTTTCCATGATAATTAATTTGTTTGGTTTTGCCCGGTCAGTTGCTCGATCACATGCTGGCTGCGTTCGGCATCCGAGCTGAAATTGGATTGTAAATAGTCGGGAAAAAAGAAAAGCCTGAAAATCGCAAACATGATGAAAAGCTTGAGGATGATGATGAGCCACAACTGCCTTCCCCACAGCGGCATTTCCCTGAAGCCACTATAATAAAAGGTGAAAATCCGAACCAGATAATTCCTGCTATTTTTCATCATTTAGAATTATCATCCTAATAATCAAGCGTTAAGATACGACCTTCGGTAAAATTGAAAAAGGCCTTCTTATCAGCAATGGTAACCCCTTCAATCAGATCTCCTGCCGATTTTCCGGCGGCCTCAAGGCAAGCGGGACATGCTTGTAAAAGTACCCCGGCTTCGAGTAACTTTTTGATCTGTAGATGTGATGATGGAAACTGCGCATAGGTAATATCCGGGGAGTCCTTCAATACAACCTCTATCCCATTGATATCAAAATAGATAAGTACGTCGTGCTCGTCCGACATCAGCTCGGCCATACGAAGAGCCATCAGAACACGGTGTGGATCATTTCCGGATACATGCAGAAATACACCGTCGCTGGCGGCGGCTGCGTCAGAAGCAGGTTTTGGCGGCTGGTCAACATTAATGCATGAAACCAGGAAAATCGCAAACAAAGAGAGAACGGCAAATTTTTTCATTTCATTGAGTATTTAATTTATAAATCATTCATCCTCAACCAATTTATAATCTCCAGGTGTGTAACCGGCTTCGCTGATAGCATTTTTGATCTGATCGAGGTTAGCCATAGTGGTATCGAATTTTACCAAAGCAATACCTTCGGTGTGACTGGCATTTACCGCCTTAACGCCATCAATTTTCTCCAACGCAGCTATAATGGCGGTTTCACAACCTGTGCACGACATACCCTTTACAGACAACTCCACGGTTTGCGTACTCATTTCAAGACCAGCCTCAACATCGCTGGTTTCTGCCTGATTTTGATCCTTTGTGGTGTTGCCTCCACAGGCAGCAAACAGAAAAATTCCGAATGCAATTAACAGAATGTTAAATAGTTGATTTTTCATCACTTTGAGTTTTAAATGAATATTGATGTAAATTTCTGTTTTCAAAATTACCCCATTCTGAGCTAACTGAGATTGGTCTTCGAAATTTAGAAGTCTTCTAAATTACAAAACAGGTAAAAATGTAAGTCTATAAGATATACTTTTGAGGCGGTAATTAAGTACCGGAGTATGGAAAACAGAAATGATGCAAATTCGGGCAAAGAACTTTATCAGTAAGATTGCGATGAAACCATGTAAAATAAATATTTTGTTATCTGGACTGAATATGAATTACTTAGATTCATCCATTGATAATGTTTTTTCCTAATTTTGTAACCATGCAAGGGTTACTCCCGGGTACCACGGTAAGTAATATATTGAATCATTAAGACACTATAATATTTTCAAAAAAGAAATCCTGAATGAACATGCAACATTTACCAAAGCCAACAATGATAAGAGATTGGCGAAGAGTAATAATCTTTTCAGCAGGCGCATTCTGTTTGTTTTGCCTGTTGTTCTCGCTAAAGATTTACGCACAGGACACTACGGAGGTTAAAGCAGACAGCCTTGGTGCACAAACGCCAGTTTCTGAGGAGGTTGCAGCCGCACCTGCTCCAGCCGTTTCACAGCCTGTGGCTGCTTTTACGGGCGATCCGCATAGTTATTCCAAGACCGATTATCGCAAAGGAAGCCGGCTCTTCCAGGGTTTGATTCCTTTTGAGAGTGGTACACACAACTGCGCTTCCTGTCATTATGTGAAACCAACTCAGGAAATCAACTGGAATCCATCGGCCTACGAATTGGCAAATTTGATGAAAAAGAGTGAAAATTACAAGCTGATGGATGTAATGAACCTGCCGGCAAGCCTGCGTTTGATGGAGGATCACAAAGGCATGACAATCACCGCTGATGAAGCCAGATACCTGGAGGCTTACCTTCATAAAATAGATGTGTACGGTCCGGGCGAATTGCCTGCTTACCCAATCAGGGCAGCCATTTTTTGGGGATTTGGATTGCTGATGCTGCTCGCTTTGGTTGACCTGCTTATCACCAAAAAGATAAAATACTATTTCATCCACGGCATAGTGTTGCTTGTCGGTTTGGGTGTACACATGCAATTTGCTTATGCTGAAGGTAAAAATCTCGGGCGAACACCTGGTTACGAGCCTGATCAACCGATCAAATTTTCGCATAAAATCCACGCTGGCGAAAACGAAATTGATTGTCGCTATTGCCATCATATTGCCGACCACAGCCTTAGCGCCGGTATACCCTCCACCAACGTTTGCCTGAACTGTCATACTGTAATCAGGAATGGCACAAACTCGGGCCGGTTCGAAATCAACAAAATACATTACGCAGCCGAGCACAACGAGCCAGTGCAATGGATTCGGATCCACAACCTTCCCAACCACAGTTTTTTCAGTCATGCCCAGCATGTTAATGCCGGCAGACTGGATTGCACAGAATGCCACGGCGAGGTGAAAGAGATGCACATTGTGCGTCAGGTGGAAGATCTTTCGATGGGATGGTGCCTTACCTGCCACCGTACCCGCAAGGTTGATTTCGCCGATAATCCTTATTATCAGATGTTTGACCGGTTGCAAGATGATCTCAAAAACGGCAGGATTGACTCCATATCACCGGCAATGGTTGGTGCAACCGATTGTATGAAATGTCACTATTAGACTCTTTTTCAACATTTTATAAAAGCTAAATGGAAAAAAAATACTGGAAAAGTTTGGATAAAACGGGAGCTGTTGAAGAGCAACCGATTATGCCAAAAGATGAGAATCAGGAATCCGGAATCTTGGATGTTCTGTCCGGCGATTTGAATAAAAATTCCACCTCAAGGCGGGATTTCCTGAAATGGTGCGGGATCAGCTTTGCTTCAGCCACCGTAGTAACCGCCTGCGAAAACCCGGTCAAAAAAGCTATACCTTATATTATACAGCCTGAAGAGATCATTCCCGGAAAAGCCACCTGGTATGCATCCACGTATCAGCATGGAAACGAATATTGCAGTATCCTGGTAAAAACCCGTGATGGCAGACCCATCAAGATCGAAGGGAATAAAAATTCATCGGTTTCGCAGTCCGGAACAACAGCGAGGGTGCAATCCTCTGTGCTGGGTCTATATGACGATGGAGCGCGTTACAAGTTCCCTACAGACCATGAATATGAACTGACCTGGGAAACAGCCGACAAAGAAATCCTTGAAAAAATGAATCAGGCACAGGCTCAAGGTAAAAAGCTGGCATTGGTAACACCATCGCTGCTTAGCCCTACTACAAAACAGCTAATCAAAGAGTTGCAGCAAAAATTCACAGCGCTCGAAGTTGTTGCCTGGGATGCAGTATCTTATGGAGCTATCCGCAAGGCGCACGAGAAAAGCCACAATCTTGCCCTAATTCCGGATTATCGTTTCGATAAAGCCGATATGATTGTCAGTTTCAGTGCTGACTTCCTCGGAACATGGCTGGCGCCTTCCGTTTTTGCCAACCGTTACAGCAAAACCCGTAAGCTGAACCAGGAAGCGCCGAAGATGTCGCATCATGTTCAGTTTGAGGCCGGTTATTCGCTCACCGGCGCCAATGCTGACGAAAGAGTGCCCGTTAAGCCTGCTGAGGAGCTGAAAATCCTGATCGCTCTTTACAACGAGATAGAACCCGGCGCTGTCAACTCCCCTTCAGTTGATTTTTACGATGTTAAAAAACTGGCTGGCAAACTCAGGCAGCACAAAGGAAAATCGCTCGTGGTATCCGGTCATAACAATATTGAAGTTCAAACCGTGGTGAATGCCATTAACCAAAAGCTCGAAAGTTATGGCAACACACTTGACATCACCAGCACCATCCAGGCAGGCAATGACGACGAAAAAGCATTTGAAGCGCTGGTGAATGACCTGAATGCCGGAAAAGTAGATGGAATATTTTTCTACGAGACCAACCCGGTTTACAGTTATCATGATGCGGAAAAGCTGATGGATGCGCTTAAAAAAGCACGTTTCAGCGTCTCCTTTGCTTCGGCAAAAGATGAAACAGCCGAAGCCTGCAGCTACATCCTTCCCGATAACCATTATCTCGAATCGTGGAACGATGCTGAGTTTATGAGCGGGCATTACAGCCTTGCCCAGCCTGCTATCAGGAAAATATTCAATACCAGGCAATTCCAGGACACCATACTGAAATGGCTTGGCAGCGAAGATGATTTTTATCAATATCTCCAAAAATCCTGGAATACCAACGTCTTTCCACTGCAAAGTGAACAGTCGAATTTCACGGCTTTCTGGCAAAAGTCACTTCAGACAGGAATTTTCGAGGTGAAGTTACCAGAACGTTCTCTGCCTGAATTCAACTCTGGTGCGGCCTCATCATCAGCACAGAATATCAATTCAATGATAAGCAAAGCTGGAGCAGAGGAGTTTGTCCTGATACAAAATATTGCCATTGGCGACGGTCATTTTGCCAATAATCCATGGCTTCAGGAACTGCCTGATCCGGTGTCGTCGGTTACCTGGGACAATTTTGCTGCAATATCGCCGGCAATGGCCAAAGAAAAGGGAATCAGTACCGGCGACTTGATCTTGATAAATGACAAGGTCGAAATTCCGGTTCTTATCCAGCCTGGCCATGCACAGGGCTGCATTTCGATGGCAGTTGGATATGGGCGTACAAAAGCCGGAAAGGCCGGCGAGCTGGTAGGCGAAAATGTTTACCCGTTATCATCATTTACGGGCGAAACCCGCTCATTCACAGGAATACTCACAGATCTGAAAATAAAAAACGCCGGGTATGAATTTGCCCTTACCCAGACTCATCATGATATGGAGGGCAGGCCAATCGTAAGGGAATCCACGCTGGATAAGTACAAGGAAAAACCTTACGCCGGCAATGAAATTAAAAAGTATCACGACAAACACAAAACCACGCTTTATCCGGTTACCGAGTTTGAAGGTCATCACTGGGCGCTTTTGGTGGATCTGAATGCCTGTACCGGCTGCAGCAACTGCGTGATAGCCTGCCAGAGCGAAAATAATGTACCAGTAATAGGGAAAGAAGAGGTAAGAAGAAGGCGAATCATGCACTGGATGAGGATTGACCGCTACTACAACGGTGAAACAGAAAACCCGGAGGTAGTGTTCCAACCGATGATGTGCCAGCACTGCGACCATGCCCCATGCGAGAATGTTTGCCCGGTTTCGGCCACCAACCACAGTTCGGAAGGACTGAACCAGATGGCTTACAACCGTTGCGTAGGGACCAAATACTGCATCAACAACTGCCCTTACAAGGTAAGGCGTTTCAACTGGTTCCGTTACGCACAGAACGACGAATTTGATTACAACATGAACTCTGACCTCGGCCGGATGGTACTAAATCCCGACGTGACCGTGAGAGAACGAGGTGTTGTTGAGAAATGCTCTTTCTGCGTGCAGCGGATCCAGGAAGGAAAACTAAAAGCCAAAAACGAGCGCAGACCTCTTAAAGATGGCGACATTCAACCTGCGTGCGCACAATCCTGTCCTTCGGGAGCACTGGTTTTTGGTGACATCAACGATCCGGAAAGCCGGGTAGCCCAACTGATGAAAGATCCGCGGAATTACCAGGTTCTTGAGGAGTTCCACACCTTGCCATCGGTAAATTACCTGACAAAAATCAGAAACAAAGAGGCTTAATTAACCAGATTATGAACGAAAAATACGCAATATCTCATGATAGTTAACGAGCTTAAAATCCCTCTGGTAGAGGGTAATAAAAGTTACGGCCAGATTTCGGACGACCTGCTGGCCAACGTCGAAAGAAAGCCTGCGAAGTGGTGGTTTGCAGCAATGGCTGTCGGCACGCTGATGCTGGCTTACGGCGCCTGGGCAGTGTATCAGACCATCGCAGTGGGGCTTGGCACCTGGGGGCTTACCAACGCAGTAGGCTGGGGATGGGATATCATCAACTTTGTATGGTGGATTGGCATCGGGCACGCCGGAACCGCATTTACGATCTTCTTTCTGGTTTTCAGGCAGAAGTGGGCAGGTTCAATAAACCGTTCAGCCGAAGCAATGACTGTGTTTGCGGTAATGTGCGCCGGATTATTCCCGGTGCTACACCTCGGAAGGCCTTGGCTGGTGTTCTTCATCCTCCCCTACCCCAATTCGCGCGAGGTATGGACCAACTTTAACTCCCCGCTCTTCTGGGACGTGCTGGCTATCAGTACTTACCTGCTGATGTCCATCACCCTGTGGTATTTCGGTATGATACCCGATTTGGCCACCATCCGCGACAGGGCAACCAATAAAGTAAAAAAAGCCATTTACGGCGTATTAAGTATGGGCTGGAACGGTTCCATGAGGGTATACAGTAAATACGAAACCGTGATGAAACTTTTGGGCGGACTAGCTGCACCGCTGGTAATTTCGGTGCATACCATTGTGGCTCTCGACTTTGCCGTCTCGGTGCTTCCGGGATGGCACGCCACCATTCTTCCGCCCTACTTCTTTGTGGGCGCCATCTTTTCGGGATTTGCCATGGTATTAACCCTGATGATCCTGATGCGCAAACTCTTCAATCTCACAGAATTTGTAACCGGTAAACACCTCGAAAACATTGCCCAGGTGCTCAAGTACGGCAGTTTGATCATCGGTCTCGCTTACGTTACCGAGCTATTCACTGCCTGGTACTCAGGCGTAAACTATGAAATTCACACTTTCTTCAATGCCAGGGCTACAGGAACCTATGCCGTTGGATTCTGGCTCATGTTTGCATTTAACGCAGTTTTCCCACAATTTTTCTGGTTCAAATGGGCAAGGACAAACCTGGTTGTGCTGTTCATCATCTCCGTATTCATCAACATCGGGATGTGGTTCGAAAGGTTTATTATCATCGTATCCTCGCTATCACAGGATTTCCTGCCTTCAAGCTGGACCGATTACAGCCCTACCCTGGTAGATATCGGAATTTACGTTGGCACCTTCGGCCTGTTCTTCTGCGGAATGCTGCTCTTTGTGAGATATATCCCCATCATTGCGGTGAATGAGGTGAAACCGATAGCCCGGTCGGAAAGAAAGAAAACACAAAAAACCGAATAGCCATGAAAACAAAACAGATAGTCGGAATATTCGATGACGAGGCCAAAGTGGTCAAAGCATTGAAAACATTGAAGGACCAGAAAGTGGATATCCACGACATTTACGGTCCTTGCGCCGATCATGACATCCTGAAATACCTCACCAAAAGAACACGGATCCCACACCTGGCATTCTTTTACGGGGTGATGGCGATAGTCTTGACTTTTTCTTTTGTTTACTGGGTTTCTGTAATTGACTATCCTATCCGCTATGGAGGAAAACCACTCTTTAGTTTTCCGCCCATGGTTGTGCTGATGTATTTAATGACGATCCTAACGACTGCCACCCTATCAGTATTTACGCTTTTGGCAAGGATAAAATACTATCCTGGTAAGGCAGCCAAAATCATCATCCCACGCGTGCTTGACGACCAGTTTGCCATGCTGATTCAAAAGCCAGCAGATGCCGACAAGGTTAAAGCCGTGCTGAAAGAATCCGGAGCAATGGAAATCAGAGAAGAAGATGTCGAATAATCTATACATGAAAAATATGCTGAAGAATACAAGATATCAATACCCGCTGAGCCTGCTGATGCTGATTGCGGTAATCACCCTCGGGTCGTGCGATCGCTCGCGCAATGACAAGGGCTACGAATATTTCCCGGATATGGCGCACAGCAAAGCCTTCAAGACATATACCGAAAACCCGGCCATGCCCAACGGCAAAACAATGCAAACCCCTGTAGAAGGAACTATTCCAGTGGATATGGTTCCACATCGTTATTACGAGTACGATACCCTGGTTGACCGCCCCGGAAGAGAGCTGATAAGCCCAATCGCTCTTAACCAAAAAACGCTGGATGAGGGCAAATATCTGTATGATATTTACTGCAATCAGTGTCATGGTGAACTTGGAGATGGCAAAGGGAAACTCCACACCAGTGGAAAGTACACTGTGCCCCCCCGTTCGCTTACCGACCCAACAGTGATGGAACAAAACTCCGGTCAGATTTATCATACCATCTCACACGGTTTTGGGGTAATGGGGCAGCATGCTTCGCTGATTCGCCCGGAAGACCGCTGGAAAATAGTAGCTTACGTCGAAAAAATGATTCAGAAAAAATAACCTATGCAAACAACTTTTAACCCACCAAAAAGGCTTAAGATAGTTGGAGCCGTTCTCTTAGTTATCGGGATTGCAGCGCTGGTCACAGGGTTTCTCACCGATCCCGACCGGACATGGTCGAACATCCTGCTCAACAACATGTATTTCCTGACCATCGCTATTGGCGCCATGATGTTTTATGGCATTCAGTTTATAACCCAATCATCCTGGTCAGCAATGTTTCAGCGGATACCACTATCGCTGGGAACATTCATCCCCGTGGCTTTCATCCTGATGCTGCTGATTTTCTTCGGCCTTGAGCACATTTACGAATGGGCTGAACCCGGAATCATGGACACCGATAAACTGCTAAAGCACAAATCTCCCTACCTGAATGTTCCTTTCTTTATGATCAGAATGGTGATTTATTTCGCCCTTTGGATAGTGCTTTGGGCAAAGCTTAGAAAACTGGCATTCCAGGAAGATCGTTTTGCTGATGGTGAACTTTACCTGCAAAGCGCAAAATACGGCAGAATTTTCGTTTTCGCTGCAGTGTTGCTTTTCTCACTGGCCGGTATTGACTGGCTTATGACCATTGACGCACACTGGTACAGCACTATGTTCGGTTTCAGGACAATGATTACCAGTATGTATTATGGAGTGGCCGCTATTGTGCTGATTATACTCTTCCTCAATAAATCCGGCTATTTCCCGCAAATGAACGAGGCACACCGCCACGACCTCGCAAGGTACCTTTTCCGTTTTTCGATAGTTTGGGGATACCTCTGGTTTATGCAATTCCTGATCACCTGGTACGCCAATATTCCCGAACTGACGGTCTATTATCACCCCAGGTTCCTCGGCGAATGGAAGGTTTTATTTTATGCCGATTTCTTTATCAACTTCGCTATTCCCTTCCTTTCATTGATTTCTGATGATCTGGGAAGAAAAAAATTCACCCTCATTACGATGTCAGTTTTGTTAATGATCGGATTGTGGGTAATGCTTTATCTTGCCATAATGCCCGGCAGCTATGGACAGATGAAATTTGGATTTATCGAAGTTGGTATGTGGCTGGGATATTTTGGACTCTTTATCATCCTCACTTTTGAGATGCTCAGTAAATCCACCATCGTACCCGTAAATCACCCTCAACTCGACGAAAGTTATCATCATCACCTTTAAAATGAGATATATAATCAACATACTGTTAATTCTCTTCCTGTCGGCAAACATCCGGGCACAGGCGCCTGTAACTCAGTACACGCCTGTTGAGGGTGAAATCGGCATTTTTGAAAGGCTTGATACTTATATGCCCAAAGATATTGTGCTGATTGACCATCTTGGCCAGGAAAAGAATTTCTACGACCTGCTCGACAAGCCAACCGTGATTGCTTTGGTTTATTATCGCTGCCCGGGCATTTGCAGCCCCTTTATGACGGCGGTGGCCGATGTGATCAACAGCAGTAATCTTGAGATTGGAAAGGATTATCAGATTCTCACTATAAGTTTTGATATGCGCGAAGGTGTTGAACTGGCCAAATCGAACCGAAACAACTACCATAATCTAATCAAAAAAGATTTTGATGAAGAAGGTTGGAAATTTTTTGTGGCAGACAGCGCCAATATAGCAAAAGTAACTGAATCAGTGGGTTTTAAATACAAAAAAACCGGAGTTGATTTCTCCCACACCTCTGCCATGATCTTTGTTAGCAAAACAGGGAAAATAACCCGATACCTGCATGGCACCTATTTTCTGCCTATTGATCTGAAGATGGCGGTAATCGAAACTTCCGAAGACCGCTCAGGACCATCCATGAGTAGGCTCCTCTCCTACTGTTACGCCTACGACCCTGAGGGGAACCGGTATGTAATGAATGTAACCAAAGTATCGGGCACCATTATCCTTTTCTTTACTTTGGTGATTTTCCTTTTCCTGGTGATCAAGCCAAGAAAAAAAGCTCAACCGAATCAAACAAATTAGCTCAAAATAACATGTCAAACACTACTACTGATTACGTCAGTTACCTCGATTACCGGGGCAAATACCAGGGACTGAAAGGCTGGATATTTTCGACTGACCACAAACGCATCGGGCTGCTGTACCTATACACCATGCTCGTTTTCTTCTCACTGGGAGCAATTTTCGGATTGCTGATGAAAACCGAGCTAATAGCACCCGGTGGAACCATTATGGGACCGGCAACTTACAACAGCCTGTTTACGCTGCACGGAGTAATTATGATTTTCATCATTGTGGTGCCCGGGCTGCCGGCAGTTTTTGGTAACTTCTTCCTGCCAATTATGATTGGCGCCAAAGATGTGGCATTGCCAAAGATCAACCTGCTTTCGTGGTGGCTTTATGTTATCGGAATCCTGATCGTGCTGCTTTCGCTGGTCACCGGCGATGCTCCTCCCGATACAGGATGGACATTTTATGCCCCATACAGTTTCAAGACTCCTTCCAACATTCTTCCGGTATTG
>Ga0209835_1001185_pt1 | contig 14955 bp, 17 predicted proteins | sample LakKivwa52mmetaG_FD_184138 | JGI IMG/M metagenome (GOLD analysis project Ga0209835, IMG submission 184138) | Anoxic lake water microbial communities from Lake Kivu, Rwanda to study Microbial Dark Matter (Phase II) - Lake Kivu water 52m metaG... | ecosystem: Environmental > Aquatic > Freshwater >...
TTAACAATATTTTTATCAAAAATCAAAAAACTCGTTGGGGTAGTTGTTCAAATAAAAAGAACCTCAATTTGAATTACAAAATTGTTTTTTTACCAAAGAAACAACAAGATTATATTATTGTACATGAGATGTGTCACCTGAAAGAATTTAATCATTCAAAAAAGTTTTGGGCACTTGTAGAAAAAGCTCTTCCTGATTATTCAGAGATTAAGAAAGAACTCCGTAATCATGAGTTATATTATAAATAATCTTGATTTGAAAATCACCACCCAGACAGGGCGGGATTTTCAAATGCGGGCCATGCGGGTTAAGTACCAGAGTGGTGAGGCAACGTAAGGGTGTTTTAGCAGAGTCTTGGAGGTTGAAATGATGTATGTGGGTCAGCTACCTAAATTAGGGTAATTCAAGTAATTCTAACTTTTTATACAAGTCTTCGAGATCAACAAAGGAGATTGTCTTCTTTGCCATTTCTTGAACAAAAGTCGTGTGCACATCTTCTTTTTTTGCAAGAATAATCTTCTTGCCTTTTGCGTAGGCATATCCCAACTCGAGAAGCATTCCTTCGCTTTTTTCCTGAGATTTAACAAAAGCGAAGACATAGTCTGATTCATCAAGCTCCTTAAGGGCGTAATCAAGTATTTGTTTGTAGGAATAATTTTCTTTTTGGAAAAAATCATTATGCCCAAACGAACAAAAAACTGAATGACCTTTGTTTTCAAACAAGGAAGTAATCTTCACTAAAATTCCTCTCAAGACAGAAAGGTCTTCTCCTGTATAGCGATAAGAAATAAATATTTTCATAATATAAACACTTGGGTCACCTTTAGGGTGCCCCACATGGCGGTGACGATGTCCCGAAGTTAGAACCGAAGCGGCTCGATTTCAGGAGTGTTGATAAAATTGTACCAGATTTACGGAGAATCTACAAAGAAAACCCACGCTTCTTTGAAGTTCCTACTTTTGCCCAAAAACAATATTAGCCACCTGTTCAACTTCCTTATCAGAGAGTTTTGAACCCTCAAGACGAGTAGGTGCACCGGCAGATGCTATAAGAGTTGTACGACGAAGCTCCACCAAACGTTCTAGTGAGATGCCGATATTCTTTTTTATGTTCGTAGCTTTTTTCATAATAATATTAACAATAACAGGTTATTGAATCGGCATAATTTCTACGCCACTGTCTTTATATTCTTGATATATGTGTCTCACCATTCTCGATTCTACTGGACTACAGAAAAATACATTATCGCCAAAAGAAGATGGCACGTCCCATAAGTCATGCTCGATAGTACATCCCCACATCCACTTGGAAATAACCTTAGCCGGTGAGCGCATAATGCCTCCATGCGTGATTGCTTTGAAAGCATCTTCATAGAACACCAAATCTCCCGCTTCAGGTTTATCTTTCGCCTGAAGGACTCCTTTCGAAAGTAAGTACCTTACGAATTCTTTTTGAATTGGATTTTGTCCGCCGAGAAATTCTCGATCTTTCTCGAGTCCAAAGGCATACACAAAGCAGTTGTAATTCCCAGATAAAGCAGGTGGTGGAGCAACAATTTCTAGTTCCGTAGGTAATTGTGGGCGGATATGCTTCTCAAACTCCTCAGGCACCCACCACTTGTTACCCCCTTCGGTTTCGATTATTTCCGTTAGTTTTTGTCTCTCGATTTTGTTCATAGTTTGAATCCCTCCGGGGTTCTTACATTTTATCACTTTCCCGTTTTGAAATCTAACTTAAAACAAGGGTATTTTTACTGTCACTTTCTAAAATTACTGGCGGAGAGGAAGGGATTCTCTCCTTACAGGAGGAGTTTTGGTTTCCCATTTTTTCGGAGCAGAGCTCCTCAAAAATATAGGAGAACCTTTTCGAATCCCTTCCCGCAGGCAAAGCAGTTTGCCTGCTCTCTCCGCTCAACAAAAATCGCACCTAGAAAAGTGCGGATTTTTGTACGAGCGGAGAGGAAGGGATTCTCTCCTTACAGGAGCAGTGCAGGTTTCCCATTTTTTCGGAGCAGAGCTCCTCAAAAATATAGGAGAACCTTTTCGAATCCCTTCCCGCAGGCAAAGCAGTTTGCCTGCTCTCTCCGCTCAACAAAAATCGCACCTAGAAAAGTGCGGATTTTTGTACGAGCGGAGAGGAAGGGATTCGAACCCTTGGTACCGTTACCGATACACCACCTTTCCAGGGTGGCCCATTCGACCGCTCTGGCACCTCTCCATGTTGTGTTGAAATCCTTTTATACGAAAGGAATCCAGTGCGGACAGTTTAGCATATCTTTTTACATATCGGTAGTAGTTTGGATATCCCTATCTCTGTTTCTATTACACGGCGTAGTTTTGCATAGTATATACACATAGAGTACTATATTTGATAATTGGAACGAACATGTTTGCCATTACTATCGTATGATGCAACACCAAGGAATGTCATGGGAGCGTGAATATAGGAAACCAACACTCATGACTGGGGATGCGAAGCCTCAGGCTGATGTGTTGCGATTTTTAAAGTTCTTAAAAAAAGAACGGAGCTGTGTCGTTGAAGGTAAGCGAGTATTAGATCTTGGTTCGGGAACTGGGAGAAACTCAAACTATCTGGCAAGTTTGGGGAATGACGTGATTGGCATAGAGATTTCGTCTACAGCGCTTCACGTTGCAAAACAGAATACTACAGGTGATATGCATGTAGACTACAGGCTGGGAGATATAGGCGCTCCGTATGCTCTAGATACTGAGTCCGTTGATATTATTTTGGATGTTACATCTTCAAATTCACTTCATGAAAAAGGTAGAGAAGTATATTTACAAGAGACGAGTAGGGTATTAAAAACAGGAGGATATATGTTTGTGCGCGCTCTGTGCAAAGATGGTAATGCTAACGTGAAAAATCTTCTCAAGATACATCCCGGAAAAGAGCGCGATACTTATTATCTAAAAGAAATGGATTTGTTTGAGAGAGTGTTTAGTCGTGAGGATATTATACAGATGTATGCACCCTATTTTACTATTCTCACTCTTGAAAAAAAGACAGGATATCCTCGTATGGCTGGGCGTTTATATAAGCGAGATTATTGGATTATGTATTTACAAAAAGGTTCGGACAGCGCTGGTATCCATTAAACTATAAACTACCTCATACTTTAGCCCATGGTAGTTTATAGATGAAAAAGGGATTCTTGAATGTGTCGGCAATAGAAGACATCATCTTATGTAGGTAATATGCTGGATATAAAAAGAAAAAGTCTCAAGGATCTTGCGCGCCAATCTTTTGTATCGAGGCTAGAGGTTGTTAATTTTTGCTTTTTTAGGCTCGTAGTGCAATGTGTTTGGTATTTTGATAGAATTAAATAATGATGGAACACACTACTCATTTCACTCAAATAGAGAAGGGCGAGGATTCTGTTGATTTGGGGTCATTAAGTGACAAAGAAATTGAGTTATACGTAACGAATTTTTTTGCTGAAAAAATAAATCATCTTTCTCAAAAAGAAATGGATATTCAGATTGCGTCTATTGTGTCTGAGATTGCAAAAAGAGATATTAATGGAAGATTATTCTTTTTTCTTATTCCTCTTTCATCAGTTACCAGTGATGAAAAAGTTCTTGAGGATTCTTCATGGGTGAAAGTGTATCGTTCCTTGTTTAATATTGCAAGGACGGAAGCATATAAAAATAATGAATATTTTCAAGAAATAATAGGAGGATTGGAGTCTGTTATTGAGCAGAACCCTCAAATGGTTGGAACCGTTGCACTCTGGGATATTGCAAAAGATATGATGTGGAGGAAAGACATTCCATCTGATCTAAAAGAACATGCAATGATTGGTATGACGGGAGCATTAGCATTTTCAGATATAGAGGAGCATGAAAAAGAGCTTTTAAAGCAACTTGATTTTATAGATAACAATGATTATACGCGTGTATCTCGCATGCTTGAAGCATTGAAACAACTTTGGTATTTCGGACACGATTCGTATGCAAAAAATCATGTTCCTGATTTTTATACGCACGTATTAAAGCATGTTGAGCAAACGCCCGACATGAATTATCTGCTTTCAGTGCGGGCGCAGGAATTAGTTCATTTGTTTGAACAGGGTGAAAACTTTGTACCAGAAAAAAGAGACAAAATACCGTTCGAACTTTCGAAAGGCACATACGCCTATGCGCAAGAGGAAAAAGGGCTGTTTCTTGTTCCCGATGAACAAACCGATGAAGTGATGCGTAGAAATGAAGTTTTTGTTACACATGAGAAAGCACTTATGCCGTCAGAGGATACGCTTCGTGAAGCACGTACCAATCATCAGTCGGAGATTATACAACATGTGTCGCGAAGATCTTTATTGGGAAAAAAGCAACTTCTCGAAGACACGCGGAAACTTGCTACCATTCCTATTGATGAAGCACTTGGTTCACTGGGGGGAATAGAAAAAGAAAAACGAGAGGAGTTGGTATTTGATTATGAATATCTCGTATCGCGTCCCATCAGGGAGATGATTCAACGAGAGTTTCATTGAATTAAAAGACCTATCAATTCGTGAACAATTTTATTTCTTGAATTATTTGAAGCGTGTCACTGTATCTGATGTGGATACTATGAAGATATTTACGTCCACGTATGGGGTGGAAGGCATGCGTACATTTCTTTCTCTTGAAAGGGGCGATGAGTCTCTGGGGGATTATATCCTCGCTTTTGGGAAGCATGAAGAAGTCGCTCGTGGCGTATTTCAGTATTATGGAGAACTTTTAAATAGCGCGGAACGCGCTGAATCTTTAGTGCGAGAAGTGTCGGAGTGTGTCGGAGAAGCATGTATACTCCTTGCGGAGCATGTCCGTGAAAATATACTCAATAGAGCACAAAAAGATCTTGAAAGAGCGGTGAGGTCTGATGTAGTAAGTGAAATTGATGCACGGATGAATGAGTATATTGCCTCTGCAAAAGAATATGTTGCACTTTTTCAGGAGGTTGGTGTGAAAAATATTGAGTCCGTTTATTCTTTGGAATTAAGTCTTGAAGATAAGGAACGTATGAGAACACTCTTGAAAGATAATTATGAAAAAGTGTACACGAAGGATTCTGATGGTGTATTCAAATCTGCGGTTATGGCATCATTGGAAAAAGCTTTTTTAAGCCCAGATTCTACATTTTCTCTGTTGCGTGATCATGGAAAGATTGTAAGTTTTAATAGGTTTGACACACTTCATGATGTGAACGGTCGAGAGGTCTCCTATTTTGGTTCATTTAATGCTGATTCTGCATATAGTGGGGTAGGGAGTGTGATGCTTGAAAAGACAATCAAGAAACGGTTGGAGGATGGACGCCCGATGATGGCGCATTGTGATCCGACCCAGCCTATTACCAAGAAGTATATTGAAGACGGATTTATCGCAACGGCTTATCATGCCATTGCGGGAAAACCAAGTTTTGAGATTTGGCGGATGAAAGACTCAAATGCTGAATGTAAAGGAAAAAACATGTCTCCTGAGGAGCTTGTGTCTTTAGGAAATGAATCCAGAGAAATGATTGTACGAAAACAAACTGAAACAGAATCATACCATGAATTACAAGATGGTATGTCTCTCACGCGATTTTTTGTACACGAGGGAGCGACGTATGTAGTTTTTGAGCGTATATCCAAAACACTTGAACAGATATTTGTCCTTCCGAAAGAAGAGACAGTGACGATCCAAAAAGATGCAGCTTAGATTTCTTCTCCTCCCGAGAGTCGCCACATACTTTCAAAAAGATATTTGTGTGTGTTAGCAATATGTTGGTCGGTGATAATGATGCCTATGAAATATCCTTCAGTGAGTGTGATATACGAAACTTTGTTGTTATATATTTGCATAATTGTTTGAAATGCAGGCGCTTTTTCTTTTGCGGTAATGAGTTTGGTGCGAGTGACGGCACCGTCATATGATTTAAGGAATGTTCGTGCGATGGGGGAGTCAATTACCAGTCCACGTTTTTTGATGTTTTGGTCTTCGCGTATGGTGGAATATTCCGCATTGAGCGCGGGTATATGCTTTTCAATTGCTTCTAAGTCAGCATAAGAGAGGATTTCTTCAGAGGCGGTAAGACTATCCATAAGGACTTCCCACACACCATCTTCACCCTCATAAAACTGTACACCAGGCTTTCCGACACTCAAATTGAATAGGGAAGAGAGTTTCCCCGAAGTGGTAAGAAACTGTTTTTTTGTTTGCTCAACTTTTTCTTTCCGCGCATCAATAATGGTAGTGATTGTTGCAGGGTGTTTGGGGACGAAATGTGCCACTTTTTTCTTGGCGTCTGTTTTTTGGGTGAGACCGAGTGTGATAAGTTCTTCAAGTACTTTGTATACGAGAGGACGAGACAAGGCGATGTTTCTGGGAATTGCTTTGGCTATGGTACTTGCAGGGGACTCTCCAAGTTTCAGCAGTGCTTCGTATACGATAGCCTGTTCCTTTGAGAGGCCGGTATCAGTAATTTCTTTTGTATATTCCAATTGAATCATGTTTAAAGTGTACCATAATTTATAAATTGTTACAAAGTTGTGACAATAATATGTTGATAAAAAAGCCGTTTTTGTGTTTCAAGGTAATGGTTTTGAGTACAGGATGATTTTTTCTGTACATGTTTGTTGACAGTTTGTCCAATATCTGCTATACTATTGCCAGATAGGATGAGGTTGGAGAGAGACGACAGGCACCGACACTGACCCTTTCCAGGAGAGAGTACCTTGAGAGGGAATACGGAGAGAGATTATGAAGCCGAGAGGCTCGCGTCCGGGAAACCTGACGGGTGACCGACAGCCCATAAGTGTCGGCAAGCAATGAGTCAAAGGAATTACTTCTATTCAATCTCCGATTCGTTTGCACGATACTGGAAGTCCACCGCAAACAGGGCTTCAAGGAATGCGATCGTTTGGATGATCGTGTCCTACCGTATCACCCGTGCACTGCCGACCATCCGGTCGGGAGGACATCGGCTGAAGCAAATGGACTAACCACCCATTGGCTCCAGAAATGTCCTTATCACATAGATATCGCGTACAGGAGAGAGTCGCGACACGATAAGGAGAGAGACGTACCTTGTCAATTAAATACTGAGTTCGTATGAGAAGGAAAGTGTGGTATGAGGGATATTTCCGCGCTAGACATTCGCGCAGGAGTATCAAGTGGCGGATTGCGGACTCGTCCGCAATCCGCCACCCACACCGCATATTCCGAATGAGAAAGAGAACAGCTCTCGCGATTGTACAGGCTATCAGCCACTCGTCGCGAGCGCGATTCTCTTTACAATTGAGCATTTCTGTGCGAAGGAATGTTCATAGTGAGGAGAAAAAGTCCTACATTGTTTTTAAATATCGTGTACAGCGTAGGGAAGATGAATGTGCATTGTTCACTTTTGTCTTTCGCACGTTGTACATGAATTTTTTAAAACAAAAATGGGCCGCCCGTGAGGGCGGGAAAACATGAAAAATTATGAAAAGTACATCAGGGTTAATAGCAACCGTGTCACAGTTGCTTTTCCTGAGTCCTGTGAAAACAGGTCTGTAGGGTTCGGGAAGTCGCCCGAACTCTCGTTTTTCGGCAAGAGCTCAAGCGAAGTCGCTTGGGTGGTCGAGAAACTCGTCCCGTGTGGAAATTTCCACATAGGAGGGTACTGGAGAGGTAAACTTTTCAGTACCCTTCCTGCAGGGGTTGAGTTCACCGCCGAACAGGCGGCGGCAATTTTCTTCAGAGAGCATCCCAATGCTCTGACCGCGCTCAGGATTGTTCTGGGCGAACTCGCACCGATAAAGGTGCGGGTGGAGGTTGAAAAAGAAAAAATTGTCGAAATTGAAAAGGAGGTGATAAAAATCGTTCAGGTTGAAGATCCTGAGCGAGTGAATCACTTCGCCGCCCGCGCAAGGCGGGCGGAAAAGAAACTCAGGCAGTTGAGAAAAATACTGTGAGTTTTTGGTCAGGTTGTACGTTCCCAAGCCGGTGGTTTTCGGCTTGGGGACTTTATTAGGTCTTTCATTACAACAAATGAAAAACCTATAGAGTCATTGAGTGTTAGTAAATGAGACAATCGCATGGATAGATACCTGCGATTGTTTCGTACATACGATACAGATGATGTATATAACGTGCATTTCCATGTATAGCCCTCTGCTGTACATGGAACAAATCTCTCTCCATGTGCGTGCATATATGTCTTCTGTGCCGTGTGTTTTTTATTGTATGTCCAATAAAAAACAGTCGCGCCTTTTCTTTTAGAAAAGGCGCGACTGTTTTTGTGTGCAGTTGTTCATCTTTTATTTCCTTGTATACTGTTTATATGAATAAATCACTTATCATCACACTCGGTATTGTCGTGGGTACTTTGCTTATTATTGTTGCGGTAGGATTCTTTTACTTCAATGGTACGCATGAGGGAGACAGTACTCAAGGGGAACACACCAATGTTGCGCAACTCTCTTGTGTTGATGGGATGACCGCTGTCGCTACGTATTACGCGCCAGATGCTGGTGGCATTATGCAAAAACTGTTATTTGTTGTTACCGACACGCGTGGTGTGGAAACAGAATACGCGATGATTCCCGCGATGTCGGGAAGTGGCGCGAAATTTGCCACAGAGGATGGGTCGTTCTCACTGTGGGAGCATCAGGATGAATTTACATTTAGCCGATCAGATGGGTCATCTGTTGTGTGTACTCCGATAGAGAATCTACAGGATCCTCAAGGAGATAGTGTAACTTCTGACATGCCGATTGTTGGTGGTGATAGTGATGAGCATGGATGTAAAGCATCGGCTGGATATTCATGGTGTGAAGTAAAAGAGAAGTGCTTGCGTGTTTGGGAAGAGACATGTGCCCTAGAGACGGGCACGCCCGCTACGAGTCTCGTTGGCAAGACGTGGATGTGGACGCATACAACGTATGCTGATGGTCATATGCTCACTCCCAAAACACCCAATCGTTTTGGACTGACATTTGGTGCGGATGGGCATGTGTCTATTACGACTGATTGTAATAGTATGGGTGGAGCGTATGCCGTACGTGGAAGTACGATGACTTTTTCAGAGATGATATCTACGCTTATGTATTGTGAGGGTTCGCAAGAAAGCGATTTTTCTGCCATGTTGGGACAGGTGGTAAGTTTTGCCATACAGAATGGTGAGCTTTCGCTATCACTTCGTGGTAATGTTGGCGTGATGGTGTTTAAATAATATATATTATTATTTTATGATTAATCATATTGATATGCACAACATATTGAAAGTGGGGGTCAATGTTTTTGTGACACGAGGAAATGAGCTTCTTCTTGGTTTGCGTAAGGGTAATGGTGAGGGAAATTGGGGATTGCCTGGTGGACATGTTGAGTTTGGTGAGTCACTTGAAATAGCTGCACGACGAGAACTTTTTGAAGAAACAGGTGTTGTTGTTGAGAAAATGGAATTTTTGCATGCAGTTAATAATGTTTGTGTGGAAGACGGAACACATTATATAGCAATTGATTTTATTACCGCTGTTTCGGATGTGGAACCCTGTGTCATAGAACCAAATAAATGTGCAGAATGGAAATGGTTTGATTTACATACGCTACCTAACAATATCTGGTTTGGACATCACGATCTTATAAAAGCATTTCTTGATGGAGAAATATTTGTGGATGGAGGTAGAAAATAAATTTGTGTGATTAAAAAATACGCCGCGCCCGAAGGGCGCGGCTTTTTCTCATTAATTTTGTTTCTCATTCCCCATGAGAAAGAGCTCGTGAGGAGCCTTTTTTCTCATGAGGAACGTACAAAACTCATGAAGGAGGATTTTGTACATTATTTCGTACGCTCCTCCTTTTCCGAACAGAGCAAGTATTTGCTGTTCCATGGCGGTGCTGTTTTGTTTCAGGATATACTGTTTTTATTATAGCATATTTTATAAGAAAGTACATACCTTGGGAGATGTTCGCGTGGTTCTCTTTTTATCTGTGGTACATAACAAAAACCGCCTTACTCCTTTGAGGGAGAAGGCAGGTGGGATTATTTTGAAAATTTTATTCTATTTTCACGAATTGCGTAAGGACTTGCAACTCGTGAGGGTTTTGTGCAAGGGCAATCCGCATGGCATGGTGCGCCATTGTTTGCTCCTTTACAGGAGCAGGTGTGCGCATGCGGAGGGTTGAGAAGCGTTATATAGTGCTCCGCATGTTCCTTATCAAATCCAGGAATAGCGAGTACGCGCTCCCTGATATCAACTAGAAGTGTTTTCATCGTTTTTATTGGTATGGTGTTTTGTTGCTGATGCCTTTGTATCATACCCTTGCAAAAAAGTCAATAGTATGGTATATATGCGGTCGGGTTGGTATTTTTCTTTTCATTTTAATTTTTTTATGTTTATGAAAAAACAGAAACGTCCTCTTTCGGAAGGGCTTTTCCTTGCCCTTGTTGTTTCTCTTGGTTCTTCTTCTTTTATTTTCGGGACATTGTTTTTTTGTTCCAAAAATGAATTTGACGAAAGGGGGACGTACCGATGAAAAAAGTCGCACTCTTTTCGTCCATCGGCATGCTCTTTTTCGTGGCGATTGGCATGATTGCCATTCGCATGGGAAAGAACAATGCAACGAGAGGCATCGTCTCTCGTATGCCAGGGTTCCCGTTCGGGAAACGCCCCGGCTTGCCGATGAGATATTGAAGACACCTCGCCTTACCAAAGGCGAGTTTTTGTTTCCTGCGTATTTAATGAGTTAGTAATTATTCTCAATGATGAAAAATATTTTTATAGTGTAAAGTTTATCGTCTATATTTTTCTTTCCAGTTTTCTTTTATCGTTTATAACTTTCGTCTTCATATTCCTTATTTCTATTTTCTTATTTCATTGTCTATAGTTTTCGTCTCCATATTTCATATTTCTATTTTCTTATTTCATCGTCTATAGTTTTCTTCTTTATTCGTACATTCCCCAGCACCACGTAGGGTGCGGGGCAGGCGTACATATTCGTTATTCGTATGCTCATATTTCATCATTCGTCTTTCGTATTCTTGCTTCCCGTTCAGTTTCGTATGTTCGTATAAGTTCGTACTTCGTAACCCTTAATTCTTGATTCGAGTATCCGTCCCTATACCCAATCTCCTATGACCTCTTTCCTATATTCGTCCGTCCCCATCTCCTCTAACCTCTCTCCTACACGAATGCGTATTTTCTGTTATACTTTTTTGTATTATGCCAACAGTAACACATCATTCACGCACGAAATCTACTAAAAAGAAGTCGTCGTCTGCTCCCGTATCTGTGCCGGGTTTTGTGCATGTGCGCACGTTGGGTGGTGTTGACGAATATCTCTTTAAGAAAAACGGTTTGCGTGTTCTTCTCAAGCGTGAGACATTCGCACCTGTCGCGACGGTGATGGTTACGTATCTGGTCGGTTCGGTGAATGAACATACGGGACAAACAGGGCTCGCGCACATGCTTGAGCACATGATGTTTAAAGAATCAGCAAACTTCCGTCGTAAGGATAAGCGTGATATCAATGAGCTTCTTGATAAAAAAGGTGCTCGTCTCAATGCATCAACATGGGTTGATAGAACAAATTATTATGAAACAGTCGCATTGCCATTTCTTGAAGACGCGATTGCTCTTGAGGCAGATCGTATGCGTCACGCGATATTTGACGCGAAAGAACTTGCATCCGAAATGACTGTGGTACGAAATGAATATGAAATTACACGTAATAGTCCAGAACGTATTCTTTCTACGGACATGCATGCGGCAGCGTTTCAAGCACATCCGTATCATCACCCGACGATTGGCTGGTTGTCAGATATTACATCGTATACCGTTGAAAAACTTGTTGATTTTTATGACACATATTATCGTCCCGATAATGCTGTGGTGTCGGTTGTTGGTGATATTGACCCAGCGACAACGCTTCGTTTCATCAAAACATATTTTGGTGTACATGCGAAATCAAAAAGACCTATACCTGTTGTTCTTAGTGAAGAACCAGTACAAGAAGGAGAACGTCGCGTGAGTATCGTTCGTCCGGGGACGTACGATATCCTCTCTTTCATGTGGAAAAAACCTCCCGCGATGCACCCAGATATACCGGCGCTCATTGTCCTTGCGAGTATGTTGGGAGGTGGGCATGCGAGTGTGCTCTTTCGTGCGCTTGTGGATACGGGGCTTGCGAGTGACGTGAGTGTGAGTGCATATCCGTTTCGATATGAAAGTGGTTTTGAAATAATGGTAACACTTGCTCCTGGTGTGGCGCATCCTACTGTTGAAACAATTGTTATGCAGACGATTGATGTAATCAAAAAAGGTGAGATAACAGAAACTGATATCGTGAGGGCACAGAATATGTTGAAGACTGCATATGCCAGCGAGGCGGGAAGCACGGCATCCTTTTCAGATATGCTCTGTGAAGCGATTGCGGGAGGTGATTGGAGTCTTGCGTTTACCATACCCAAACGTATTGCTACAGTAACACGTGAAGATGTTCTGACTGTCGCGCGAACATATATTTCTGATGCAACAAAAACAGTTGGACAGTATCACGGACAATCATGACATATTGTATGACACATCCATTTTCTCTGAGTACGCATATACGCGAGACAGTTACTGATGGTATGACTATTCTATCAGTAAAGACAAATGATTCTCTCATGACCGTGGTGGGAAGTTTCCATGCTGGACGTATGTACGATACGGCACATCATGGTGCCGTTGCTCTTCTCACCGCGCGCATGCTGGGAGAAAGTACACAGATGCGTACAAAAAAAGAATTGCATGACACACTTGAAGGTATGGGCGCTTCTGTTTCATTTGATAGTGACACTGCACGTGGGCGTTTTGTCGCGAGTGGTCTTGCTACAGACATGCATACAATACTTGCTTTGGTGGGAGAGATGGTGCGTGAACCACGCTTTGACCCGGATGAACTTGCGGTGATGAAGACGCGTGTGTCTGCTGAAATACTCGCAGAAAGCGACGACCCGCGTGCTATCGGCCGTATGCTTCTTGCACGTACATTATTTCCTCTTGGGCACCCTCATCATATCGTCTTACCCGCTGTATTGTCTGAGACAATTGGACACGTGACTGTTGATGACGTGCGTACATTTCATAGAGCAATGTATGGCCGTGGTGATATGATACTTGTCGGAGGAGGAGCTATCCGTCATGATGAATTTGTAGAGAAGTGTCGGTATGTATTTGAGGGAATGCCGATACAGCCAATTCTCAGTGAAAACGATAGTATTGTCTCTCTTCATGAAGGGCGTCGTTTTGTGCATGAACATATGCCAAAGAAAGAAACTGCTTCTGTATATATAGGTCACGCACTTTCTCTATCACCGACTGACCCGGTGTTTGATGCATTGAGTGTGGGAATACATGTTCTTGGTGGGGGAATATTTGCCAATCGTCTCAACAAAGAGATCCGTGAAAAACGTGGTTTGACGTATCATATACGTTCTTCGATTGTAGGATATCAAGGGAAACTTCATGGATATTGGTTTTCCCTTGCTATGTTTCCAGAACGAGTATACGCGGAAGGAGTTGCGCGCATGCTGTATGAGACTGATATCATTGCGACGCGAGGCATTACGGCAAAAGAACTTACTGAAAAAAAAGACGAACTTCTCGGACGATTTCTTACGCAGTTTGATAATCGTTCTGGATTGCCGTCATTTGTGCTTTCTGCGTATGAACAAGGGGTGCCACTTATCCATATTGATGCCTATCCTGAACGTATCAGTACCATGACGGTGCCTCGGGTGAACGATGCCTTTGCAACACATCTTTGTCCTGAACAGAGTGTGATTGCGAGTGCGGGAGATATATCGCTTCTTGCTCGAAATGCTGTCCAAAAGGAATATGTACGGATAAAAAAGGAGAGTAAGAAAGCGTAGTCTTGTGAGAGTGAAGAGAAAAAGATACGCGCGCGGGTCTTTACAGACCCGCGCGCGTATCTTTTGATGCACTTTCCACAGGGTGCTTACGTAGATGCGCGGTACAATAGTGGAGTCATTATTAGTATATTATTTTGCTCGCATACCTATCTCGTTTTTACGGGGAAGGGGAGCCGATTGCCTATGGTCAAAGGAGAAGAGGCGACAAAGAAGGCCTCCGCATTATTCAAGAAGGTCGCGAAACGCGATGGGTCTATTGTACCCTTTGATATCACACATATTTCTGATGCAGTGCTTAAAGCGATGAAGGAAACAGGAGAAGGGGATGCGTTTGACGCGCATCGTGTCGCGGAAAAAGTTGTTGTTGAATTATCAAAGTCCCACATTAAAGACAAAGGATATATTCCTGGTGTTGAAGAAATTCAAGATGTTGTTGAACGGGAACTTATGTGGGAGGATTTTGCCGCGACTGCGAAAGCATATATTTTATATCGTCAAAAGCGCGCAGAAGAACGTGCTGCTGGGCGCGCTGTTCCTGAGCATGTAAAGCAACTGACTGAAGAATCAAGTACATATTTTCGTAATCAGCTTGCGGAATTTGTGTTTTATCGTACCTATGCGAGATGGGTGGACGGTGAAGGGCGTCGTGAGACATGGATTGAAACAGTTGACAGGTATATGTCCTTTATGAAAGAAAAGTTAGGCGCGAAATTGACACAAAAAGATTATGACCGCGTGCGTATGGCAATTCTCAAACAAGAAGCAATGCCATCTATGCGTCTTCTTCAATTTGCAGGTGTTGCCGCACGCAAGACGAATGTCTGCGCATATAACTGCTCGTATATCGCGCCGATGAATCCACAAGATTTTGGTGAAGCAATGTATGTGCTTATGTGTGGGACAGGTCTTGGGTTTTCCGCGGAGAGTAAGTATGTCCAACAGTTACCTCAAATCAAAGAGCAAACAGGGAAGATGTTACCCACGTTTGTTATTCCTGATACAAAAGAAGGATGGGCAGATGCGCTCGTTCATGGCATGAAGACATGGTACGAGGGAAATGATGTTGTGTTTGATTATTC